>ERZ772772.57-NODE-57-length-59682-cov-13.403827_pt1 | contig 59682 bp, 63 predicted proteins | sample MGYA00511484_ERZ772772 | MGnify/ENA primary metagenome ERZ772772 (study PRJEB29015, sample SAMEA2737913) | human oral metagenome | biome: human oral; feature: human-associated habitat; material: dental | place: China | collected 2088 ... | reverse complement strand
TGAATTTTCCCCCGCGTTCGGCTTCAAACTCGATTTTTTCGTCACTGATGACGGTTTTTTGGGGGTCCCATACGCGATCGAGGTAGGCCATGATGTGGTCACAGGTGAGCACCTCAGTGTAGCGGGTGAGGAATTTTTTGCTCATGAGCTGTTGAACTGCTTTTTTGGCGATGACCAGCGGTTTCACTACATCTGTGAGCCACCGAGTCGTGTCAGTCCATGAGTCAGAGATGTTAGGCCAGTGTTGATAGGTTTTTTCAAGCGTTTTGAGGCTGAAAAATTGGATATCGTTCATGGTCAGCCATGGGCTGCGCTCCGTGGGCACTAGGTCGATGTGGATATGGTGATCCTCGATGTGAGCCTCGATGCTGATGGTGGGCTGCTCATCGTCGATGTACAGGGTGACCATGGGGGTGATTTTTTCGATACCGCGGAGGGTGTTTTCTGTCCAGCTACGACGCAGTTCTTCGCGGTATTCGCGGGGGGTCTTTTGGGTTTCCATTGCGGAACCTTTCTGTAGGGGAAAAATTGCTTTTCCGTGTACATCTTCTAGTATACTCAACCAACTTCGGTGTGTCAAGTTTTGATGTTTGTGACCTTGGCCACTAGTACAGGGTGTGGGTCGCATGGTAGGCAATTAAATTACCCGTCGTGGCTACCGCCTGTACTTTTATTGTACCACACTTGGTGTGGTTTGTCAAGCTAGATTGTTGTGATTGTTACCACTTTCTAGCGGTATCGACTGCGGTTTGGATTTTGGGGCTGGGGCCTTATCATTGTTGCTACCAGTCAATATCCCTCGAAAATCTTTTTTTTTCGCTTTCGATACCTTTATTCTACACCACCATGTAGGTGGTGTCAAGTCGACTTTCTGTGTTCTATGCCACATTCTTTCGGCTTGGTACCTGACATACTATTGAGTTTTCGTATATCTACCAGCGCTTTTCTTTGCTGCTGACCCCAGTATACATCATGGGGTGAGTGGTGTCAACTCGACATAGTGTGGTCTGCACCACATAGTTCCAGTGCGCAGTGGGCACTATATATACGGAAAAACCCGCTGACCAGCGCTAAACCTTAAACTTCAACTTCAACCTTGAACCCTTGCCCCTACCTAGCCCCCGTAGGGGGCTAGGTGCCACCCCTTTTCCTTTGCGCGCAATCGTTGGTGAGCTCACCCTAACCCACCAGGGTTTAGGTCCTTAGCCGAACGAAACTAAAACGTTGTTGTTTTGCCCCCGAAACACACGCAGACCTGTAACGATTGCGCACAACCTTGGCTGAGCCGCACCAACCTTGCGCCAACCCGCACCGATATGCGTAAACCGCGGTCAGGCGCCACGTCTGCGCCACCCGGAAGCCGTTCCCGCCGACCCAACCGCGGGGACGCGCACCACCCCGCGACCACCAGTGCCGACCTTGCCACTTGACACGGCGACTACAGTAGTGTAGACTAGGCTTCACACACCAAGAAAGGAACAACAATGAACACCCCACCCGGCGCCATCGCCACCGGACAAGTCACCAGACGCGACTGGCTGCAAACCCAAACCGAAATCCTCCATCATATCAATGGTGCCACCTACGCCACCGACTTAGCCCTCGCCACCCTCATCGCCACCGTAGACGGCAGCGACGACTTCCTGGCACTACACACCGTGCGAGAAGTCCTCCAAGCGGCAGAAAACGCAGCAGAACCACTCCGCGAAACAATCGACTACCTGCTGGACATCTTCACGTACTATCCAAAACCAGAAGAAGTTGACCCCCACACACTCCCAGTGTGCGACATGGACGCGGTGCGCACTCTCCACGCCTACGCGATGACTGTTGGAAACAGTCTGTCAGCTGTAACTGAGCGGCTCAAAGCAGCCCTCCGCCAGCAACAGTGGTGACGTTAACTCCGCCCATATGCGCCCATATGGAATCCGCCCATACAGGGTTTAAAATACCCGCCCATATTGGAATTTCCGCCCATAGAACCCGCCCATGTAGACAAGGACACAAAAACATGAAAAATCTCCCGTACCCCCAAGTAGTAGCTGAGGGCGAGCTCACCCCTGACGAATGGTTAAGCCTCCAAGACGAAATTCTCCAGCGCATTAACCGCGCCGACAACGCTATTGCCGGAATCATGTTGTACACGTCGCGGAAAGACTGGGACTACGCTTGTTGGGAACTTTCTACAGGACATGAATTACTCACAGATGCTGAATATGCTCAAGGTGGCCTGGCTACAATCAGCACCTACTTATCACAGATCATTCAGGACATGCCCGAGGTGGACAACAATCTAAACCAAATCTTTGAGAAAAGCGGTTTACAAGCCCTCCGCGGTTATGTGGGAATTACATACCACGACCTTGAAGTAGCAATTGACCGACTCAAAAAATTTGCATAAAGGATAGAAGCAATGACACAACAATACAGGCCTCCCTACCCAACACCAGAAGAAATCCGCGACCGGCAAGTACAACCACACCAATGGGCTAGGCTCACCGATGAGCTTTACTACCTCACAAAAGAACTAGGCCACCTGATAACCCAAGGGCAGCTATTTCTCACGCTCCGCAACCCTTGGCGGGCTAACACACTAGAAGTCCAATCTTACCTACGGGAAGCTGAAGAAACAATCCTGGACGCGAGAAGTTTTACTATCTACCTTAACGGGATTTGGCGTGTCTTACTAGACGAAGCAGGGACTGACCCAGACAAATTCGTTCTCAAATCCCAAAGTGGAAGCCTACACTACAAAGGTTTTGCGGACATCAACGAATGGTTTGTCGGGCTCTGGAAGAAGCTAGAAGCCGTACGGGAAGAAGTGGAAAATGCAATTGGATAACCTTAGCTCGTACAACCTCGCCGCGGGGCGGCTTACTAAAACCCAATGGGTTGATTTTCAAGCGCGAACGCTTGAAGTTATCAACCAGGCCACCAGGGCAATGAACGGGGCCGCATTCGCCACCCTGGCGAACATTTCTGAAGACGACAGCTACAACTACCTCACCAAGGCGCAAGCGACAGTATTAGGTGAAAAAGCCTTAAGGGATGTGACAACGCTGCAATGTTACCTTGAGGAAGTCGTGGAATATGATTTGGAAACATTGGAGAAAACCAATGGATTTATTTGCCAGCTCATGTCGGATAAAAACTGGCACACTTTACTTCGTTACGTGCATTTTGTGAGGGGGAATCTCCAAACCATGCTTTCCCGGCTGGAGGATTCCAAAAACTGGGAAGACACTATTCCCGAACAAGGGTAATAAAATGTAACCTAGATCATATACAATAACTTGACATCGCTTATTGTACAGAATAAAATAAAAGCCAGAACACAAGAAAGGAACCGCAATGGCAATCATTGACCCAACCACTCTCGCCACCGCGCCAATCAGACTCACTCGCGGACAAGTCCAACAAGCCCTTGAAAACGCCACAGAAAGCCGCACCCCACTGCAAGTGTACAAGTTGCAAAAAGCCGTTGAACAATACCAGGGCATCAAAGACCAAGCTTTCCAACGCGACCACGGGGCCAGCATTTGCCGCTACTGGGAAGACGGCGCCGCCGAACTAGGCGAACTCAACCAATTCTCCATTATGATCGGCAACAGCTACTTCGACCCCACCAACCAAGAAGACGTTGACACCGGCATTTTCGACGCAATCCTAGGTGAAAACTGGCGTAGGGTACTCCACCAATTCGATGTAGAAGACTTCCGCGAAATCTACCGCGGTGTCCAAGTAGCAACCGGCGACACCAACCCGCAGCTTAACCTAGGGACCTGGACGCACCCGAAAACCAGTGAAACCCGGCACTATGTGAACAACTGGCTGGAACTCTGCGGCGTTCGCGCCGTTCGCGTCGCCAAAAACCACGGTTGGATCGAATACGCCGAATTTGAGGGCCGGCCCCTCCCAGCATCCCGGTTAGACGCTTTCACCCGCGGCAAAGTCTGGTTAGACGATCAGCGGAAAATCCACGTGAACATCCCCCGGCGCGCCGAAGCCTGCCTGGATGAGAACACCATTCGCCGCACCATTGGTGCGGTACAATACGCAAACCAAGGCGTGATCTAAATGGGAATTATGCTGGATGAAAAATGGCGCAAGGCACAAAAAACACACCATTGTAACTCATGCGGTGCAACAATCACCCGCGGAGAAAAATACCATTGGGAAAAATACGCCGACAGCTTAGGCCTGTACGAAGTAAAAAGCTGCAAGGGTTGCGATGAAGCCTACTTTGATGTAGCGGAATACGTGGATGATTGGCAATTGGTGTCTGATGAGGGGATCACCTTTGACGACTACGAAAGGTGGGCTACCGACACCGACTATCCCGACACACCCGCGAAACAAGCCTGGCGCCAGCGCTCGGGCTGCATAAGATACGAGGATGACTAAAATGATACTTGACATGACCTGTGGTGCCCGCATGATGTGGCACAACAAGAACCACCCCAATGCTGTCTACTGTGATATCCGCACCGGTACTGAAACCTTGTCAGACGGCCGGACAGTCACCATCCAGCCCGATCAGATAGCCGATTTCCGGCAGTTACCATTCCCAGATAACACGTTCACCCTGGTGAACTTTGATCCACCACACCTTACCCGCGCAGGCGGGGGAAGTTGGTTGGCGAAAAAATACGGGGTACTCTTCCCCACATGGGAAGAAGACATTAAAGCCGGCTTCGAGGAAGCATTCCGGGTGCTCAAACCCGAAGGCGTGCTCACCCTCAAATGGTGCAGCGAACACATCCCCTTGGGTCGCGTCTTGGAACTCTCCCCCTACCCGCCGTTGTACGGTACCAGGCAGGGCCGGAAAGGTACTACAACATTCACTGTGTTTCAAAAACCTAAGGATGCCTCATGGTGAATAACCGCAACGACACCTACGACTGGTTTTATTACCAGCTAGGCGACTACAACTGGCAGTATTGCAACATCTTCAATCAAGTGAAAGTCTCTAACTATCCAGTTTTTGATCGTAACAAAGCGATTCAAGTGTTGGAGAAAGCCGAAGCTCTGCGCACTAGTCTTATCCCTTTCCTGGATGAAATCGAAACCGCAATAGGTGGCAGGCCTGATGACCCCAACCTGGAAATCACCCCCACCCGCTACCTGTACTATACAGTTTGGGCTGACACCATCTGCCTAGGTAGCCGCATAGAAGCCTTTATCAGAATGATTGAATGGGGGCTCAAAAATGAACGATAAACCCCTACCATTCCACGACTGGGACCTAGAAGTCATGTACACCGGGTGTTTCACCATCGGTGGTGACGCAAACCGGTTTGAAACTATCTGGGCCTACCCAGCAGCAAGCGGCATTGACTCCACTTTCAAGGTTATCACCACTCTAACCCGCACAAAACAAGGGAAAACAAACCTCAAAACCGTGGTGGGTTTCCGCTACCGGGACCCCCGGCGCCGCGTATCGCGGTCATTCGTCTGTGACTACACGGGGGTTTCCCCCGCCAACCTACAAAAAAAACGCGACCTCACGGAAATGTTCGGCAACACTTGGATGAAAGCCGTGCGGCTGCACCAAGAAATGTACCAAAACTCATGGGGAGAAGAAAACTAATGGAATACTGGTATTTAAGCGACAACAAATTTGAAGCCCGGGCAGCACTATTAGGGCTGGAAGACATAGTTGTTGATCGTGACTTCCGGGAAAACGGCAGCAAACACGTAGTATCACACGAAGGTGAAGACATCTTCTATGTGACAGTGTTCAAAAACAACCGTGGGGAGCCAATACTTCGGCTAAAAGATGCTGAAACCGGCATCATTCTACTGCAAAAAAAATACCGCGGGAAGTGGCCCGGCATGCGGCGGATCATCCAGAGTGCTGCAGTGTACTTCTACCCTATCTCGACCGTGGGTCGGCGCCGAATGAAAGAACTAGGATTAAGGTTCAAAAACGACACCATTATTGAAACCTAAAAACTAGACAATCCGCCGCCTTTCAGGATATAATCAGCGAAAACAACACTTTATCCGGGAGGCGGCCTTGGAACCCAGCCAAAACATCCAAGAAATACTGGACACAATCAACCAAATAGTCCAAAGAGAAAAAGTAAAACAACACCGGAAAAACCAGCTCAAAACATATTGTAAAGTGGTCATACCCCCCACCATAGCAATAATATTTTCCATCCTATTCAGCCCCCCACTACTAGGGGGAATGATGAGCCAACACTGGTTTTACGGGGTTCACACCCTCATCGTTTTAGCATGTGCAGGCTATATGCTTATTACCGAAACCGTAAGGAAACTCCATGAAGACGAAGTTTGTTAACGCCATCAACCACCTCCGCGTAGTCGTCACCGACCGGCTTGCTCCCCTCGCCGATTTTGAGGGTTACCCCACCTACACCTCCGGTTTCCTCACCGCATCCGGCCTCACCCTCATTACCGCCGGTGTGGCAAGCATCTTCAACACTAATGTTGGTTTGTTTTTCGCCATGGCATCCAGTGTGACGGCGCTCATGGCTACCTGGCACCTACTGGAAGACCCGCGCCTCCATACCACGCCGCGGCACACCACCGCGGAAGAAGCATTCCTCCCCAAGGAAGAAAACTACCTCCCCAAGGAAGAGAACTAGTGGCGGAACTTGTTTACAATCACCGCGGTGTGCAACTCTACCGCGGTGACGCGCTCCAAGAACCATATTTATGGACACTCTCCCCCACACCGCTGTTTCTGCTCACAGACCCACCCTACGGGATGAATACCAACCTTCGGCACCGCAAAATCGGGAACCCCAAATTCACCCCGGTGATTGGGGACGAAGACACAGTTGTTCGGGACCACATGCTTCAAATTTGGCGTGAACAACAAGGCGGGCCAGGGCTAGTATTCGGCACCTGGCGTAAACCAAAACCCGCCGACACCCGAAACGTTATCACCTGGTGCAAAGGCAACAGCCCAGGCCTAGGCGACCTACGTGTTCCGTGGGGCAGCGCAACGGAAGAAATCTATTTGATCGGCGACGTCAACCCCGACCTGTTCCAAGGCCCCCGGGTAGTGAACCACCTCACTATGGACACCCTCAACTCACAAGCCAAAGCCCGACCAAACCACCCCACGCCAAAACCCGTAGGCCTTATTGTTCAACTATTGGAGAAAATTAACCCCCACGCCACCATTGTTGACCCATTCGCCGGGTCCGGCGCCACTTTACGCGCCGCACAACAACTAGCCCGCGGGGCAATCGGGGTAGAAATCAACCCAGACTACGCCGCCGAAGCCGCCAAACTACTAGAAGAAGACGCCAAAAATCTATGAACCAAACATACCTTGAAACCAACGCGAAACTCTCCCAACCCCACACCGCGGAAGAAATCACCCAACTAGACGCCAAAGCAGCCCGTGAATACTTCCTCGAAAACATCAACCAAAACACCGTGTTCTTCCACACCCTAGAGGAAAAAATAAACCACCTCACCAGCATTGGGGCATGGGATGAATCCGTCCTAGAAGCATACACATTTGATGAAATAAAACAACTCTTTCAGCAGGCCTACAGCTATAAATTCCGGTTCCCCAACTTTATTGGGGCCTACAAATTCTACACCTCATATGCTTTGCGCACTCCCGACGGCTCCCGCATCTACGAACGATTCGAAGACCGCGTAGTCCTCAACGCCTTAACGTTCAGTGAAGACTTCGAACACGCGAAACAAGTCGTTGATCTTATCATGACCGGCAGGTTCCAGCCCGCCACCCCAACATTCCTCAACGCCGGACGGGCACAGGGTGGACAGCCCGTATCTTGCTTCCTACTTGATGCCGACGACAACATGGAAGCAATTGCCAATGTTATAAAAGACAGCCTACAACTCTCCCGCCGCGGTGGAGGGGTGTCAATCAATCTCACTGATCTGCGGGAAAATGGGGCCCCAATCAAAAACTATACCGGTGCAGCCCGCGGCGTCATCCCTGTCATGAAAATCTTGGAAGATGTTTTCAGCTACGCGGACCAACTAGGTCAGCGCCAAGGCGCCGGCGCAGCCTACCTGCACGTCATGCACCCCGACATCATGGCTTTTCTCGATACCAAGCGGGAAAACGCGGACGAAAAAATCCGCATCAAAACCCTATCGCTCGGTGTAGTCATTCCCGACGTTTTCATGCGGAAAGCCCGCGAGGGCGAAAACATCATGCTCCCAAGCGTGTATGACCTCCGCCAGTACGGCTACGGTCGGCTAAGCTGTATCAACTGGGATGAAGAATACGAGAATGTAGAAAAAAACCCCCTGGTCAGTAAAACTTACATCAACCCGCGGGAAGTGCTCACCCGCATAGCACAAATCCAAATGGAATCCGGCTATCCATTCATTGTGTACCAGGATGCCATGAACCGCGGCAACCCCGTGCCACAGCTAGGGCCAATCCGGTTCAGCAACCTATGCACAGAAATCGCTCAAAGCTCAATGCCGGGAGAATTTCACCCCGATGGCACACTCAAACATCTTGAAGCGGATTTTGCCACCGCCTGCAACCTGGGAAGCTTCAATATTCACCACATGCTGGAGCTGCTGGAATCGGGGCAGAAAGAAGAGTTTGAGAAATCAGTTAGCACTGCTGTACGGTTCCTCAATGAGGTTGTTTACCAATCCGACCTGTCCTGCTCACCGCTTGTCGACGCTGGAAACCAGCTTAAAAGCGCCATTGGGTTAGGGCAAATGAATTTGCATGGTGCCCTGCTGTACCGCGGCATATCGTACGATTCAGACCAAGCCCGCGAACTCTTCGACAAATACATGGCACACATCACATTCTACGCGATCAAAGCCTCCAACAAACTTGCTGAGGAAGAAGAGTTTTCTTTCACAATTCGGGACCTTAACAGCTCCGAAATTATCAAACAACAATCCGCCTACCTGGATAAACTCACGTCCCTGCTGGAAAAACACTTCCATCCCGAAGAAGTTGCAGACCTCAAACACCGCGTTGAAACATTCGGTATTTGGAACCTGTATTTGCAGGCTATCCCCCCCACAGGCTCAATTTCCTACATTAACAACTCCACACCATCCATTCACCCGATCGTTGACCCAGTAGAAGTGCGAAAAGAAGGTAAAATTGGCCGGGTATATTCCCCCGCCTTCGGTCTTCCCCAATGGATGGGAAAAACCGGAAACCAACCGGTTGAAACCGCTTATTCCCTAGGCTGGAAGCCGATCATTGACATGTACGCCATCGCATTGCCGTACGTTGACCAGGCGTCCAGTTTAACGCTGTTTTTCAAAGAAGGCGCCACCACGCGGGATATTAATAAAGCACAAATCTACGCCTGGAAAAAAGGTATCAAATCTTTGTACTACACCCGCATCAGGCAAACTGAACTCACCAGCCGCAAACAAGCTGTTGAAGCCTCGGAAGAGTGTGTGGCGTGTGCGCTATAGCGACACCGAAACGCCGCGGAGTGCGGGTTGACTGGATCACATGGGAGGAAGACGGCAGTATTCAGTGGTCAAAACCGCATAGCGAAACCGTCATCCGGGCCTGCCGTTTCCTCCCCCTGGCGTTTCCACATGTGGCGGAAAACACGGAAAATATTTCCTGGATTCACGAAAACCCATCGCTTTTCGCCGCCTTTCAGGCTATAGTGGCAAATAGCGACAATGTGCAAAACGATGTTCCCGGAACAATCTTTTTCGGCGGGAAAAACCTAGTTTTCATGGATGCGCCAATCCCGGTGTACCAAATGCTCACCGCGTTGGTACAAGCAATTGAACCCCTCGATGACAGAAAGAAGCAGCAATGTTACATGACTTTACGCAGGGCCTGCCGGAAGGCTTCGAAGAAATTTACCCAATTCGCCGCGGATCAACAGTTGCGGCAGTCGATTGGAACAAGCCTACTCGGCCAATCGACTTAGACGTGTGGTCGAAGCAAACCTCAAATTTTTGGCTGCCGGAAAAAATCCCGCTATCCAACGATCTGAAATCCTGGAATTTGCTTGATGAGGGCATCCAGCGGGTTGTGACGCACTCGTTGGCGTCGCTCACCCGACTAGACACTCTACAGGCCGAGTTCGGGGCCCCTTGCTTGCTTTCTAGCCCGGGAATCACTCCGCATGAGTCCGCAAATTTGTCGTTCATCACCGGCATGGAGGCTGTCCATGCGCGGTCGTACTCGTCTATTTTCAGTACCCTGTTACCTTCGGACAAGATCGACGATGCGTTCAAACTGGCTAATGCGGACGGGTTGCTGTCTTCGGAAATGGATTATTTCCTCACGGCTTACCAAGGCTCACAAATTGATGTGCTGGCAGATAGCTTGCCTGGTTCGACACTAACGGCGCTGAAAGCTGCAACCAGTGTGATGCTAGAGTCGTTCCTTTTCTACACGGGCTTCTACCCGGTGTTGAAGCTCGCCGCGGAAGCGAAGCTCACGAACACCGCGGACATTATCCGGCTGATTATGCGGGACGAAGCTGTGCACGGATTCTACATTGGTGGGATTTTTGAGCGCCTCCGCGAGGAAGCCGCAGAAGATGATGAAACAGCGGACATTTGGTCCCGGATTGAATCATATGTTGAAGATTCGATCGAAAACTTGTTTGCCGCGGAAAAGCAACGTATTGAACAGTACTATTCTTGGTCTGACGTGTGTAAAGACTGGATTCCCGATGCTTTACAGTTCCTTGGTTATAACGGTAAAATGGCCGCTAGTAACCTAGGCGATAGCGACTATGCGAAAAACCTTGGTGACTATGGCGATAATGTTTCCGCGGTGATTCTTTCGCAACTGTCCACGGTTTCGGATGAAAACCATGACTATTTTTCCGGTTCCGGTTCCGCCTATGTGATCGGTACTGTTGAATCAGTCACAGACGACGATTGGGACTAGACATAGCGAGCTATATCGTGTTATAGTGGCGTCATCAACAAAGAAAGGAAAACAAGTGTTTGAAATTCTCTACGCCGGGGCCGAATTTGCTGTGAAAGGCCCCGCCAGTGACCAAACATTCCACAAAACCATGGAAGCCCTAGGCGGCGTCAATCGGCAATTTGGCAACTACTACTACCCCCTTGCCCTAGCCAAACTCCAGGAAGTCTATCTAGCACTCAAACCCTACGGCAAAATCGGCATGGATCAAGCCATGCAAGCCGCGGTGGGACGCCTTAAAAACGGCGAAATTCTCCACCTCACCGCCAATACTGAGCTGGAAACATACCAACTGGGCTACCATGTTGAATTGGAAGCCCCCAAGATCGCGGCGGCGCTCAAAGAATACCAAAAAACTGGGGTGGGATTCCTCACCCGCCACAAGTCAGCCCTACTCGCAGATCACCCTGGTTCCGGTAAAACCCTTATGGCGATCACCACCATGATAAACGCAAACGTCACCGGCAATATTCTAGTGCTTGCACCATCCATTGCCGCTACCGTGTCGTGGCCAGAAGAGTTCCAGCACTGGCAACCCATGCAAGACGAAGTAATCGTCGTCGAAGGCCCCGCTAAACAGCGAGAACACAGCCTAGGTAAACTCCGCGGGCACCCAACAAGCAAACGCCGCTGGCTTCTTTGCAACCACGAAATGGCGCGGGCAAAATACCATGGACCCGAAACGTCAGAGGATAAAGGCTGGTATGAATACCGCTGGAAACACCTGTTCTTCCACGACTACATGCTCAGTGAACCTAAAATTCCCCGCCAATGGTCCGCGATCATCGTGGACGAATCCCACCGCTGCCTGGTAACCAAAAAATCCCAGGCTTGGAAACAACAACAGGTCCGCTGCGGCATAGGGAAACTCCAAGTAAAGCCAGGGGGCCGGAAGATCGCTATGTCTGGTACCCCGTTCCGCGGTAAAGTGGAAAACCTTTGGGGCACCCTCAACTGGCTAGACCCGGAACAATATAGCAGCCTCAATCGGTGGCAAAAATATTACTTTGATGCCAAGCCCGGCTACTGGGGTGGAATTGAACTAGGCGAACTCACCGAGGTGAAAGAGCGTGAACTTTTCGATGAACTTTCCGACTACATGATTCGCCGCACCAAGGCGGAAATTATGCCGGACCTGCCCCCCAAATCTTATGCGGGATATATGCTCCCCGGGGTTGACGCTCCCCCACAGCTCAAACAGGGGTTTGTGGGGCACTGGTTGCCGATGTCCGGGAAGCAGAAGAAAGTCTACGAGGAAATGGCGGAACTGGCACTTGCGCACCTGGATAGCGGCGACCTCATGGCCAACGGCGTATTGGCGGAACTCACCCGACTAAAACAATTCGCCGGGTGCTACGGACGCCTGGAAACCAAAGAGATCACCTCGGGTGGTTTCGCTAACTTCATTGAAGAATTCAAACCAAGCCTGCCGTCCAATAAGTTCAGTTGGCTGCTGGAGTTCCTAGAAGAACGTGGGATTTACAAAGGCACCACGGCCCGCAGCATGGATGACGCAAAAATTGTGGTTGCTAGCCAATTTACCAGCGTTATTAACCTGTTCCACGCGGAACTAAACAAAAAAGGCATCCAATCCTACCGCATCACGGGGGAAACCCCTAACGATCAGCGGAAAATGTTTGTTCAAGAGTTTCAAAAACCCACCGGCGTGCAGGTCATGTTTGTGAACACCAAGGCTGGTGGTGTGGCGCTCACTCTAGACCGCGCTGATGAGCTGGTCATTCTCGATGAAACGTTCATCCCTGATGACCAGGAACAGGTGGAGGACCGTATTCACCGCACCAGTCGCGTGCACAATGTCATTATCCACTATGTACGCAGCCTAGGGAGTGTGGAAGAATCAATCGCGCTGACTACCATTAAACGGGACGTGAGCCAGAAAGTCCTGCTTGATGGCTACCGCGGCGTCGATGTGGCCCGGCAAATCCTGAGCGAGAAAGGTATGAAATGAAGCCCCTAACCTTATCCGCCAGTCAGCGGAACATGTTTAAACAATGCCAAAAAAAGTGGTGGTACGCCTACATGGATCGGTTGGAACCCGTTTCCGAACGAAGCGCCGCGTTGTGGTTCGGTATCGGTATCCACTTAGCGATGGAAAAATACTACATCACTGGCACCAAGCGCGGCACCCCGCCGTGGGAAACCTGGGCTCAGTATTGTGAGGACACCCGCAAAGAAGGCTTGTATATTAGCGTGAAAGGCGGCAACGGGGAAGAAGATGTCTACAATTCCGTGGATGCTTTAAAACTAGGGGATGCGATGCTGCGGCATTATGTGGATTTTTACGGGCTTGAAGAACACATTGAGGTGATCTCCCCAGAACTGCCGTTTTCCGTGTCTGTTCCGCACATGGAATGGCAATGGAACGAACCAGGGGATGCTGTAATTTCCAGGCTTGAACCGTTCGGTTTTTTCCGTGGTGTGATGGATTTAACATTTAGGGATTTACGGGATGACACCTTATGGGTGAAAGACTACAAGACCTGCTCAAGCTTGGGCTATGGCCGCAACCAGTTTCTCCCCCTCGATGACCAGGCAGGGGCCTACTATGCCATTGCGGAGCATTTCCTGCACCAAAAAGGCCTTATTAAACAAGATGAACACCTCCGCGGTATCATTTACGACTACCTAGTGAAGCGCGCACCCGACACCAGACCACGCAACCAAGATGGTTTAGTGTGCAATAAGCCGTTAAAAGCCGACTACATTGCTGCGCTCGCCGAAAACGGGCAAAAAGGACTTGACAAACTTAAAATCAGTGAGCTACAATTATTAGCAGAACAAGCCGGGATCGAGGTTTTCGGCAAGGTTTCCAAAAACCAACCCACACCAACACTGGAACGGGTCAAGGTGTACCGGAGCAAAACCCAACTGAAAACCCAAATCCAGCGGATCAAATCCGACATGGAGGCGATGAGCCTGGTTCGCAACGGTATTGTTCCAGCCAGTAAAAACCCCACAAAAGATTGCGCCTGGTGTCCTTTCAACGAACTTTGTATTCTCGATGAGGACGGACGCCAAGACGACAAAATGAAAAATCTTTTGTACCGAATCCGAGAGGAACACTAATTATGCAAATTGCACCAGCTAGCTTCCTGGTCACCTACTTCATTCGAGACGAGGTAGCCGCAGGGAAGCCGAACAAGTATGAGTACCAGACCCGGGACACCACCGCGGTCCGTGCCGTCAACAGCCTGGTCCGCGACCTTAAGGAAGCCGGCACCATCAAGAAGGCCAGCGAGCTTGTCATCCGTGAAGTTCGCGTCGTTGCGGGGGTGTAACAAATGTTAAGCTGCAAGGTTGATTTCAATGATATGCTCCAAGACCCAGAAACAGGTCTAACGTCATGGGTACGGATTTTCAAAATTGATGGCGACCCCAAACGAATTTGGGTTCAAGCCGGCTACCAAATGGATAACGGTGGATGGTATGAATCAGACGACATTGAGCTATCAAACAAAATCCTTGAAGCCCTTGCAGCCCGCAACTACCGCGTTATCGTTCTAGAAGGCACCACCCCAACCGAGTATTTCACCGCGGAACAGCTGGAAACACTCTACAGCGAGTTCTATGTGGAAAAAACCGTACCCGACGTGAAGAAACCCACCGCGGCAGAAATCATTGACCGTGAAGTCGAAGAAATGGAACGCAAAGCCCGCGAAGAAGCCGAAGGTTTAAGCTTTGAGGAACTCATGCGGCGGCTCCAAGCAGAAGACACAGCGGCAATGCGAAGCGACATGAAAGAATCTGAAAACCCTGAAAACCCTGAAGAACCAACCAAACCAGAAGACCCTGAAGAACCAGAGCAACCCTAAAACCCAAACTAAAAGAAAGGAAGCGTCATGAGCCTGTTTGATGACGTCGAGCCCGTCGACGATAAAATCACCAGCATCAATGTCCTACTCTACGGCCGACCAGGCGTAGGCAAAACCTACTTTGCAGGTCAAGGCCTAGACCACGGCAAGCGAAACCTCATCCTATCATTCCCCGGCGAAAATATCGGCTCCGCGGCCCGCGGTGGTGGCCAAACCAACGTGGCAAAAATCACCAGCTGGGAGCAGTTAGAAGGCTACCTCAACGACATTGAAGACCGGCCAGACTATTTCGACTGGATCATTGTTGACTCCATCACCTCCCTGCAACTCTGGGTGCAAGCAACCCTGCAGAAAATGGTGTCGGAACAACACGAACAGGCCAGCACCTACCAAACCCAGGCCTCCAATCCGCGGCGGTTCGTCCGCACCCAGCAGCTCCGCTACGAGGACCAAGAACGCCTTCGGTATATTGTTGATCGCCTGGTCGGCAGTGACGCCAACGTGTTATTCCTAGCTCACGAGATGGAGATTTGGAACCCCCAAGGCACCGCGGAACTAGGCCCCATGATCGAAGGCGGTCGCGGAAAACTCGCAGCCCTCATTTGCAGTCGCATGCAAATTGTCATGCACCTGACCATTCAGGGTAAAGTGAAAATCCGTGACAAAGAGTACAAGAACCTGCACCGGTTCGACGCCGCAACGCAGGAAGGGAAACTCACCCGCGACAATGTTGGGGTTTTCAAAAAGCCCTACTACACGTACAATTTGACGCTGGGGAAATTCACCCAAATGCTCCTTGACGCATCCGAAGCCACTATTGAAAACCCCGTTGCCACTAAGAAGGAAGCCTAGATCATGAAACTGAACCTCCGACTAGACCTGAAAGCCGTTGCCGAAGCCGCACGTCGCGCCAAGAACATTGGTGGTTATGATGGTCCCCCGCCGCCGAATGGCCGCTACCGTACCGAACTCATCAACCTGTCCGTTGACACGGACAAAAACAACAAACCAGTCATGATTGCGCAAATGCGGATCAACGAACCGCTAGAACGCGGCGGCAAGAAGAACCCCTCCGCTGATTTCAATGGTTTCACCTACTGGAACCGGTTTGACCTGGAACTTGACCCGACCGACCGTTTCTTCGACATTCGGGTTGGTAGCATTGATGATTTCGTCCGCGAGGTCACGGTTGGCCGGTACGGCGTTGTGGATTTCCTCCAAATGGCCGACACTGATAACGGGCTCGGCACCAAGGTTGAGACCACGCGGGATGGGAAAAAACACTTCACGGTGGTTACCCGCATTGGTGAGGTGGAATTACACCCCGGTATTATGATTGATGTGCAGTCGAAGCTTTCCACCCAGGTGAGCAAGTCCACCGGTATGCCTTACGCGAACGTTCAGTGGATTTTCCGTAGCAACGAGTCCCTTATTGCGGAAGAAAAATACACTAGTCAGGTTGAAGACAGTACCCCTGCGGTGGAAGAAGAGCCCGAAAACTTCCCGGAGCCGGAAAACGCGATTGAAAATTTCACCACTGACCCAGGTGAAATCCTTGACAGTGACGTACAAGACGATGACAATTCAGAAGAATTCATCGAAATTGACGACGCGGCTTTAGGACTGGAGTAAACCATGGGGCATGAAATCAAGTTCTATAAGAAGGAAAACTGCCCCGCTTGCGTTGCGGCACGGCACTATATTTCCGAATGCGGGCTCCCAAACGGCTGGTATGTTACCGAACTAGATGCAGAAGCGCACCTTGACTTCCTGCATTTAGCAGGTGCTACAGCGGCCCCGGTAATCATCTTCCCCGGCGGAAACATGATTACTGGCTGGGGGGGAGTCCAAAAGGAAACCTTTAACCGGGTAATTAGTATTACCCGGGAACTCCAGGAAAACTAACATGTAAACCCCAACAGGACCTGTTTTTGTTAGGGTTTTCACGTACTTAAGGCGATTTATTATGCGTTTTATCAATCTCCACGGTCACACTTCATTCTCCAACCAGGACGGCCACGGCACCCCACAACAGCATGTTGACCGGGTGAAAGAGCTAGGTATGACAGCCCTGGCACTGACTGAACACGGCAATACATCATCCCATGTTCAGCTGGAACAAGCCGCAACCAAGGCGGGGATTAAACCGATTTTCGGCTGCGAATTGTACGTGGCGTTGCCGAAAACCCGCGCTAAATTCCACCAAACTGTGCTCGCCATGAACCAGGACGGCTATCGGCAACTCAACCGCCTAGTGTCCGCTGGGTGGCGGGAAACATTCGCGGGTTCCATGAGTGTGAACCCCCGCGATCTGCTCAAACCAGCGGACACTAGCGGGCTAATCGTCCTATCTGGTTGTGCGGATAGTTGGTTGTCTTGCCTGCTTGCCGGCGGGAAAAGTCTAGGTCCAAAACTAGACCTTTCCGCGGGGGTGGATAAGCTGGAACTTCAGCAGCGGTTTGAAAAAGCTTTACGGCTTGTTGATGCTTTTCAACGCTGTTACGGGGACCGCTACTATCTGGAATTGCAGCCGTTTTCCTACTATGACCGCACCTGCTACCTAAATGAACGGCTGCAAGAATTATCGGGAAAAACCGGGGTTCCACTTGTGGCCACATGTGACGTCCACTACCATGAACCTGGTGGTTGGCGAGTGCAACAGTTGGCGAACGCTTTAGGGTGGGGGAAAACATTTTATGAGGTTGGGGAGGGCCGCGACTATGAGGCATCAGAGTGCACTTTTCCTGAAAGTGATGAATATCTCACCCAGCGGTTGGTTGATGCTCAAGTTTCCAAAGAGCACGCTAAAATCGCTATTGCTAACACGCGGGTTATTGCGGACCGTTGTAACGTCACCCTGCCAAAAACTAACCCCATCCGGGTGAGTTTCAATGAGGACGGCACCGACCACGCCGCGATAGAACTGCTCAAACAAGCATTACTCCGCGGTTTACAGTTCCGGTTCCACAACTTCCCCGAGTTTGCCGCTCACTACAAAGCACACTCCGACGAATATAAAACCCGGATCAATAAAGAGTTTGGAGTCATCCAGGCTAAAGGCTTCGCAGATTACTTCCTCATCAACCAACAGATCATTTCCTGGGCTAAAGACCAGGGGATTGTGGTTGGTCCCGGCCGGGGCTCCGCCGCTGGCAGCTTGGTTTGTTACCTACTGCAAATCACGGAAATCAACCCGATGCTATACCCCAATATGCTGTTTGAGCGGTTCCTTGACCCAGGCCGTGAAGACGCACCCGATATCGACACGGATTACCAGGATTCTAGGCGTGGGGAAATTTTCGACTACGCCAGGGCCACTTACGGGGAGGAAAACGTGGGTAACATTGGGAATTTCAACCGCTATCGGGGTAAAACCGCGGTGAAAGACACAGCCCGGGCATTGCGAATCCCCCTGGCGAAAGCGGAACAATTCGCCGGGTTTATCGGTGATACCCCGCACGGCTCCCCGCGGGAATTTAATTCCGCGGAGGACGCCGCGGCGGCGTTTCAACCTTGCAGAAAAATGGTGCAACAACACCCCGACTGGGCTTTAGCTTTCGATTTGGAAGGCGATCAGAAAACCATGGGGGTACATGCCGCGGGGATGGTGCTGTCGAACACGAAAATCTCGGACACGTGCGCTATCTACCGCCGCAAAAAGGCAGGGGAAGATGACTACAGCGAAATTATCGCCTTTGATAAACGCGATGCTGCGTACCTCAATATGTTAAAACTGGATTGTCTCGGGCTTTCAACCATGACTCTGGTTGGTGATGTAATCGACATGGTGCCTGGTTTGACGCTTCAGGATATTTACCGCCTCACCCCTGACGATCCTAAGGTACTACAAAAGTGGGTTGACGACGATTTGACGGGGATTTTTCAGTTTGAAGGTGCAACTACCCGGAAGATTGTCAAACAGGTCTGTACGGGCCTGGAAAGGACGAATTTTAGCGTGCTGTCCGACATTAATGCTTTATCTCGTCCTGGTGCCATGACTAGCGGCATGACGGCGCAATATATCAAGGTAGCGAACGGGGTAAAACCGCGGCTTATCCATCCAGTGATTGATAAATTGCTTGCTGATACGAACGGGTGTTTGGTGTACCAGGAACAGGTGATGCGGATTGGTAAAGAATTTGGGGGCTTGTCAGATAAAGAGATTGGTCGCCTTCGGAAGATTATCGGCGCGAAGCAACAGGGCGGGGCTTTTGAGGCTTTCTGGGTGAAGTTCCGCGATGGGGCTATGAAGCGACATAATGTAAGCGAAAAACTAGCCAGGCAGGTGTGGGATTGGATGGCGGCGTCGTCCAACTACCTGTTTAATATCGCGCACGCGGTAAGCTACACAACAATTGCGTACTGGTGCGCGTGGCTCAAAACCTATTACCCGCTAGAGTTTTATGTCGCAGCGTTGCGTGTGGCCAGCGGCAAGGGGCATGTGAAGGGGAAAGTATCTCCCGAAAAGGTGTTGTTGCTTGACGCCGCGAAGCACGGGGTGAAGGCGCTCCCACCAGATATTGCCGTGTGTGGCCCTGATTGGACCGCTGTACCCGAACAAGGGGGTGTCATGGGTGGGCTGAAACAAATCAAGGGCCTAGGGGCGAAGACTACCGCGAATATCATAGAATACATGGCTGGCCACAAGGTCAAGGGTTGGTCTGACTTGCAAAAGGCCGTCCGCGGGCTAGGGCCTAAAACTGTTCAACGGTGTCAGGCATTTTGTGAATCCGCTGACCCATTTGACTTGGCGTTATCTTCCCGTGTTGCTGTCACGGTGACGAAAAGTGCCAGGTGGGCTGTGAACCCGTTCACCACCGCGGACCTCCCTAAAAATGATGGCCAGGAATGTGAATTTGCAGGCCAAGTGTTAGGGGTGACCTATATTGATGTGATCGCGGACCTAGCGGAGCGCCAGAACATTACCCGCGAGGAAGTGTTGGATTCTTTGAAACAGCCAGATTTGTCTACTCGGGCTCGGGTAATTGCACTTGACCCGTGCGGCAATGAATTCCGCTTGACAGTAAGCCGGTTTGTGTTTCCGCGGGTTGAGCAGCAGCTTCGGGCTTTTGATGATAAGGGTATTTGGGGGGTTTATGCTTCCGGTCAGGCGAACGCGGAGTTTCATTGCCTCATGGTGTCAGAGATCATATTGAAAAAAGTTGATTTTGACGTGCTAGTCTAGTTATAATGAAACCATCCAAACAAGCAAGAAAGGAATTGTCATGGCAGAGCCATTCACTCCCCACGAAATCCAAGTTCACGGCATTGATTACATCGACGTCAAGGCTGCATCAGAAATCCTCGGTGTTACATTCAACACCACCCGCCGGTACCAAAGCTCCGGCTTCCTGCCACAACCAGAAATCAAAATCGGACAGTCTTTTTTTTGGCGGAAAACCACCATTAAAGAATTTCATCAAAACCGTAACCGGTCGAATGCCCCGAAAGTTCCCGAAGGGAAACTCCAAACCCTGAAGCTGCGGGCAGAAAACAAGATTCATGCCGCCGACGTTTAAGCGTTACCTCCCCGCCTACGACAACTATATTGTTGGTGTAGACCCGGGGGTCACCACAGGAATCGCAATCCTAGGGTGGGATGGTGACAAAACCCCAAGTGTTGAAAGTGTTACCTACACCCTAAACCAATTCACCTACGGTAACAGTGGTTCCGTCACTGACAACCGAAGCGACAACGAAATCGAAATGATTCAAGACATTGCCGAATCAATCCTCGTCAATGCATGGGGGTTCAATGGCCCCCCCGTGATCTGGCTTGTAATGGAAAATTTCACCCCCAGGCAGGCGAATAGCTCACCAGAATACTTATCCCCCGTCCGCATCGCGTCAGGTGTCATTGCGTCCATTATCAGTCGTGTTCAATGTGACTCCCACCTCGAATACCCCCCAATAGTGAAACTGGTATACCAGTCCCCCGCAGATGCAAAAAACATCTGCACAGACGAAAGGCTAGAAAAGTGGGGGTTCAAACAAAAAACTAATTCTGACACCAGGCATGCCCGCGACGGTTTACGGCACGCTGTTGCCTGGTTGCGGAAGCTTTCTGGCCCCTATTCCAGTTACCAAAACCTATACACTAGCCTGTAAAATCACCCCCAAGACCCCACCTGGTGTATACTCGCAATATCAATGAGCAACGAAAGAAGGTTTTAAATGACCCCAGAGAATTGTCTTAACAGGAAGCAAACCATCTCATTCCTCCAAGAAGTAGCAAAACTCTTGGAAAAAGACTTTTCTCTCGGAGTTTTCCGCATCAGTGGATCAACTGATCCCGGTGAAGACCACTTCGGTGTTGACCCCGCCAACATTGTTGATATTGGCGGGGTTTTGGGAGCTAGAATCTTCGACGCGGGAATGCGAATTGTCCCAACCTCCGATATCCAACGAGAAAATCTTTTACAAGCAGCCTATAAACGCGGCCACACGACAGGAAAGGTAAACTAGAGTCATGACAAACCCCACTAGCATTACTGAAGACCAACTTGCAGATATCGTATCCGAGTACTTCAATAAAGGCTTTACTGCGCCTTTGCCACTCCCTGCTGGTGAAAAGTTCCCACCGCCGCGGAAAACTACCGGCCGCGTGGCAGATATCACCCCAGAGCAGATTCTTGGTTTTTGGGAACGACAGTCTGGTGGGGACCATAATGTGGCCATCCGCATGCAAACCTATTCTGATGCGGAAATGTCGAAATTGCAGCAGGAAACCGGGGTTACGCCGTTCGACATCATCGGTATTGATGTTGACCACTACAACGGGAAAAAAGGCGCCGACCGTATTGCTGAACTGGAAGAAAAGCTTGGCCCCCTTGATCGTATGTCCCATCCACGGTCTAGTCGTCGGGGTGCGGAAAACCCCGGGGGCCATTCGTTCTACCGGGTCCCCCGGGGTCTTCTATGGAAATCAGCGGTTTGTCCAGATGTAGACCTACTACAAAAAACTCACCGATACGCACTAGTATACCCTAGTGTTGTCGATAATTTGCAATATCAGTGGTATTTGGGGAAAGAAATTTGTGAAATTCCCAGCGTAATGGACTTACCGTTGCTCCCCCAAACGTGGGTAGACTATCTTTCCGACGGTGGGAAGTCTACGGTTTCTGATCGGAAACCTGGTGCAATCTCCCAAAACGCTAGTCATGCCACCGCATACCGCACCGCGGTAGACTGGATGCGGAAAAACTTCTACGACTTCGGATCGGACACACTTTCCCCACGGCTGTTAAAAGCCTGCGACAGCCAGGGTCTTAAAGAATACCTCACAAACAACGGTCACGACACCATGGTGCACGCCGTACATAACATCATTATGTACGGGGTGGACGGTGAACCCGGCGTCAAACTAGCCCTCAAAAAACTAGAAAATCACTTCTTCCGCGCCGTTACTGGGGACGGCCGCCGCGAACCCGAGGTTGCAAAACAAGAGTTTTACTCCGCCATCATTGGGGACATCGAGAAAATCTCCGCGGATGTGGAATCTGGTAAAATCCACATCGTGAATCCGGGCGAGATCGCGGAGAAGATGCAGAAATTGAGTGAAAAAGCAGTAACCAACACTCCTATGGAGAACGTCGCGGCCGTACAGGCCGAATTAGAAGATATGGCGATTACCGACCCGCCAATTATTGATTGGCGCAAGTATGACGCTAACGACGTTGGTTTTGCGGAAATGGTTTCTGACTATTGGGGGACCCGCTTCCTAGCATGTGCCGAAGGTGGCAGCCGCGAATTTGTGCTGCTCAACACTGAAACCATGCGGTATTCCGACTTCATGTACAAAGACCGTGCGCTTCGAATCGTGTATGAGGCTACTAGCCAGCGGTTAAAAGCTGAACGCGACCGGCTGCGGAAGCTTCGGGATGTTATTAATAAGCGGGTTTCCGAGGGTGGGGAAATGACTAAGCCGGAAACTGATTGGCTAGAAAACGTTGATGAAGAGATTAAATATTTAACCAAGCTAGCAAATAAGACTGCCACCACTTCACAACAGCGGGCCATCTTAGCCCAGATGCACGCCATGCCGGGGCACCATGTTGATATCACCCATTTTGATACTAAAAAGGGTCTTGTGGGCCTTGGCGGGGCGAAAACTTTAGATCTTTCCCGCGGTAAAATGGTTATCCGTGACAGTGTGCCGGAAGACCGGCTTTCCATGTCCACCGCTTGTGAGTACATCCCTGGGGCGAAACACCCGGCTTTTGAAAAGTACTTACAAAACTTCATTCCTGATGAGGAATTACGCCGTTTCACCCAGAAATGCTTAGGCTATTCCCTTATTTCCGGCAACCCAGAAAAACTGCTTTTTATCTTCCATGGTGAATCTGACACTGGTAAAACCACACTGCTGCAAGCTGTTGCCGCGGCTTTAGGTGATTACGCGGGTCCCTTGTCCGCGCAGAAAGTATTTGGACAAGACACTGGGGCACCGAATGCAGAATTATTGCTTTCCATGAACCGCCGTGCCGTGATTCTTTCCGAGCTCGGGGAACGGTCTAATTTGTCCGCTGACGCCTTGAAACGGGCTACGGGTAACGATAGTACCTCCCTGCGTCTTCCGCACTCACAGAACGTCGTGGAGGGCCAATTACAGTTCACCTTGTATGCCGCTACGAACACCCCGCCGTGTATTCCCGATGCTGACGCGGCAACTCTACGGCGCATGTGCACAATCCCGTTCACCCGCCAACACCGCGGTGGGATGGTGAAGTTCGAGGATGATATTGTCAACAACCCTGAGGTGTTGCCGGCTATCCTGGCGTGGCTCATGGAGGGTTTGGAAATGTACCTGGCCGAAGGCTTATCTGATGACACCTGGCCGGCTGCTATTAAGACTTCCACTAAGGCTATTTCGCAAGGTGCAAACTACTACACTGACTTTATTGAAGAAATGTGTGAAATCACCATGGATGAAGAACCCGAAGTGGACGAGTTCGGAAATGTGGCGGAAGAAGAGACCTTCGTTTACGAATCCGATATTACGCAAGCGTGGAACCGTTGGGTGCACGCTAATGGGTTATCTACAACGCCACTGACGAACCTGCGGAAATTCAAGAAGATGCTCCGTGCTTTGGGTGTGGAAACAACCAGGTGTATGGTCAACGGTAAACGGACATATAAGTACATGAACCTGCGGCTTCGTCAATAACTTGACGTTCTTACCCCATGGTGCTAATATTGTTGTCGGGATAGATTAATGATAAACCCCGACAGCTCTTTCTAGAACCTTTCGTGCTGTCGGGGTTTATCTAGTTCTTAAACCTTTCCAGGGCGTTTCTCACAATGTCCGGCATGTCCGGCAACCGCGGGGGTTCTCGCCAAAGTTCACGCAACACCTGAATGTAGGCAACAAGATAGGCCATGGATATAAGCTGGTTTTTCAGATCGAAAATTTCGTTGTAAAGCTCAATGTTTTGGGCTTCTAAATCCTTGTTTCGATCCACTGCCCCGTCTAACTGTTTTAGCAGGTAGCTGAGGTTATCTATAGCTTTTTCTCGTTCCGTTTCAGCTTTCGCTTCCTCAATCTTGCTTTTCTCTGCGCGGGTTGTGAGCATTGCCCCGGCAACCCCACTGGCTGCGGAAAGAACGGCGACCACCACCGTCCCAACCATTTGTGCCACATGGGGTTCGAGGCTGGTAAGCATGCGGAAACCACCGCCTTTCCTTAAAGTTGGTTAGTAGTGGTTATTCGCTGCCGTGGGTTTTGTAGTATTCCAGCATGTTATTGACCACTAGTTCGTGCCGCGGGTTGTAGTCCGCGGGGAGAAACTTGTTCGGGTCAATGTTTTGCAATGCTTCAGAGGCTGCGCTTTTTGCCACAGACACCATCTGGTCATGGAGGGTACTGGTGTACGCTTCCATGCGTTCGGCAACCTCCTTTTCCACATCGAAGCGGGAAACATCGCTGTCCGCGTGGGTTTTGAGTGTGGCCATAATTAGCGAAAAGATGCTAAGCAGCCCGGCGGAGCCCTCAAGAACGGGGGCGAAACCGGACATGAAATTCCCAGCTGTGTTTGCGTCAATGAACCCTAGCGCCGCGGCTGCTGACATACACAAGGCTGCCACCATGTAAATACCCTTGCGGACGCCAGGTGAGAGTTGGAACGTGTTCAATTACTTCTCCCCTTTCGCAGAGAGCGGCTTTAGCTGCTCCAGCAGGCCGGTGGTGTACTCAACGAACGTCTTACCGTTCGTCCCGTTCCACGTGGCTGTCTTTGACCAGCCGCTGAAAGTGCGGTTGCCGTCTTTCCGCTCCGGGCCTACCAGCTGGTCAAGGATTAAGCTGGTGTCCCGCTGAACACTCTTGAGAATGTCCAAGATTTCACGGGTGTTCATTTTTGCCTCGTGTAAGGCGCCGATTTGGTCTGGTCCGAACAAAATAACCTCCTTGTTCGAGTTTTGGATAACAGGTTCAGAAGTGCTGTATGCGTATCCCTTCGGTGGAATAAGGGTGCAGAGTTGGTCAAAGCTCATCCAATACCCGTATGGGCTAAAACCGCTATCTGCGATCCACACGTGGCGGCCCTCGCCTGGGCAAACACCCATGACCGCGATGTAGTGGTAGATTGTGCCGCCACCGTAGGCGGGGCTGATGCTGCCGCGGGTACCGCGAGGATAATTGTCTGGTGGGGCAACAATGTTAGCGATCACGCCGTGCCCCGCGCGGACACTGCGGGAAATATCCTTCCAAACCTGTTCCTTTAGGTCCCCACTGGGGTAGTTCGGCAGGTCCCGGTAGGTGTACTTGGCCCCATTGATGTAAGAATTGAGCACCGGGGGAAACTGACCAATGTAGTCAGTACCGTTTACGGTGGTACCGAGCATGCCGCCTAGCTCAAATTCGCCAATTAGGTTGCCGGTGGCTGCTAGGATTACGGTTTGGCTGGCTGCTGGGCCGCAATTGTAGTAGGTGTCCTGGACAACATTATCCCGCGGGTAATCGAGTTGTAGTTCGACTTCTTCTGGTTCGCTGTTCACATTATCCCCTGGCAGAATATCCCCTGCGTAGTTGTAGAAAGACTGGTAGCGTTCGTTGCGGTCATCCCAGCCATTGAGTCCACCATTAACCGCTTTGGTGACGCTGACAAAATCCCTGCGGTCCGCGTAGTCGTTAATGGACTCTGGGGTACCGTTGTAGCTGCGGCGAGTGTTAGACCAATAGTAAGCGGCTGACAGGGCAGCCCAACGAGGCTGGGCCACTAGCTCCGGCTGGTTGATAAACAGGTCTTCATCGCTGGTGAGACCTTTGCTTACGCACCATTTACCGAAGGCAGCGTAGTTGTTGCGACCGGTTAGTTGGATGAAACCGCGGCCTTTATACCGGGGGCCGTCACCTGCATAGAAGTTACCCAGATCGGCGCGACCATTGTAGTCGCTGCCGTCGGCAATTTCTTCCAGGTAGTACAGGTCCCCGGATTCGTGGCCAACAGTTGCCAAGAACGCTGCCGCGCGGTCTTTTGTGGTGACCCCTGCTTGAATCATTGCGTCCTCAAGAAACGGTTTGTATTCAACCGGTGCACGCGAGTTGAAACTGAAATTATAGGCGTCTAGATTCAACCTTTCCCCTTCCTTTATTTCGTCACTGTTATGCTTTAATTAGTAGTTTACCACTACTAATACCAAGGCCCTTCCGGGGTTTGACAATTCTCCAAAAACGCCTCCGCTGCTTTCAGTGAAAGCTTCCGCTGCGCCAGTGGCCACGACTGCCCCAACGGGGTATCAGGGTTAAAATCCTTGATAGCTTGCTTTAACCGCTCAACGTTTGCTTTGGCCCCCGCTAATTCTTCCGCATGCGACAGCACTATGCGCCACCTTCTTTCAATGATTTAGGCACCAAATGACTGGTATCTAACATGTCTACCGTCACGCGGGTTGATTCAGCACCGGCGTGCACAAGCGCACCCCACACCTTCACAACCAGCTTAGCCCCCCGCTGGCCCGCCATATTGCTATCCAAAAACACAGTTCCGTCACAATGAGCAGTGTGCACTATTGGCGCAAAACTTGCCGTGAGTTGTGATTGTTTCTGTCCAAACTGTTCTGTCTGCCGCGAGATAATCTTGGAAGTATCATCGCTATCAATATCCTGCAAGCTAGCATCCGCACGCCACACCTCAACGCGAATCCATGTGTCTGAATCATCCTTGTCACTGATATAGTTTTTTGGCCAATCACCCATCCCAGGCGGAGTACTCAAATTCTGTTCAGTAACCAATAGCCTGATATTGTATCGCCACAGGCCAGGTTGGTCTAAAACAATAATGCCACTATCAATATGGCAGTTTTTTGCTGGTCCCACTTGACCTCCATGCCACACTGGCACAATCCCCCACTTGGGTTTATATTTAGTGAAAATCCAAAAATACGTTTCCTCATACCACTGTTGGTCAAACTGCTTTTCAATCGTCCAGGAACCATAGGATTGTGCCGCATCGAGGGCCGCGGCGTACTTGGACTGGCGATCATTGAACTGGTTTTTCGCAGCCAAAACCGCCTTTTCGGTGTCCTCCCGCTCCCTGATGAAACGTTTCAACACCTCATCACGGAATGCTGACAACCGATCAGAAATGGTTTTAAATAACCTGTAAATCGGGTTGTTTCGCCTATTTGGGTCATCACGGAGTTCTCGATCCTTATAGGTTAAGTCGATGTCTTGAACATTGCCATTCCCCAAGGCTGAAAGATCGTATTTACCAATGTCAATCCCAACATTGCCCTGACTCGCAGTTCTCGCTGCGGAGTCCCAAGGGTCATCATTCCAGTGTGGGTGATTTCGCGTACGATTCGACATTAGCCCAACTGTTTCTTCTCACCCGCAGGGTTCTTCATAAATAGCTTGCCGCCTTGGGCAAAAACCACTACCCCATCAGTTGGTTTCTCCGGTTCTGTCGCCACATTCTTATATGTGACTGGTTGCTGGAACTCACCGGGGGTAATTTCAGAATTAGCCCCAAAAAGGTTCCGAATGATCGTCCAGCCACCGCGGGTGTAGAAGAATCCTGTTTTTGTGTCCCGGTTGATAACGAAAAACCGGGATTCTGTGGGGTCAGTTTTCCACGCCGCGGAACGCTTCTGCAGGGCTTTAAGGGCCTCACTATCGGACCCACCCATCACCAAATCTGGGTACAAAGCGGGGCCTGGGTCTCCCGTGTCCCCCTTGTCGCCTTTCTGCCCCGAAGGTAGCGGTAGCTCCCCATAACCGTCTTCCACCACAAAGGCAGCGCGCCGGGTTTTTTCAAAATCCAACCCATCCCCCTCGGTATAAAACCGCAAGCGGACTAGTAGGTCGCTAAGATTATTCGGCATGTTTTACTCCTTAATCCACGTTAAAAGCTGCTTTAATTGCCACACTAAACCGCGCTTGTTGCCGCTGTGTGAGTTCCATTGGGTCATCCATTCGTTCGTTCCTTCCAACATTAATTTCGAACTGTGGCTCGTTGCCGCGGTTGTGCTGCACTGTGATTTTCTTTATGCGTTCAGTATAAATGGTTTCCCCGTCGTCAGATTCCCAACCTATAGGGTCAAGCAGGTCAAAATCCCGGAAGATTCGAAACGGTTTGAACGCGGACAACCCGCCGGTGAACTCACCGACATAGAAGCCTAGGTTTTCGATCCGGCCAGTCCGCAGAGCTTGTGTGGAATCGAAACTGTAAGCGGTAACCCCTTTCCCATCGTAGGACTCCGGTAGAGCAAATTTCCCTAGGTTTTCCCGCATAAATGTGTCATCAGCAACTTGATAGGCAAGTAGGATATCGTCGAGTTCCCCGGTGATGATGTCCCCGATGAACGACAACCCGATCATGGACAGGGCGCCTTTGATTGCGGTGTTAATAAGTAGACTGATGCCTTTGTTGAGGAAGTCTTGGGATTTACCACCAGCAATACTTTTGACCGCGCGGGGGGCAACAATCCGGTAAGAATATTTCCCCCAGTGTTCGTGGGAGCGGCGGAAAATCACCCATGGGTCAGTAGTTGGATTGTCACCGAAGAACTGCTTGAGTTGTTCTGTATTGCTGACTTTAATAAGGGTTGGGGGTGGGGCGTCATACCGGCCGAACAAGCCGCGCACAAACACCAGGGCTTCTTTACTTAACGCTTTCCATTTGGGTTGCCATTGTGACCTGGTGCGGGATAAATCCTTGTCCTTAATATCCAGTACCACCAGAGGTTTATCAAGACTGCCAGTGTACCAGTCTGGTTTTGGGTCACGGCCTGGCACAATCATTTCCGCAGTGGGGAGCAGGTTGTAGTCTTTGCACACTTCGTGGCAAAGCTCATCTGCCGGGGTCATTTGGGCCATGAGCGCTACCACTGGGCTAGTGTCCACCTGGTCAGAGATACTAGGCATTACCACCGGGGTCATGATGTCTTTCACATTGGGAAACTCGCCGGGGTTGTTATTGTAGGTAGACAATCTAGCCTGCTGAAAACCATTGAGGTGTGGGGCTTGAATGCGGATAAGATTGTCAATGATGAATTGTTTCATCTGGGAGATAGCGGGGCCTGTTTTCACCCGCCGTTTCGGGGCTTGCACCCCAATGGGTGAGAACGGCGCCGACCAACAGATAATGTGTTTGTACCAAACCTTATCGGAAATAATATTGACTGTGGTTTTTGTTGGGGACCATTCCGCGCCGTATTGCACGTCATCTACTCGGCCTGTCCATTTTTTGCAAACCCCTTCATCATCACTGATGAGAATGTGAATGAGAACAATTTGTCCTTGAATATTGTTGAAAAACTGTGACCAGATTGATGTGGATGGTATGGCAAAAGAACCAATATCGTAGTCGGTGATTTCGCTGGAAAACTCAATTTGTAGGTCATCATAGTCACCAATTTCACCTAGGTAAACACCATCCCCGGTGAATACCTCAATCTCAAACTGGTAGCCGTTTTTAACTGTGGATTCGTACCCTGGTTTTGCTGTTAAACCCATGACATAAACTCCGGTGTGTATACGATTTTCGGGTCGCCATCGAGGCGTTGGTCATTGCCGTTTGTCCATTCCATTAACGTCACAGTGAACTTATTCCGCGTCTCTGGCTCTAGACTGATTTTTGGCCTGCGGCCTAACATGAGTGGCCACAGATTCGTGTAGTTTCCATGGCTGTCTTTTTCTACATAGGTTCGTTTGCGTGGGTCAAAACTGATTTTCGCAACTGACCCGCGGGGGATTGGTCTGGTTTGAAAATAAGGTTGTCCGTACCCTAGGGATAGTTGGAATTTACCACCACCGGGTAGATACAGGTCAGGATATATTTCAGGGACAGTGGAGGGGTTGTAGAATACGGCATTGAAATGCCCGTCCCCGGTGTGCCGTAAATCGTGGCTGGTGCGGAAACCATAAAAGTAGGGGTAGTCTGACACCCAACCCCACGGCATGGAGGTTACTCGGTTTAAAAGTGCCGGGTCTTGTTCATTGGTGAAAAGCCCCGCACCTTCAGTTTTCACTACCGACAAATACCGCGGTTCGCCTTCGCGGGTGTAGAACCAAAGCCGTCCTTTTTCTTTTTCTGGGTGGTTCCGCCACCATTTGCGGTAGTGTTTCCGCAATTCAGCGGGAGAACTCCCGAGGATATTGATTTGTCCGCTGACTTCGCGGCGACCGGTGGAAACCGCCACAAGGTCCCCGCCGGGTGTGTTCGCCCCGGTGTCAATCCGGTACTCGTCGGTGCTGCGATCCAGCCCGCTTAGGCCGCGGGCTAGTTCCACGCCATCTTGGATGCGTTCTCCGCGGGGGAAGCCAGATAGTCGGAACCGGTCCCCATTGACCCATTTGGTGCCGTCCCACCGTGGTGGGCCCTGGTACACCACCATTACACTGTCTTTCCAAACCATCTGACCTCCTACTGTTTTATCACCGCCTGGTGCCGCTTCCGCGCCGGGCCCGCATCGCGTCGTACTTGCTTAAGCCTTGGATCATTTCCGCTTGGGTCATGCCAAGGTAGGCGTTTTGGATGAGCGGCCCGGCACTGGTTGCGCGCCGGGTTGAAGCGCCGCTCAACCCAAATTCTAGCAGGCCCGCTAATGCTTCTGGCCCGTAGGAACGCAGGTTGGATTCGGCTTCATCATAGGTCATGGCTGAAGCCGCCGCAACGTTATGTCGCAGGCCGCTGGTGTCGCCGTTGAGGGCCGCATACCAGCTTGGTAGGGTAAGGTTAATACCAGCTTCTAGCTGTTTGCCTTGTTGGTAGCGGTTTCGGAGCTTTTGTGTGATTCCGCTTAAGTCAAATTTGCCAGCTACTGCATCACCGGTGTCAGAAGCGAACTTGTCGTTGTCGGACTCTTTGTAAGCATCCGGGTTACTACCGTCTTCCTTGAGAACCTTATAGCCGTAGTAATATTCGCCGGATTCTTTCTTCTTGTTAATTTCCTCCTGGAGTTTCTTGTCGCGTTCTTTCTGCTCTTCCTTGAGCTTTTTCTGTTCTTTCTTGTCTAGGTCTTTCTGGTGTTGTTCCTCCCGTTTCTCTTGCTTCTTGTGCTCGTATTCGGCGTCGGAAGCTTCTTCTTCTTCCTTCTTGTACCGCGCCTCGATCGCTTTCTTTTCAGCGTCCGTTTTTGCGGCTTTGAGTTCTTTCTTCTTTTTCTCGTTCTTCTTCTTGCGTTCTTCGGCGCGCTCCTCCTTCTTCTTTTTATTGTCTTCGCGGCGTTGGTCAGCCTTGAGTTCTTGCGCGTCGCGCTGTGCTTCGCGTTCTTTGTCTTGGCGCTGCTCTTCCGCTTTCTTTTCGGCTTCTTCCTTTTCTTTTTCGACTCGTTCGCGGGCGACTTCCTCGGCTTTCAGGTAGCCGTGGGGGTCTTCAAGAACGGTGCCGACGTCTTTTGCGGCTTTGTTGACGTTGGTTTTGATTTTTTCACCGTTTTTGTCGGCGTATTTTTCCAACGCATTAATGAGCTTGTCGGGGTCGCCGTCCTTGGTGTTGTTCTTCCACCACTTCTCGTTGAAGATTGACATGTCAATCTTGTTGAGTTTCTTTGTTCCTTTTTCCTGCTGGCGGAAGTCTTCAGCTACCCATTCGGACCACTTGTCGATCCGCTTATCGCGCTCTTTCAACAGGTTAGTGTTGATGATACGCAGTTCTTTGGTGATGTCCTTGACCGCGTTTTGGATCCGCTTTGGATCTTTCTTATAGGACTGAATGAGTTCAGGTAAGAAATCATACACAAACCGGTTGAACGCTTTGGTTTGCCCTGGGGACAAAACACGTTCTGGCCGCAATGTGTATTTCGGCATGTAGCCTGTGCCGTGGGCTTCACCACCGGAGTCGTAGCCGCCGGCACGATCGTAGGCCGCGGGTAAGCTGCCGTAGCGGGCGATCGCGTAGTTGATGGATGCACGAATGTTGGCTTCTGGGTCCCAAATATCGTCGTAGCCTGGATCTTTGTAGGCCTGGAATGTGGGGTCAATAACCTGCATCAAACCCTTGGATGGGTTACCTGCGGCCGCGTTGGAATCCCAACCATTGACCGCGCGGGGGTTGCCGCTGGATTCTTGGTTCATGCGACGCAGCAGACTGTTTGCGAGGGATTTTGGTAGGCCCTTGGATTCCAGGATGTGTTCAACCAGGGGACGATAGTGTTCAACATCCCCACCACCGCCGCTGCCACTATCACCAGCTGGGGCGAATTCTGGCAGCTTGGACATGATGAAGTCAATAGTGGCGTCGAAAAGTTTCTCCGCCACCCCGGGGATGAGGCGTCCGAAGGTGCCGCTGCCGTGCTCACCGTCACCGGTCATCTTGTCTTTGATGGGTTTGAGCAACCCATCCAGGAATTTCTTCACCCCGCTGATAAGGATGGACAGGAAACTTGCCCCGCCGCCGCCGCCAGAAACAAATTTGCCTAAAAATTCTGTCAGCGTGTAGGTGTGGTTGAATAGGGAGTTGTCGGACCCGCGGGCTCGGCCGCCGATTTGCACACCGTTATCGCCGGAGGATTCGAGGTTCATGCCGTCAATGGTGCCGGCCATGTGCCCGTTCTCTCCGCCGCCTTTGCCGGATAGCACACCAATGGTCACACGGCCTTTGAGCCCTGGTTCGAACCCGTAGTTTTCAAACCGTGATTCGGTGTTGAAGATACGACCGCCGCGGAGGTTTCCTCCGTTGAGGGCTTGCACAATGCCGGACCATAGGCCGGAGCAGTCCCAGCTGGGGTTGCCGGTGCCGCCGTACTGGTAGGGTTTGCCGTGTTCTGGTTTGAGTTCTTCTAGGACGCGGTGGATTTTTTCATCAATCATGCCGCCGTCTTTGTATTGTGCGCCTTCCCCGATGAGGCGTCGCACGCCTTTCACACCGTGGTCGCGGGCCGCCTTGTTGATGGCGTCAATGGATTTCGGGCCGAAGGCACGGGTGGCTTCAGGCCGTAGGATGGCTTCTCCGCCGGAGAGGGCAATGCTGCCGCCGGTTGGGCTGTAGAACTTGTGTGGGTCACGGCCAGGGGTGTAACCAGGAAGAATGCCACCGGTTGCGTATTTCAGGCCGCTGGGGTATGGCATGTGTTCGAGTTTGGCGAGTTTGCCGCCGAGGAATTTGTCGGAAATCCAGTTCCAGCCATCGACGATGGCTTTGTTGACGACAACATCAATGAAGAATTTAATCGGGGTTCCGAAGTATTCTTTGAGTTTTTCCCAAATCGTTTTGATGGTGTCGACAACGTTTTTGAAAATGTTTTTGAGGTGGTCCAACGCACCGCTGAAATCACCTTTGATGAGGGAGATTATAACCCCGAAGACTTCTTGAATGTGGGTTTTGAAACCTTCAATGATTGGGGCGATAAAAGTTTTGATAACACGGTCGATGATATCGCCTAGCCATTGGATAACAGCCCCTACGGCTTGCACAAGCGGCATGATAAATTTCATCGCGGTGCTGAACGCGCTAATGAGAACGTCAGCTACCCCAATCACAATCTGGATAAGAACTTTCAGGATTGGGACTAGATAGTCGATGATTGGTAAGGCAAAAGCCATGATGTTTTTCACCACAACAACAAACATTGGGACCAGCCAGTCACGTAGGGCTGTGACTAGGCCGTCAACAATGACCCGCACCACATCGGTAATGGTGGGCATCAACGGCATGAGTGATTCCAGAATCTTGTTGAAAGCGTCAATCACTGGGGGGATTGCCGGCTGTAACGCTTGGATTGCGCTAAGCAAGCCTTGCCCTAAAACGTCTACTAGGGGTTTGAGGGAGTCCACAAACTTGATAAGCACGGAATCGTGCCCGGTGAACAGTGGGGCTAGGCCGTTAATAATCTCTGTAGCGATTTCGCCAATGTATTTGAAGATTTGATCCAGGATTGGCGAGAACGCTTTAATCATATTTATGGTGGACTCTAGGATTGGGCCTAGGGCCGCGAAAATATCACCAAGTGCTTTGCCAACGGTTTCAAATACTGGTTTAAGAGCCTCCATAGCAGGGCCAATGGACGCGATCAGGGATGTGAGGGCTGGGCCTACAGCCTCAAACATGGCTTTAATACCAAGTGCTAGCCCTTCAAGCAGGGGAGCTATGGCAGCACCTAGTTGAGATATTGCGGGGGCAACAGCTTGAAGAGCTTCCCCTAGCGCTGTACCGACTTTGCCCGCGACATCAAAAATTGGCTGGATGGCGGTTTTGACGGCTTCTAGCACCGCTAAGACACCTGGCATTGCTGTTGCCGCAACAGTAGCGAGGGCTGCCGCAACCTGGGCCACAATACTGAGCACTGGGCCTATAGCTTGCCCTAACAGGCTAGCTGCTGATGCGGAAGCTTGCATAAAGGTCACAATGTTTTTGAAACCTTCAGTACCCTCCGCAGTGGCGGCCTTAAGGGATTGCAGTGCGGTGGCCATCATGTTGAGGAACCCACCGCCGCCTACTTCTGCGGCTTTCAGCAGGTTACCTAGGGTGCCGAATAACCCGTCGAGGATTTGTTTCAGGAAACCGAGATTGGTTTTCGCGTTTTGGATGATGGTGTCGAATTTGGATAGGCCTGTAGATGCGTCTACTTGTTTTAGGGATTCGACTTTTTCCACCCAGCCGGCGGTCATGTTGCTGATGGCGGTGCCGATGGAGCCTAGGTATTTGCTGCCTTGTTCAGCAAGTGACCCGGCTGCGGCTAGCAGGTTGGAGATGACCGGCTGCATATTCGCGGCCATTTGGTTTGCCCCGTCCATGACCGCGGAAAGGCCTTGCTGTGCCCGCGGGGAAGATAGTTCCGCGAACGCCATTTTTAGTGCACCGTTCCACTGGGTGGCAATGTTTTGCAGCCCGGTGGAGAATGTGGGCAGCAGGTTGTTCATCGCGGATTGAATCCCGGGGCCTAAATCAGCGAGCAGGTTGCCTTGGACGGCTTCCTTCATTGCTTTGATTTGGGGTTGAAATTCGCGGAATGTTCGCGCTATGTTTTGTGCCGCCGGGGGAAGTTTTTCAATGGCTTTTTCAAACTCTTCTGCGGTTTCGGCACTGAATGCTGCTTTAACGCCTTCTTTGACGCCTTCGAGGCCGATTTTGAGCGCGGCAAAGCTGACGCCGGCTGCTGCCAGGAATGCGGGGGCGAGGGCTGCTGCTGCGGTGGCCACACTGGCTACTGCCCCACCTAGGGCTAGGACGGTGCCGATGAGGGCTTGCCCGCCTAGGGCAGCGAAGCCAGCCGCTATGGCACCTAGGGCTGGCATGATGGCTTGAAGCAGGATGCCCCCCATCTTCATGAACATGCCAATGGCCACACGCATGCCGCCGACGGCGTAGTCGCCAATACGGCTGAATCCGCGTTTCATAACGCTAAATACCGCGGTTGACCGGAATGCGAACGCGGCGAACCGGCCGGTGAGGCTGCGAATGCCGCGGGCTAAGAACCCAGCCCCACTGGCAGCGGCGTGAAAACTTCCGCGGATGCCACGTCCTAGGGCTGCAACGGGGCGGAATGCAGTTCGACCGGCGGCACCCAGTGCCGTGAAGACTCGATGTGCCCGGGCAGCTGCCGGCCCTAAATCCGGGATGAGGTGCCGGGCTTGGATGAGCCCCCGGCCGAACATGCCGCGAATTTTTGTGGTGACGGGGGCGAGTGCTGTTGTGATTTGCCCGCTGATTGGGGCGATTGCCGCGGTGAGTTTGGTTTTGATTGGGGTAAGTAAGTTGCCGGCTTTGTTGCCAATGTTGGTGAATGCCGCAGTGGTTTTTGACCCTAGGGTGCTGACGGCCCCCGACACAGACCCTGTGACATTGCTCACAAAGGACTTTAGTTGACCCTCAAGAGTCTTCAAACTCACATCAAAGTTCGGGAGAATCTGGAAATTCCCACTCTTGAAAATATCCTTGATCCCCGCGAACTTCCCCTTAAGACCTTCAATGGCCCCACCCCCCAGATTCTTCAGCCAATCCATCTTCGGGGGTCCGCGATTGAAAATGGCCTCCCAAATATTGGAAACCTTCACCCGCATTGAATCAAACTGTGTGGTAATGAAATCAGTGGCCTGCTTCACCTTGTCTTTGGGGAACATTTTGTCCCACGCCAAAAGCGCCGCGATCTTGGTTTTCTCCAGGAACTCTTCCATGGTTTTGGAGTTGTTCCAAACCTGGTCGCGGAACAGTTGGAACGGCTTAAGTCCCGCCTTGTACATGGATTCCGCCAGGTGAACGTACGGATCATAGATTTGACGGATACCAGCATCGAATTGTTCATTGGCCTTGGCAAGTAGCCGCGGCACGAAGTTTAGGGCGTTGAGGGCTTCTTTCTGGGCATTCTTTGCCGCACTAGTAAACGGGTTAGATACTGGAACTTTAGCCCCGACATGTTTAGCAATAACCGTCTGCACTACAGCTTTACCCGCTTCAGTGCGACGCCACGCCGAAAGTTCCTTGCTTGCCCGCGCCGTGTTCACTTGTACCGCGGTGCGGAGCTTCTCATGCTTCTTCTTAAACCGTTCGATTTTCTCCCCAGCTTTTTCCAAGCTTTCCTTCTGGAACTTCACAAACAGGTCAATGGTGGCATCTTGTTTTTTCACCTCCCTGACGAACCGTTCAACCTGGCGCCGGGCTTTTGTTGTATCAAGGTCTAGTTTGATTTGCGCGGAAGTTTTTTCTGCCTCCGCTTTGACCCGACGCTTGAACTCATCCCACTGCTTTTTAAACTTTTCGTCCTCAAGTTCAACAGGAACGTTAACATCAATCCCTTTGGATTCTCGTTGAACCTCGGATTTGAGTTTGTTGTGAAAGTTCTTGGCGTTAGGGAAGATGCGAATATAGGCTTCGCCAATCATGTAGCCGCTAGCCAAAACAACCCTCCTTTAAGTAAAAAATCTAACCCGACCCCCACGGATTAGATTTTTACTAAAGACCGAACGCCGCAAGGGTGGAATTATAAGCTTCCCTTTCATATTCTAACTGGCGTTTTTCCAGTTCAATTTGGTAGGCGGTCTTGGGACGTTTTGTGAGTTTTACTTTGCTTTTGTCTTTTTTCCCGAACATTCGGGCCATGGATTCACGGCTGATGATGAGGTGATCCACCACATCATCAAGTTTCGCCATAAGCGGCGTGTAGCCACAAAGTGGAAGTTCGCGGTCTTCCGCGGGCTGACTGCCGTCAAGAATGGATTCCTTGATTTCCTCGTCGGATAGTTGGGTGACTTCATAGGCTGCTACCTCGCGGTTTGCTAGCATTTTACTTTTTGTCCGCGAGTGGGGGGGTAGGTCTTTAAATAGCACCCAGAATTGTTTCCAGGACCTTCTGCCGCGGAAAAAATCGGTGATTTCTACCCCGTACTCTAGGTAGTCTAGGTATAATTCTGCGCCAAATTCCTGGCATAAGGAATAGATTTCACTGATTTTGGGAGTGCTGCGGGCATATTAGCGGCGTTGGGTGCCCACCAGGCAACAAACTTTTCCATGAAAACCATGAAGATGCTCGTTGGCATGTGATCCAAGCAACGCAGGAATCGCTCGTATTCGCTGGTGTCAGGTTCCCCGTTTGGTTCTTTGGATTCCTTGATGAAAAGTACCGCGAGGATGGAGACGAAATCTTCAGGGTTCAGCGTTGAGATTGTGGCGAGCTGTCCCGCGGTTGGTGGGTACACTTCGAAAATTTCATCCTGTCCGGTGCCGGACAGTTTTTTAGGGATGATGAAGCTTAGGGGTTCTGTGGCGAAGCCTGCTTTTTTATCTAGTTCGCGGGCTTCTTCATAAAAATCTTCAAAGTTCAGATCGAACTTTTTGGTTTCCTTGGGGACCTCAACTTCTTCAATGTTTTGCGGTGGCGTGGCCGGTTCTGGCTGGCTTTGGGGGGCATCATCAATGATGTTGCCGTCATCATCGACAACAACAAGCCGTCCACGTTTTTGTTCAGACAATTTAGGGCCTTTCTTGTTAGTGTGGCGTTACTTGTAGTTTACGGTATCCAAACAACAATAATCCAACCGTCACCGCCTTTACCGCCGGTGACTACTGTCTTCCCGTACCCGCCGCGGGAGCCGCCACTACCACCCCCTCCGGCGAGTCCGTCAACGCTCCCGATGATACGATCCCCGGTTTCTGAAGAGAATCGGAAAAAACCCCGGGCTGTGTGGTTATACACCAGTTTTCCGCCTGTTGCGGGGAAAATATTATGTGTCGGATTAAAAGTCCTTGGGACGGTGATGTGTTTTATTGTTGAGCTTCCACCGCATACTAGTTGTCCAAGTTCGTTTACACGGTCGGGGATATAGCTGTTTTCAACATAGTGTTCGGTTCCGCCTTTACCGCCGGCGGCGGCGTAGAATCCTTCACTTTTTTTGAGTTTTACCCCTGTCCAGCCCCCATCTTGTCCGTTAGGGGAGTTTTGGACGTCCCTGGGGGTGCCGCCTTCTCCGCCTTTGCCGATTTTGATTTGTAAACCTTCGGTCCGCCAGACGTCTTCTATTGGTTGGTTTAGGATTTCCCGGTAACCGCCTACTTGTCCGCCTTGTCCAACGTATGATCGTGAGGTGGGGAAAGCGAAGCCGCCTTTACCACCCCCGCCGGCGCCTTGAATGTAAAAGGATGCTGTTTTGGCGAATGTTGGTGGGTGTATGAGCCCGTCTTTGGCGTAGGTTTCTATTTTGACGTCTTGGAAGATGAGGTTGTTTTTCCCGTCGAGGATTTTATATATTGGCGTTTCACCTAGGTATGCTGCTGTGATTGCTGTTTTGTCAATGATGGTCATGTTTGCGCCTACCTGATGATGTATAGACGGTTGGGGTCTTTGTCGGTGAGGGCTTTGTATTCCGCATCTGTGCCAACCCAGGGCATGCCCGCATCAACGTATCGTTTGTTGACTAGTTCACTGGGGAGGGTGGGGGCACTGTTGTTGTGGATGCGGCCGTTGGCGTCGGTGACGACGGTACGGTTTTTATGCCCAATGCTGCCGGTGATGTTGGTGGTGCCTTCCGCGCCGGTACGGGCCGAAAGGTCACGGGCGAAGGCGACATCCCCGTAGGTTTTGGATGTGAAGAGTTTCGGGGCTGTGACGTTAAGGTTTTGGTCTATTTTTACGTAGTCTCCGGCTATACCTTCCCACTGGTAGTGTTGCATCACAGTGACAATGGTTGATGGTAGCCCTGTGATGTCGTTGGGGGTGTGGTGGTGCGCTTTGGGATCGGTGTTTTGGTGGTAGTTTTCCACCCATTGTTTACTGACTGCGCTGTTTGGTTCCGCGCCGGGGTTGGCGGGCAGGGGGATGGTGCCGTTGGGTTTGCGGCGAACAATCCGGTTGCCGTCGGGGTTCATTGCCACTTCGGAAAGGTTGAGTTTGCGGCCTAGTTCAGTGTTCATGGTTGCCGCGTCGGCTTTTTGCCCTACTGTTTGGGTGAGGGCACGTAAAGCATCGGTATGTTTTTCTAGTTCGGCGGCGATTTCCCGTAGGGTGTCTAAAGCCGCGGGGGCGCCGTCGACTAGCTGGTTGACGCGGGTATTCACTGCATTGGTGGCGGCGGAACCTGCTTGGTCTTTGAGTCGGCGGGCTTCTTCTACCGCCTGGTTGATCGCGGTGGTGGCGGTGGTGGCGAGGGTTTCTATTTCCCGTTTATTTGTTGCAATCTGGGTAAGTAGTGCCCGCTGCACTTGTTCGATAAGGCCTTTTTCCCGAACTACTTTTTCAAGAATCGTGGAGGATTGAGCACGCACGTCTTGGGCTTCTTGCGCGCTTTCGATAATGGTCTGGTTTTGGTCCCACCAGTCTTTGAGTTCTTGGTAGATGTTGGCTTGCCTAGCTCGTTCACCTGATTCTATTTTGTATTCTTCTAGTAGTTCTTTGAGACTGTCGTAGGTTTTTTGGTGGATTTTTTGGAACTCTTCGAAGTTTTCTTGCCGACTCGCGTATTTAGTGATGATGTCGATGAGGTTTCTTTTGTCCCGGATGGTTTCCGCGGTGTCGGTGGTGAAGTCTTCCGGGCGCCAGCCTGTATCGGGTTTGGCGATGCGTTGTAGTTCTGTGACTTCTGATTTGAGTTCGGCTATGTCTTGTTCTTGACGGTCGTAGATGTTCACGTGTTTATGGTATCAAAATAGCCCCTAGCAAAGCCGCTGCCGGACTTTTGGTAAACGTACGCACCTTTTCATGGATTAATATTTCCAATCCGTCTATGAGGCTGCTAGGGGCTATTTTCCGCTGACTGTTAGTCAGCAAAACCCATCTGCTTAGCAAGCTTCTTGGTCTTCGGGCCGGTAAGCACGTTGCGGACGGAGTAGCCTTCCTTGTCAGACACCGTGGCCTTAATGGTCATACCAAACTTGGACTCGTTTTCAGAGTTCATAGACAGGGACTGCACCTCGGAAACGGTTGCCCGCGGCATCACACGGATGAAGTAAGAAGCATTCTTCCCGGTACCATCGTGGGCAATGTAAATAATCGGGAAGTAGCGGGTCTCCAACTCGGTGGGGGTGTCGAAAACGATATCGCCGTTCGGGGACACCTTCACGTCGGAAAGATCAACGTTGAAGTACAGGCTGAGCACTGCCTTGTTGGTTTCCTGGCAGGTGAACTGTGCACTGGTCACATTCTTGGTAATGTCCGTACGGGTTGGTTCGGGCGCACCCCAGGATTCCACGTCGGAGTTTTCCGTTTCGGTGGAGAACTCCAGGCCTTCAGACTTGGTGATCCAGCCTAGGGACACGTAGCCTAAAGCCCCAAGGTCGGGAAGATTACCGTCTTCACCCATGCCCCACTCTTCGGGGATTTCGGAATCTTCCTTGCCGACAAGGATGCAGCCGCCAAGGTATTTGCGGATGAGTTCTGCATCGGTGCCGCGGATTTCCTTAAAGGTCTTGCCGTCACCGGCAGCGGCGGAATCATTCGTCACAGTGATGGTCTTGGTTGCGCCACCAAGGTTGGTGCCGTCCGCGGTGAGCGGGTCACGAACACCGGTCACCACGAACGGGCCACCATTGGGGCCGGTCACGTTCGCCTTCTTGTAACCAAGCTTGACCAGCTGGGCTTTCACATCAGATGCGGCAAACGGGTGCTCAATCGCGTCAGTGGTCTTCGCCTTCGCGGTGAGCGTAAAACTACCGGATGTTGCGTCTGCCGGTAGAGTAATCTTAAACGCCAATTTTTAGTCCTCCCATTTTGGCCGGATGTGGATTTGGAAAACCTTTTCCACTACCCGATCATCCATTGTCCAGGTTGTTTGAAGTTCAGGCCCGCTTAAGATTTCACAAAAATCATAGGGAAAGCCTAAAACATCTTCTTCTACGGATTCTACCATTCGGTCTGTGATTTTAATCATGAGTTCTTGCGAACGGCGTTCATTTTTGGTAAAGACGGAAATGGTGAGGTTTACAATGTCCGTTACTCGGTCGTAGTACAGGAATCCGCCTTCGCGGTGGACTAGAATATAGTCGTTGCTTTTGAGGGGTCCAGCTTCTTCCAGTTCCGCGAGGGTGATGTATTCGTGCTCAACAGCCCCCCGGTTGGTGCCAATGCCGCCTCCTTCTGGAACTAGGTCTTTGAGTAGTTCAATAACAATGTCTTCCGCGATTGGGGTTATTTTTTTTCGTGCCATGGTTACATCTTTGCTTCCCGCAGGGTCTTGTGGGTCCACCGCGCTGGTTTGTGTTTCGCCGAGTGCAGGTCGCCGTAGTAGAAGCCTTTGGGGTCTTTACTCTTGATTTTCACTGCCACACGGTCTTTTTTGATGCCGCCAGGGTTTTGCACTTCAACGTAGAAACTGTGCCGCAGGTGTCCTTTCTCCCTGCCGCTGCCTAGGGGGATTTTTACCGCTAGGCGGTATTTAATGTATTGGGCTTTGCGATAGAGTAGGTTTTCCAGAGCCCTGCTGTGCAGTAGTAGCCGGCCAAATTCCCGCTCGTTGCGGAAATAGAGTGCGCGGGGTTTTTTACCGTTGTAGTGCCGGGATAGTCGGCGTTGCCCGCCGGCTTGGTTGATATCTTTGGTTTCCCAGGATTTTTCCGCCATGTGTTATACCCCTCGTTCTGTAATGTTTTCCATGATGACTTCTTTCCCACCCTGGTAGAACATGGAAAACGGGCTGGTCCAGTCGTTGATAACACCCCCGCCAACCCGGGTGATTTCTAGTTTCCCTGGCCTGGATTCGTAGGCGAAGTAATCGCTGGGGATAATATCGTCTTCATACTGGCAGTACATAATTTTATCGGTGTCCATGACTTTAGCCCAGCCGACGGCGCGGTCTGGCACCGCGGTGGTTTTGGGGCACACTACCGCACCATGGATTGTGTGGGATTTGTACCGGCCTTCAAGTGTGCCGCGGGGGATAATTTTAGCCCCGGCCGGCGGGGAGCCCCCGGGCCCGTATTTCACTAGGCGGTACACGTGAACATCATAGGAAAAACCGTTAAGCATGATTTAAAAGTACCAATACTTGTACATTGGGCCGTACCATTCTTGGTTGCCGCGGTTTGGCACTCCTGGACGTAGCATGGGTTTGGCTTCTGTCACACTGAAATCGCTGGTGATTTTTAACGATTTCGCGCTAGTTTGCCGAAGCAGCATCTCTAAGGCTTGAATGTCTTCTTTGAGAAATAGGCCTTTGCCCGGGTCGGCGGACTCGAACGTGGCATACCCGTACGGGCCGATGGTTTCGGACGCTACGTTACCTTGTGATGCGCGGGTGATTTTGGCGCAAGCCGCCTCAACCATGCGGGACACTAGTATTCGCAGGTCACTATCTGGCAGGGATTCTTCCCACCGTTGCCGCAAAGTGGGATATCTTGCCGCGAGGATGGATGATAGCCGTTCTAGTTGTTTTTCGATGAGTTTCTTTTCCCGCTCGGTGGGGGGTTTCTGGAACATGAGTTCCACGTTTTCGACGGTGCCAAAATAGTTGCTGCTCATATATACAAAAATACCCCACCGTAGCAGGGTATTTTTGTTCATCACTCATTCCCGAACTCTTAAAGAAAGGGTTCTGGGTTTATAATAAACCGTTTCGTTCGGCAATGTCAATGAGGGTTTCCCGGGAAGCGCCTTCCGGCACTGACACACCTTTTTCTTTCAGGTAGGCGGCCCAGGTGGCGGCGGACTTATTCCGGGACGGCGGGTTGTTCACCGGGGGCTGGGTGGGGTTACCACCAGGGTTTTCGGAATCATCCTTGTCTTCGTTTTCCCCCGCACCCCCGGTAAGCCGCGGGGTAAGGCTTACACCGTCGGCAAACAAGTGGGAGCTGTCCGCTAACTCTTCCAAAGCCCATTCGGGGAGATCATCGCCGGGGCCGAAAAACTTCAGCGCAAAATCCGGCGCCGGACCCCGCAAGGTCACATTTGCGGTAAGTTGCGACATGCTACAGCACCTTCCCGGCCAGAACCTTGTTGGGCTGGATCACCACCGGCATCGCCAGGGCGTCGGCGAACACCTCGGAATACACGGGGAAGCTGTTGTGGGTGAGCACACCGGCGATAATACCGGGGGTGCCGAACTTGTCATCAAACACCTTGTTGATACCAGGCAAATCAACGTTCGCGGATTCACCCCACAGGGTCACGCCGTAATCCTCAAAGTCGTTCGGCGCCGTGGCGGAGCCAGGTTTCGGCATGAAGAACACCTTGTCCTGGGGGATGACGTTCACCAGTTTGGTTTGGCCGGTGTCGAAATCATCAACCTTCACTTTTTGTGCGGACTTTTCCACAATCGGCGGGAGCCCTAACGTGTCCACCATGACCTCGTTCACCGCGGTGCGGGTGGCGAACTTCGGCTCGCGCGCAAAGCTGGGGTTGGTGGCGGAAACCACATTGGGGTGGCGGAGGAACGCGCGGAACACCACGCTGGGCATCCAGATTTCCGCGGGTTCCACATGGTTCTTATCAAAGTACTGGTCCCGCCAGATGAGCAGCTGCTCAAACGGGTTGGCTGCCGGGTCGGAGAACAACTTGGTTGCGGTCGGGTTGAACGCCGGGTCACGGTTGAAATCAACCTCGATCCGCAAACCACCGGAGCCTTGTAGGCTCAGCTTAGCGTTGAACAGGGCGTTTGCACGCTGATAGTTCACCTGCAAAGCAATTGACTGCGCCGCGCGGGCGATCCGATCAACATAGGTTCGCTTCAAGGCTTCGTCCGCGTCGAAGCGCATACGAAGTTTTGCTTCTTCTGTCACCGTGTCAATACGGCTAACAGGCTGCAAAGAACCAACAGCCTTGGCGCCAGTGCCGTAGGTTTCACCGGTTGCGGCACCGTCGAAGGCACGCCAGTTAGCAGCGGTCACCGCGGCGTCGTCAATATAATCAATTTCGTAAGCAATATCCTGAACCTCCTTGGATGGGAGGTAGGCCGCCAGGGAAGCATGATTGTTTACTTCCCAGTCTGCTAGGGATTTTCGTGCAACCGTGATTGCCAGCTTCGGGTCAATAAGGCTGGAGGTCGCCATTTCATTCTGTGCCATTTAACCACTTCCTTTCAAAAAGTTTTATAGGGGGCTCACGCCAAACCGTACAGGGATTTGGTCATCTGGCACGGTCACCGGTAGCCACTTCGGGTAGATTTCACCAGCGGTTTGGATGCCAACGGGGATTTCATCGTAGAATTTCACCCCGTACGCGGTCAGGTCGGAAAAGGTGGGGGCGATTTCCTTAAAGGTTTGCAGGAAACCGGCAATCTTCTTGCCGCTTGCTGCATCCCACAGGTAAAGCTTGTTGTCCGCGTCCCGGTAGAGTGGGACACCGGATTTCAGCCACCGGCCGACACGGTGCGGGCCTTCGGCTTTCACCTTGTCGTTGATAACCAGCATGCCGTTTTGGCCGGATTCGGAAATTTGGCTGCCGTTTTTCCGCCAGCGGGTGTCATCAATGCTCTTCCACTCCAGGGTTGCACTGGGGGAGAGTGGGTTATTGGTTCCCAAGTTTCATTCCTCCTATAGGTATTTCCCGAACCCGGTGGATTGCCGCGCGTTTTCAGGATCGTAACCGTAGTTGTCTTCCCTCGGGGTTTCCGCCGGCTTCCGCAGGACGATTGCCTCCAAGAGTTTTAGCGTATTGGTAAGTTCTTCCTTACCAATTTCACCTTCATTATTAACTAATTTATCACGGTCGATCAGGGAAAATAGGGTTTCCACGGGTTCCTGGGGGAGACCTAGCTCTTCCGCGATGGTTACCGCTTGGTTGATTTCTTCAGGCCGGAAGTCTTCTTTTTCTTCTTCGGTGCCGTCGGCTTCTTCGCTTGCTTCATCTGCATCTGGTTCGCCGGAGGTTTCTGGTTCGCCTGCTGCTTCGCTGCTAGCGGATTCAATGCTCGGTTCTGCGCCGGGGTCGGGGCGCTGTCCATCTTCTGCCGGGCTTGGCTCATTTTCTGGAACCCGGATTGCGGCTTCGTCTGCTGCTTGGGCTGCGGCTTCTTCTTTGCCGCCGGTTTCTTGGGTGTTTTCTTCACCGGCTTCTTGACGGGCTTCTTGGTCGCCACTTGATGTCTCTTTCTCCTCGGGGGTTTGGTTCTCAAAAATTATTTTAAGACCCTCATAAAGTTTCCGCATGTCTTCAGTCTTCATCTTTGAATCCTTCCTGCGCGTATTCGATCGGCTCCAGTGAGCGTTTTTCGTTGGTATTTACTAGTGTAGGGCCGTATTCGGGGTGGTTTACCACTTTGTATTTCCACCGTTTGAGTTTCCAGCCGTGGGTGGTGCCGCCGGCTTCTTCATAGAACACTGATAGGTCTTCGTCGTTGATTTGTTGCCCGGGATCGTAGGTTTTACCGTCGATCTGGTAGATTTCCACGGTTTCGCATTTGCAACCAGCATGGATGGGGAGTAGGTCTGATTTTTTGTAAATCATGGTTGACGCCACAATGCACAGGCCACAGCTGCCGGTGCGGGATAGTTCTGGGTGCACTACTCGCCGGTACCCGGTGATGGTTTTTTTCGGGGTTTTCCGCATGATTTCTTGGTGTGCGTTGCGGGCTGCGGCGGCAATGTCTTGGGAAACCATGCGTTCCATACGTTCTTCGGTTTTTTGCCTGGCCCATTGTTCGATGAGCCGCGACATGTCCTCGTCGGACATTTCATCTAGTTGTTGTTTGAAGTCGCCGACTTCTTCGTCAATTTGGCTGGTTGTGGCGGGATTGGAAGCTGCGGGTTGGGTATTTGTAGTGTTTGTGGAATTTTCGGCATTTGGAGTTTTGGTATCATTTGCCGCATCATCATTGTGATTGGCGCCATGATCGCTTGTGCTGGGCCTTGGCTGGTTATCTCCCGTAGTTGTTGTTCGCGTTGTTGCTGTTGTTTTATCTGGTTTGTCCGCTTTTTTGCCCGCTGTTTGTGTGTTTTTAATGCTTTCAGCTTTGCTGGCCGCCTGGATGAAGAATTGTTCCCACGACAGTTCTTCTTTGGTTTCTTCTTGGTCACGTTTTGGTTCTTCCGTTTTGGGTTGAGGTGGGCTGGGGGTGGCGTCTTTGGTGAACGAATCCAACCCGGGTGTGACCTTGATCTCACTGGGGTTTAGACGTAACAAATTTTTCACCAAAACCGGGTCATGTCGATCTAAACTTGACCATTTTTGGTACTCGTTTGCCACCCGCTCATAGGCTTTCTCCAGATTTGTGGTTCGGGTAAACCGTAAATCTTTAGGGATGCGGCTTTCCGGCGGGGGCGTGGCCGGCAAATCTAAACCGTACACCCTAGCCCGCTGCACCACCCCACCCCAAGTGTTGAGCCGAATGTTCCGCGAGGCAGCACGGACTAGCATTGCCGCTTGCTTGGCGAACGCTTTCACCGCCTGCTTGGATGACAAATCGGTGGAACGTAAAATCTGCATAATTTGCAACACCACTGTGGATTGGATACCTAGCCGCACCCGGCTCACCGCATACATGATTGCTGCCACCTGCGCCACTTGGAACTGTTTTTGTTGTTCCGCAGTCATTTGTTGACCAGGTAGCACTGTGGGGTAGTCAAACACGCTGGGGACTGGGGGGAGGGCTTCCCCCGGCACCGCGGGTTGTGACCCACCATTATCTACTGCTGGGGTTGTCATTATTCAGGGCTCCTTCCAACACTTGGCCGGTTTTCTTTCGCCTGCTGTTGCTGTTCCGCGTTGAGCGCTTGCATGCGGTTCAGGGGGGTAGCAGCAGGGATGGCGGAAACATCCAGCTTCGCCATTGCCGCTGACGCCAACAGTTCACGAATCTGCTTCGGCGACATGCCGAGCGCATATTTTGCCGCGGTTTCAAGGGGGAGTTTCGCCGAAATCAAAGATGCGAACGCAGCCGCGGATTCAGTAATAGACCAAACCTTGATGGGCTCCCACACAATTTCAATTGCTGACAAGTCAGACCGGTCTTTGTCCCCCTGCGCCTCGAAAACGTTCGCCATGTGGACTTGCCACGCCACACCGAACCGGCTGCGGCGGTCATCAATCTTCGACAAGTACAAATCATCTAGCATGCCTGCGCCTTCCGCTGACTGGTTGACAGCATCCGACAGATACGACATGGGGGTTTTCGTCAGGGCAGCGAGTTCTTTCTTGTCGTCGTTGACCGCGGTGGTGTTGTCCGCGTAGCTGGCGGGGGAGGATTCCCACATATCCGCGCCTTCCGGCAGGCGCCACAAAGAACCTGGGCCGATGGCAAACATTTCGTTGTAGTCGATTTTCTCCCCAGTGTCAGGGTCAGTTTTCGGCAGGTTCCCCGAAATGGCGCGCTGGCGTAAGCCCTGCAAGGTGGCCACAACAAGCCGCTGCCACCGCATATGGGTGATCCGGTCAATGATGGTGACCGCGGGAGCAAAGTCCGCTATGCGGCCCTCATTCACCAAAGGGGTGACATGGATTCGCTGATAGTTAACGGTTTTCGTGGTGAGCCATTTCCACCCGCCGGAAATGTCTTCCCCCAACGGGATTTCGTGGTCCCGCCTGGTGGTTTTGTCCGTGAATTCCCCTGGGGGTACGAAACTTGACCCTTCCGGGTCGGCGGGTCGGGTGGCCCGGTACACTCGGGTTGGGCCGACGGCTTCACCGCTGATTTCGTCAACTTCCCGCAGAAATAGGTCTAGCACGTCGCGTTTGGCGGCGCGTTCCCGACGAACCACCAGGGCTGCCTGAACCTCCCCTACCGCGTCGGTAATAACCGCGCCGTTGGATGGGGGCACGATTTTCTGCCGACTGGTGAACGGGTCAACCACCAGATAGGACACCCCGTGGGACACGGCCAACCTCATTGCTTCCAAACCTTGCTCCCCCATACGATCCAGGGCGAACAGTCGGGCTGCTTCGTCGTCGCCGTCTTCCCCGGATTCTTCCGCGGTTTTGAACCCGTGAATACCCAACCGGTCGGTGGTGGCGGAAACAATAAGCCTGGCAAAGTTGGTGCGCGCCAGGTTCCGCAACACCCGCAGCGAGTTGTCTTGGCTCACCAGCTGCGCTATTGGGGAACTCACGTCATCAACTGGATGGTTGTTCAGGTAGGCGAGTTCTTGCCGAAGGTTTTTCTCCCGGTCTCTTAGTTCTTTGAAAAGCACCGACAGGGAACTAGCGAGAATATCATTTCCAGCTGATGCTTTCAGTGGTGCCCCCACTTGAATTGTCGGCAACCCCATGACTTCTCCTTCTGTGTAAGTTTTGACTCAAATTTTACTTGGTTACCGGATTTTGAACGGTAGTTGTGACGCTTGAGTGGTGGACGTGTAGCCTTTCGTGAGGCAGTCCATACGGGCTTTCCACGACAGGATCGCGGCCATGGCGGCGTCAATTTTGTTTTCCGACTGGAGTTTGGACAACCGGAATTTCCGGTGCCCTTCACCATCTAGTAGGTTGCTGTAGGATATGCCGCAGTTACCCACGTGCCGGATGAGGTCTTTGTTGCCGTCGTGCGCTACCGCGCCGGCTTCTATGGCTTGCTGGTAGGCGCGGATCGCATAGTACACCCGGTCCAGCTGAGTGGTGGGCCATGATATGACTTTGTCTGACCCCCACACCCCAGCCCAACGGTCAATGTCGTTCGTCCAATAGTAGGGGTCACAGTACATTTTGGCAACGTTGAATTGTTTGAAAGCCCAATTGACTACCTCGTTGACTTCATGCACTGGTACTCGCCACTCTTCGTCGGTGTCTGGTTTTTCCCATAACCCTATGAGGTTTTGTACCCCGGTTTTGATTTCGGTCATGACTAGGGCGGTAGAGTCTTTCGCCACGGCACCGTCGAACCCTAGCACCACGGGGGAGCGCCGGGGGATGATAAGCATTGGGTCGCCTAACTCCGCGAACACGTCTTTTTTGAACGCCATCCTAGCTGACGCCACCCACCGGTTGCACCAAACCCGCTCAAGGTAGGCGGGGTCAACGTCGGGGTTGTCCCACATGCGGGCAATGGACAACAGGTCACGGTATTGGCTGGCTTCTGGCCCGCTGGCTTCCCGCAAGGCTTTCAGCCGGTTGGGGATGGTGTCAAACACCGCGTTTTTGTCACTGGTTTGCCGGTGGTAAAACAGAGTGTCGGGTTCTTGGATGCGGCCTTCATAAATTTTCATCCCCAGGGTGAATTGTCGGGATGCCACACTGTCAACGTTAGGGTCACCGGCGGTGGTGATACACAGTTGCCACGGGTCATCTTCGTAGCGTTTACCCAGGTTGTTTTCCATGGTTTGCACTGACTGGTGGTGTCGGTCTTTTTCCAACCGGTGGGTTTCATCAATGCCTTGAAATGTGGGTTTTTTACCGTCCAAAGCGTTCGGCATTGGTGCCACAGGGAGGATTTTGGAGTTTTCTTCCCCTTGGATAAGTATCCGCGCCATGGTGGGGTCAAACAGGCCGGAGTCGGGGATGGTTTTCATGATTTCCATTGCCACACCGTAGGCCAGGTCATTGAGTTGGTCTTTCGTGGGGGCGAGCAACGGAATGTAGGGGGAGCGCACGCTACGGCCAGGGGCCATACCCCCTGGGGCTTTCGGGTCGTACCCGTTGAACCGGATTGGGGCATCGGGGTGCAATTCTAGGCAGGCAATAATAGCCATAAGTTCTGTTTTGGCTAGGCCTTTGGGCCAGGAAATGATAACTTTTTTGAACCGCCGCCGGCCGGTGAGGTTGTTCCCCTCATAGGTGTAGCCTTCGGGGTAGTGTTCGTAGGCCCGGTAGAGAATGTAGCGGATGTCGTCGCGTACTTTGTAGGGTTCCCCTGCAAGCGACCCTGGGCCGAACACCATTCGTTCTTCCAGGAAATCGCACACTTGAGGGCCTAGCGTGGGCCAGGGTTTCACGGACCCGTCCGGGTTTTTCTCCGGTTGGGGCACAACTATTTCCACTGATGAATCACTCCAAACATAATCCTTGGCTACGTAGCCTGCGCCGGTGCCGGTTCCGCGAGGAAGTACTGTAGTCGAACATGTCGGTGGGGGCTTGGTGCTCTAGGTTTTCCCGCACGGTTTTCTGCTGGTGGTGGATGAAACATAGGGTTTGCAGGTTGTCGGGCCGGTTGGCTTCTACCGCGCGTTGGTCTTCCGGGAAGTCCCTAAGGGGGATAATGTGGTCCACTTCCACACCGGGGGTGCCACAGATAACGCATTTATTGCCGTCTCTTTGCCGGATGGCTTCTTTGAGGCTTACCGGGATGTCCCCCACCCGCCGCGGTTTACTGTCGCGCTTATGCTGGGGGCAGCGGGTGCCACCTGGGGCGGCGAACTCCAGGCACTCGTGGTGGCCTGTAGCATCATCCCACTGGTATGAGCAAAGCTTCGATGCCGGCATGCTATTTTGACCCGACTAGTTTTTTCCGCCGCACACCTTGTTGGCGGAACTTTTTCTCTTTTAGCCGTTTCGCCACCGCGTTGAGCGGCACGAAACCGTGGTTCCACCTGCCGCCGTGCATGCCTTTGCCTTTCTTTGCTTTGTTGAGGGCGCGGCCTTTCCGCTGCTGGCCAACACTCATACTTATAACCTCCAGAACGTGTTTTATTTGTCTATTCTCAATGTAGCATGGGGAAACCCCCCAACCCGGCTAATAAAAGGTTGGGGGGCATTTACAACAATCTCCCTGATTACCATTATACCTTTTTGGTAATAGATTTGGTAATCAGGTCAAACCGGGGTGGTTTATATTCGTCACCTTTCATGAGTTTACCTTCCGCGTCTTTGCGTTGTTCACCGCGGAGTTTTGTTTCGTTGGATTCGCACACTTCCATAAATGCTGCCCCTAGCTGGTCATCCAGGCCGGCGGCGCAGGCTAGGCCAAAAAGGGTGAACAGGACATCACCGATGCCGTCCAGCATGAGTTCCACATCTGGTTTTTTGGCCGCGTTGATGAGTTCTTGGGCTTCTTCCTCAAAAATGGCAATGAATTTCTTCCGGTAGGTTTTGTCCTTGGCGAATTTTTTGCTGCGTTCTACTTCTGAATCCCAGTAGCGCAACTGTTCCGCGTGGGAGTTCCACCAACCTACTTCACGAACGGCAGCGCGTAAGCCCACGGGGATGATGAGGGTGTCGAAAAGACCCTTGGCGTTATCATCTAAGAACATGTGACCGTCGAAAAGCGGCAAAACTTCATTATTGAGTTTCCGCTCAAACAGGGTGGTTTTCTTCTTGCTTTTTTTGCTCTTCTTGTGTTTTTTACTCATTGGTTTCTTCCTCCTCGCTCTTGGGGGCTTGTTGTTCGTTAGTGGCGGGGCCGTTTAAGGCCTGATCCATGTCAAACTGTGGGGTGCCATCTGGGAATTTGAGGGCTTCAACGAGTTCTTCTTTGATGAAGCCTGCTACTTGCTGCATTTCCGCGTCAGCCGCGGGGGATAGGCGTTTTTGCAAAAATTCCAGCCAGCTGCGCAGGTTACCAGAAACCATAATGTTTGTGGCGAAACAGTTAGGGAGCACGGCCCGGCTTTTCTCCCGCCGTTGTTTACGGGTTAGACCATCTTTTTCTCCCAGTAAACCTTGATCTAAGGCTTTATATCGTTCGTAAACGTAAGCCGAGCAATAAAGAATACCGTGTTCTTCATCAGCGGTGGCGTTCGGCGGCACCACAACCCGCGGGGGTTGAGCCACATAGCGTTGGGATTCTTGGCTGAAGCTGAAGTGCCGGTGCCGCACCAACTCGTGGGTAAGGCTGCGGGACACGCCTTCGAGATAGAAGTTGAAGTGCGCATGTTCTAGCACACTCCAGTGGTTTTGGGCCACAATATTGTTCAGGTACGCGCCGGGTTGGGCTGTGTCGGGGTTTGGCAGGTGGTGGCTGTCGTAGCAAACCCGGCCCCCGAACACCGCGGGTGTGAGCGGGCTTGTTGGAACGGTATTTTGCATGGCGGAGGCGAACTCATGAAACTTCAGAGACGTTTCTTCAGCTTCATACCGGCTAAGTTTCGCCCCCAGGTGGTCCCCCCAAGCGTCCAAAAGCTGGTTTGTTGCCCGGGTGTGTCCCACCAGATACACCCCTGGGGTGACTACTTTTTCAAGCGTGTGTTCGTTTTGAAGTCCGTCACGAATGACGAGACGTAAGGGTTTTACTTGGACTTTTTCGACTTTGAGCCGGGACATGGTTAGTTTTCCTTCCCTTCCGGGACTACCTGGATTCCGTACACGTCGTGAGCTAGGTGCACCATGGCTTGCACAATGGTTTCCGCCGGGGTGTCCCCTGGCAGACTGCTGGCCGCCATGACCATTGGGCTGTGCTGGGTTTCGAACCCCTCGGCGGGGGTGACTACCACGAACCCGAAGACCGCCACTTCGGTTTCGGCCGCGGGGATGCGGCTGGTTTCCGCCATGACTTGTTGGTTGAATGTTTCAAGGGCCGGGGTGAGTTGTTGAAAATTATCCACTGGTTTACCTTCTCTTATTTTTCCGCCGGGGTGCTGATGAACATGTATTCTTCCGGGTCGAACAAGTTAATGTCCGCTTCTTCTTCCTCATCGTTCATTTCAACAAACCTGGCCCTCCCAGCATAAAGTTCTTTTTTAAGCCTGCGGGGAATGTCTAGGTCTAGGTCTAGGTCTAGGTCTAGGGCTTCAGTTGTGACATCGAAACATAGTAGTCCCGTGGTGAATTGTAGGGATTTTTCTAGGTCCTGCATGTGTCGTCCGTTTGGGGCTACTTCCCGCAGGGCGTAGATGGCATCGTTGACAATTCCGGCGATTTTGCGGATGGTTTTGTTTGCTTCTTTTTGTTCGAATTTCAGTGGGCCTTCAATTTCGATCATTGTTTTGTTCCTTTCTTGCTATTGGTATTCGCAGTAAGCTTCGTTTAAGAGTTGCCGATCCACACTTGGTGTTTTAGGGATGTTTTTGTGCCAGGTTTGAACAGTGACATTCTTCGGCTTGGTGTCATCAACGATTTCACCCCAAGTATCAAAGATGAGCGCCGAAATCAGCTCATTATTGCATAACTGGGATGGGTATTCTGCCGCCATGATGTCCAGCACGGCTTGTAAATGGTCCCGGATTTGTTCCAAAGGGGTTGTATCACTCATTGCCGCGCTCTAACCGGTCGATTTCCCGCTCAACATACCATTTGGCTTTCCGCAGGTCTGTGAGGGGGTTTTCATGTTTCGTTTGGCCGTCTGTCCGGGTTGCGCGGGCCAGGTATTTGACCGCGTTACCGGCGTTGAATGACAGGTTTTCGGTGATGTCGATAACCTCGGTGTTGTAGCTGAAGTTCCGGTAGTGTTCCGGGTTGGTTTCATCCGCGGTTGGTTCTTCTTGTGGGGGGTCCACAAGCTCGCGGTCTAAAGCTTTGGCTAGTTCGTCGTCTTCTAGCATTCGGACTTCCTCAAACTTTTGTTTGGAGTGGTTAAACGTGTACATTTTGCCAGGCGTAAGGTTGGCGCCGGCCAGCATATCCTCGGTGATAGTTTCATCTTCGTTGTACATGATGACGGGGGCTTTTTTATATGCTTCTTTCAGAAGCTGTTCCCCGCGGGTTTGTAGAATTTTCTTGAGGGTAGCACTGTCACGTCCAGTGGATTCCACGAAACCCAGAGCAATCAGGCTGGGGCCGGTGAACTCTTCTGGCAGCAGGTCAAGGAAAAATCCTGGTCCCGGCAGATCGTATGGCTGATATTCCGCGGGGGTCATGCGCACCTGATCCATGGGTTCAGTTTCCACTTCGCCTTTCCGGTCAGCCCACGGCACCCGGAACCATAAGGTTTCGGGAATTTTCCCGTCACCAATTGTGCCGAACACATTATCCAGCCGGGCATGGTTCGACATGGCCGCCATGGGGCATTTAAACTCTTTGTTGAGCACTAGGTGTTCTAGCACGCCGTGGATGGGTTTGCGGTGGGTTTCGCCGTCACTAAAATTCGCCACCTGGTGAGCTTTCAAACCCTCTTCAGGTGATGCTTTCAAGGTGAAGTAGTCCAGGTCGCACAGTTTCTGGCCATCCACCTGGAAATCCCGGATGGTGAACAGGGCTATTTTATCATCAAAGCTGCCGAAACTAGTTTGCCACCACTCATATAGGTCTTTGGTTTTCCAGTAGGGGGCTGGTTTGTCATGGAACGCGGCTTCGCCGATTTCCTTTAGGGTTGCCTGGCTTTTCGTATCGTCGAAACTCCGGTAGAACCCGATCATGAGCGGGTTTGCTTCCGCGTAGTCTTCGGGAAGCATTGTAGCAAAGAACCCGTATTTGTCCGCAAACTCTTCCAGTGTGTGCACGGCACCATCACTGTGCAGGGATGAGTCAATGTCTAACAGGTAGTCGGACAGTTCTTCCGACATGTATGCGACAAACTGGTACATCCATTGGCCTGTTTTGGGGTTTTTGGCAACCGCAATAGCTTCGAGGTTGGCGAGCGGATCAGTGATGTTAGAAACCACGGTCTTTTGGTTCGAGGGAGCGTAGCCTTCGGAAGCAAGACCAACACGGCCGTTTTTGAGCACGAATTTGAATGTTTCCACTCGGACTTCATCACGGTGGTGGTAGGGGTGCCTGTCGTAGGTGGCGATGAACATGTGGGTCATGTCCAAAAGTTTAGGGCTGATGGTTTCGGGGAGCATTTGTTTTTCCTATTGTTCCGCGGGGATAATGTAGCAGCAGGCAATGTATTGGAGGGCAACGAGGGAGGCGGCGGCTACAGCTTCCCGGGTTTCGTCGCTCATGTACTTGTTGGACATGAAGAATCTGTGGAGGGTTTCTGCTTTTTTCACCATTTCTGCCCCAGCAAAGGTGAGGTTCCCGGACGGGATTTGTTGCTCAATAACGAACTGGTTCAGTCGCGCCATTTTAAGTAAGTCTTCGGTGAGGCCCGGCTCTAGTTCACTGTCCGACAGGTTGGCGGCGGCGTATTCGGGGCCGCGAACCTGTCGTTCGACTTCTTCCATGGCGGCGGTGTAGAACATGGCGGCCGCGCATAAGCCTTCTTTGAGGTCGTCGACGGTTTCGCTGGCTTGGATGTTGTCCAATTGTTCGTTGGTGATGTCGTACATGAGGGCCCGGTAGGCGGCGTAGGTGTCCAACAGTAGTGAATACTTGTCTGCTGGCGGGTCCGCCGGGGGTTGGGGTTGGGGTTGGGGTGACTGGTGGTAGTGGTTTTGGTACGGCTCATATTTTCGGGTGAGCTCACTTGTAAGCATTTCAGGGGGATTGTATTCTGACATACCCTGATTATAGTTAAGCTGTCATTGGGTTGACAAGCCTGTAGCCCGTGTTTTTTAACACATTTGTGGCGTGCCGCCGGGTGAAATCTTGTCGCCGGATGAGATTATGTTTGAGATCGACGAGGCAATTGCGGATTATACCTTCCAAATTGTTGAGCCACCAGGTGAGAATTTGAATGTGGAATAGTACCAGAGGGAGCCCTTGGAGGGGTTGGGTTTTCGGGTTTTCCGCCGGGGTGGTTTCAGTTTCTAGTAGGGGCTGCAAGTAATCTTGGGTGAATGCCCCCTGGCTAGCGGATTCCACAAGGTCCGCGTTGGTCGGGTCGGCGTCAACGAAAATGGCATTGACGTGCCACAAGTGTTCCCATTTTGTTTTTGCTTTTGCAACCCAATCCTGGACAGGTTCTGCCAGATCATCGCAAATACCAGGGTGGAAAAGTTCTTGCAGTTCGTCGTCGTAAAGGGAAATGTCTGTGTCGACTAGACCGAGACGGTGAACGTTCACTTGATGCTTCTCCAGGATTTTCTGGTAAAACTCTTCATTCCCTTGTTCGTAGTCGCCTAGGTTGTTTTCCCCAACGGGGTGGATGGTGATGCACCAACAATTGGTTGTGGTTTTCCCTTTAAGTAGGTCTTGTAGGCTGTAGACCGCCGAGTGGGCCATGATTCGCGGGTTGGGGGCGCTTTCAGTGGTGCCGAACAGGTTGGTGAGCACCAGGTAGGTGCCGGAGGGGCCGTATTTTTCCAGTATTGTTTTGTTCCCTGGGTTGGAACCAAATCCTATGAGGTTTTGGTAGAAAGCTTCCATCATGGGGTCGGAGTTGGTGGTTAAGGTGTAGCCGTTTGGGAGCTGGTGCCTGGCCCGGGTGAAAATCCTTGCATCCTGGTTGTCCGCGGTGGGTTGCGGCGTGGGCTGGCCTAGAACCCGGTAGTTGTAGTAGCTGTGGGGGTAACCTCCGCCGGTGGTTTCTGCACCGGTGTCGTCGGGTTCGTAGTGGTCTACGATTGGCCGGCCGAGAATGTCTGTGATGCGTTCAGTGTGCCGCCAGCCTGGTTTATTTTTGATGGACGGGTCTGGGTCGTATTCGATGCCGTTTTCGTCCCGCCTGGTTTTTGGTTTTTTGTTTGGTTCCATGGCCTCTAGTGTAGCCGGGGCACTGGTTTTTGGCTAGTTTTCCGCGGTTGGTTGGCGGCGTTCCACGCCCCCATTTTGCCAGTTTTTGGGGTGCCAGATAAGTTTCTGGTGCATCGGCGTTTTGCCTGGTCAGAGGGGGTGCCGGGAGAATTTACCACTTTTTACCAGTTCGTGGCAGAAAGTGGTAAAAAAGTGGTAACCGCAGGTCAGAGGGTGTTTTTGGGGCCGATTTTTACCCCATTTTCCACTTTTGCCAATTTTTTTCGAAAACAGAAAAATATAAAATTTTTACGTGTCTCACTTAAGAAAAATTAAGGATTATTAGTATTCTTTAAGGTACGTATTTTCGTACGCGCGTATTATTATGTACGTACGTGGTAATGTGGTAATCGGGTAGTGTATATATAAATAATATTATTATATATATTATTATATATATATCTACCAGGGGAAACGTGTATTTCGTTTGAAGAACTAACAAATATTTTACCCCCAAAAAACGGTTACCAGATAATTTACCACTTTTTTTCGTAAGTGGTAAAAAGTGGTAATGCCCAGGTCAAGACGGGTTTCAGGAAAAACAGGTAGTGGTAAAAAGTGGTAAATCCTTGAGCTTCTGGCAAAACCCCGAACACACCCCAACTCAAAACCCCAAAAATTAACAGCCTAAATCAATAAACCCTTCTAGGGGCGGCGCAGGCCGCACCCACACCACCGCGGAAAAATCTGCTACAATCAAAACTGGCGGACAGGCCACACCAGCCGACGTTCCTTAGCGGTGTAAGGTGAAAACCTTGTAACGTGTGGCCGCGCTGCCTCACCCACCTGCCACGTGTAGGAAAGGGTATCCGGGGCACTGCAAGCAATTTTTAGCCGGCATAGACTTGCGGTGCCCCCGCCAAACTGCTATCATAAAACCGCGGGCAACCAGAATGCGGCAGCGAAGACGAACCCCGCGGGTTCGCCTCCAATGCCTAAAAAACCGGTTGCCGCAATTCCCCGGGGTTGACACCGGGAGGTCAATGTGACAAGGCCCCGCAGGCTTTCTTTTCCTTTCTACCTGCGGGGCCGCTCTTATGCCTTACATAAACCCGTTCGGGCCACACCCCATCGGTGGCCACAAATCATTCTCCGTCAACACCAAATTCTCTTCCGGCACACCAAGCCCTGCCGCAATCTTCTTCGCTGCCAAACCATAATCCGGCCCGAACCGGCGGTTACCGGTGCCGATAATGAACACATCCTTACTGGGAACCCCCTTAGTAAGCTCTAGGACGGCCTTTTTGAGCAGCTCCGGCACAACACCTATGCCCTGTTCCTTCTCGGCCCTGGTGGGCAAATACGTGGGGATCAGCAGTACAACAGCAAACTTCCCCTTATACTCGTTTTTAGCCCAGTCCAATTGCTGCTGCCTAAACTGCCATGTTTCGGCGTTAAACAGCCCGGTGCTTACCGGCAGCGGCACATACCGCTGGATGAGCCGGGAGAACATGCCACGTGGTTTTAACCATTTAGCCACTTTTGCTTGCAGCCGCCGGGTTTTCCCGGTCTTACTGAAAGCCGCCACATACACGTACTTGTACTTGTTCCAGTCTACGTTTTCGTAAATCATTGTTTTAAGCCCCTTTCTGGCCTTGTGTGGCGGCCTCGAAGGCCGCGTCGAACTTCTCCCTCAGGTTGGCTTCTTGCTTCTTGCTGTAGCGCTTCCGGCGCGGTTTCTTCGGCTTCCGGTCCTGGTCCCGGTACGCCTCAAAACTCAGCGGCTTCGTCCCCGAAGGCACCGGCTTCAACAATTCAACACCATTGCGCACAATATCGCTGCTGCGGACTGTCACCGGCCCGTAATCCCACGGAATATCCTGCCCCCCCAGGCCCCGGATCGACACCGCGAAACCAGTGCAAAACTTAATGAGCAGCTGGCCCTTCTGGTGGATTTTAAACACCGTGCGGTTCACATCGCACTTATCCAACACCAAACGCCCCCCGGCGGGGATCACAAAATTGGACTCTGTGATCGTGGATTTCGTGATGTTCATCTTGCCGCCAACGCGGATAAACTCGTGGGCCAGCAACACACCAATGCGGGTAATACTGTCTTCAGGCTCAACCTTAATACCATAATTCGGCATATATTCTTCTTTCTTTTAGTATGCGAAAACCCCCACCAGCATGACAGAAAGAAAAACAAAAAGTGCCAACTAGTGGGGGCCTATCTTTTACAAACGCGGAAGAACAGGAAAGGTGAGAATTTGTTCTTCCATTTTTAAATACTACCACCGGCGTGCCGGGAATACAAGTCTTTGGTGGTTTTTTCTTCCCGCTTTTTTTCTTCCGCCGCTGTGCCCCGCTCACGCAGCTGGTTGGTGCGCTGCTGTCCCATTTCACCCTGGCTGATAGACCAGCGCAGGCTGGCGCGTGCCAGCGGGTCCAGGCCGTAAGACTTACAGATTCGCTCGAACTTGTCCCCGTAGGATCTGGCAGCTGTGTCTTTCGTGTACCCGTCCACGGCGTGGTGTAAATACTTAGCGGCCAGGTACAGGTTTGTGAAGTCGGATTTAATGAACTCCCCGGCCATGGGGGAATCCCAAATGTCTTCCCACCAGTCCTTCACCACCGGGTGCCACTCGATATGCCCGGCGCGTTCAACAATCTTTTTGGCCCAGTCGGGGTGTTCTTCTGTGAGTTTCGCGGCGATGAGCTGGGGGAGGATGTCGAATGGGTTGGGGGGCGTGAGGTATTTTTTGGGGTCCGGGAGTGGGGGCCTAAGTGCTGGTTCAACGCGGCTGTTGAGCATTATTACGGTGGCCTTGGCGCCTTTTTTAGACGGCC
>ERZ772772.54-NODE-54-length-60683-cov-6.145956_pt1 | contig 60683 bp, 56 predicted proteins | sample MGYA00511484_ERZ772772 | MGnify/ENA primary metagenome ERZ772772 (study PRJEB29015, sample SAMEA2737913) | human oral metagenome | biome: human oral; feature: human-associated habitat; material: dental | place: China | collected 2088 ... | reverse complement strand
TTATGTTTTCTACCCTATTTTTATGGATTTCAGAGGGGACTTCGCAAGTTTAAAGAGCGGCTCGAATTTGCCAAAAGGGAAGGCGGTAAGCCGCTGACAGACCACGCAGTAGATGGCGATCCGTCACCTGCTTGCCGCCCGCCGGCCGCTACCGCATTTGCCGGAAAAAAAGAAGACAAGGAAATAGAAAGCGGTGGTAATCGATCATTCTCGGCTGGCGGTAATAGACGCGGAAAATTGCCGGGTGTATCCCTGTTAGAATGGTGAGCGACGAAACAGCGTCAAGCAAAAGGAAAACACACATGACGCCGGAAACCAAGGCTCGCCAGCAAATCGATCTCAAGCTAGAGCAAGCCGGCTGGATCATTCAGGACATGCGGGCGCTCAATCTGGGCGCTGGCTTTGGCGTAGCCGTACGCGAATACCCTACCGACACCGGCCCGGCCGATTACGTGCTGTTCGTCAACCGTGATCCTGTGGGCGTGATCGAGGCCAAAAAAGACAGCGCCGGCGCCGTCCTCACCGTGGCCGAGAGCCAAACTGCCCGTTACGCCAACGCCACCCTTAAATGGCGGCAGGGCAATCAGGCACTACGCTTTTTGTTCGAGGCCACCGGGCAAATCATCCGTTTTACCGACGGCGCCGACCCCGCACCGCGCTCGCGTGAAATCTTCCACTTCTTTCGGCCCCAAACCCTGGCCGATTGGCTCGCGCAACCTGAAACCCTGCGTCGCCGTTTGGTCGAACACATGCCGCCCTTGCCCGAACGCAGCTTGCGCGCTTGCCAGATCAGCGCCGTTACCGGGCTGGAAAAATCGCTTGCCCAAAACAAGCCGCGCGCCTTGGTGCACATGGCCACTGGCTCGGGCAAAACCTACACCGCCATCACCGCTGTCTATCGCTTGCTCGAGTTCGGCGGCGCCAAGCGTGTACTGTTTCTGGTTGATACACGCAACCTTGGCAAACAGGCGCATCAGGAGTTCATGGCCTACACCCCGCCTGACGATGGCCGAAAGTTCACCGAGCTGTACAACGTACAGCGCCTGGCGTCTTCACATATCGATCCGCACGCGGAGGTGTGTATCAGCACCATTCAGCGCATGTATTCGATTCTTTCGGGCGAGCCAATCGACGAATCGGCGGAAGACATTTCACTCAACGAAGTGCAGCAAAGCGCCGGGCAGGAAAAATTCGTGCGCTACAACCCTGACGTGCCGGTAGAAAGCTTCGACTTCATCATCATCGACGAATGCCACCGCAGCATCTACAACCTGTGGAAGCAGGTGCTGGACTACTTCGATGCCAGCCTGATTGGCCTGACTGCCACACCGGACCAGCGCACCTACGGCTTTTTCAACGAAAACATCGTCGCCGAATACACCTACGAGCAATCCGTGGCCGATGGCGTCAACGTCGGCTACGACGTGTACGAAATCGAAACCGAAATCACCCAGAAAGGCGCCGAACTCAAGGCCCGCGAATGGGTGGATCACCGCGACCGTGACACCCGCAAAAAACGCTGGGCGCAAATCGAAGAAGACACCCCCTACAGCGCCAAGGCGCTGAATCGCTCCGTGGTCAACCCCAGCCAAATCCGGCAGGTCATCCAGGCCATGAAAACCGCGGTAGAAACGCAGATCTTCCCCGCTCGCAAAGAAGTGCCCAAAACCCTGATCTTTGCCCAAACCGACAGCCACGCCGACGATATCATCCAGATCGTGCGCGAGGTTTACGGCCAAGGCAACGACTTTTGCCGCAAAGTCACTTATTCCGAGAAAGACGCCGACGGCATCTTGAGTAGCTTCCGCAACGACTACCACCCGCGCATCGCCGTCACCGTGGACATGATCGCCACCGGCACCGACATCAGACCGCTGGAAGTGCTGCTCTTCATGCGCGACGTGCGCAGCAAAGGCTATTACGAGCAAATGAAAGGCCGCGGCGTGCGCAGTCTGGATGCCGATGGCCTCAAGCGCGTTAGCGGCAGCGCCGAAGGCGCCAAAGCCCGCTTCGTGCTGATCGACGCCGTGGGCGTTGAAAAATCCCTCAAAACCGAAAGCCGCCCGCTGGAGAAAAAACCTGGCATCGCCCTCAAAGACTTGCTGCAAGGCGTGGCCCTTGGTAGCCGCGACGACGACACCGTGCTGAGCCTGGGCAACCGCTTGGTGCGCCTGGCCAAGCAGCTCGACAGCAAGGCCCAGGCGCGCATTGAAAAAACCAGCGGCGGCATCTCCGTAGGCGAACTGGGCAAGGCGCTCATCACCGCGCTCGACCCCGACGCCATCGTGCAAACCGCGCTGGCCACCGCCCAGGCCAAGGGCATCACCCGCAGTGAAGACACCCTGCTGCCTGAAGAAACCGACACCGCCCGCGCTCAGCGCGTCGCTGCCGCCTGCGCGCCCTTCGATAACCCTTCGCTGCGCGAAGCCCTCGAAACCGCCCGCCGCGAACGCGAGCAAATCATCGACCACATCAACCTCGATCAAGTCACCTACTCAGGCTTCAGCAAGCAGGCCGAAGCGCAAGCCCGGGCCACCATCCAGCGCTTTGCCGACTACCTCGAGCAGCACAAAGACGACATTGCTGCGCTCGCCTTTTTCTACCAGCAGCCCTACCAGCGCCGTGCACTCACCTTCGACATGATCGAAGAACTGCACGAACGCCTGAGCCAGCCGCCGCTCCTGCTTACCACCGAAAAACTCTGGAGCGCCTACGCCCGCATCCAAGGCCATCAGGTCAAAGGCGTTAGCCGCCAGCGCCAGCTCACCGACTTGATCTCCCTGCTGCGCTTTGCCCTGGGGCTGAATACCGAACTCAAACCCTTTGCCGACGAGGTGGACAAACGCTTCCAGGCCTGGGTCTTCCGCCACAACGCCCAACGCCGCACTGTCTTTACGCCAGAGCAAATGGACTGGCTGCGCCTGATGAAAGACCACATCGCCAACAGTTGCAGCATCAGCCGTGAAGACTTTGACTACGCCGAACTCGCCGGCCACGGCGGCCTGCAAAAAGCCTGGCAACTGTTTGGCCCGGAACTGGACGCGCTGATGAATGAAATAAATGGGGAGCTGGTGGCGTGAGCTTGAAGGAAGAAGGCGGAAGGAAGAAGGAAGAAATACAGGCCATGCAAGATGCAAGGGTGCCTGAAGGATGGGTTAGCGTAGGCTTGGTAGATATTTCATCAATTGAAATGGGGCAGTCGCCTGAGTCTTCCTCCTACAACAGTATTGGAGAGGGTTTGCCATTCTTTCAGGGTAAGGCCGAGTTTCGATCTGTGTTCCCTGAAATCAGGAAATGGTGTACAGCGCCAGCCAAAGTGGTTGAAGCAGGCGATATCTTGCTTTCTATTCGTGCCCCTGTTGGCCCTACTAATATCGCCCCTCAAAAAAGCTGCATTGGTCGTGGCCTGGCTGGCATACGGGGAGAAGCTGGAGTTAATCAGCATTATCTTTATTATTTTTTTAAGTACATTGAACCTTGGCTATCAGAACAAGGTACAGGCTCTACGTTTGCGGCAATAAGTGGGCAATTTGTTCGTGAAATTTCTTGTCCAGTAGCTCCGGCTTCCGAACAAATCCGTATCGTTGCCAAGCTCAAAGAACTGCTTGCCGACCTTGATGCCGGGGTAGCCGAGCTGAAGGCCGCACAAAAAAAGCTGGCGCAATACCAACAATCCCTGCTGAAATCCGCAGTCGAAGGCCAGCTCACTGCCGATTGGCGCGCCCAACACCCGCCCACAGAAACCGGCGCCGAGCTGCTGGCACGCATCCTGCAAGAACGCCGCACCCGCTGGGAAGCCAAACAACTGGAAAAATTCGCCCAGCAAGGCAAAGCGCCGCCCAAAAACTGGCAAAGCAAATACCCTGAACCCATCCCACCGGATACCCGGAGCCTACCTACGTTGCCTGAAGGCTGGGTGTGGGCCACGCTTTCTCAAATAGGCTGGTTGGATCGAGGGCGTTCTAAGTACCGTCCTCGCAATGCCCCTCATCTTTATGGCGGTGCTTACCCCTTTGTGCAGACTGGTGATATTCGCCACGCTGATACGCATTTGTCGAAGGTTGAAGTCTTTTATAGCAAAGCTGGATTAACTCAAAGTCGACTTTGGCCTGCAGGAACCATGTGCATCACGATTGCAGCCAACATCGGAAAAACAGCGATCCTTTCAATGGATGCCTGTTTCCCAGACAGTATTGTTGGTTTCCTGCCCGTATCGGGTGACGTTTCCGTACGCTATGTTGAATATTTCATGCGAAGTGCTCAGCAAAAGTTGGAAGATGAAGCGCCGGCAACTGCTCAGAAAAACATCAATCTTGAAATTTTGGAAAAGGTTGTTATTCCGCTCCCACCTCCAATAGAACAGCAGCAGATTGTGAAGTCACTGGACGAAACAATGGGGGGCGCTAAAGAGAATAACTCCGCTATCGAAATTGTCCTCAAACAAACCACCGCCCAACGCCAAAACATCCTGCGCGCTGCCTTTGCCGGTGAACTGGTGCCGCAAGACCCCAGCGACGAACCCGCCAGCGCCTTGCTGGAGCGCATTCGCGCCCAACGCGCCGCCCAAACCCCGGACCAAAAACCGCGCGGGCGCAAGAAAAAGGAGATTCAAGATGCCTGAGCAGTATTGGGTCAGCCTGGTGCGTGAATTGTGCATACAGCCAAAGGAGACCACTTGGCTGGAGTTCAAGCGCAACGATGCCGAGCCACAGGTGATAGGTGAATACATTTCAGCCTTGGCTAATTCGGCGGCTTTAGAAGGGAAAACACATGCCTACATGGTTTGGGGCGTGGATGACGCAACACACGAACCCATTGGCACCAATTTTGACCCTCAACGCAAACGGGTAGGTAATGAAGAGCTTGAAAACTGGTTGCTTCGGTTATTAGAGCCCAAAATCAACTTTCATTTTGTCAAAGTTAAAGTTGGAATTAACGATTTGTCCATCGTGCTATTGGAAATTGATGCAGCCTACAGGCATCCGGTGAAGTTTTCTGGGGAAGGATATATCCGAGTTGGATCTTATAAAAAGCGCCTGAAGGAGTTTCCGGAGAAAGAGCGCATACTTTGGCGCGTTTTGGATGCACTGCCTTTTGAGCGCCAGTCCGCCATCGAGAAAGTAAGTGCGGATGAAGTGTTGAACCTGCTGGATTACCCAGGGTACTTCGACCTTCTCGTCCAGCCACTGCCTGATGGGCGTGCTGGCATCTTAAGTGCGCTGGCTGCCGACCGCTTGATTGAGTCCGTTGGCGGTGGCTATTGGAATATCCTCAATATCGGCGCTATCTTGCTGGCCAAAAATTTAGCGAATTTTCCCAGCTTGCAACGTAAGGCTGTGCGTGTGATCGTCTACAAAGGCAAAGGGCGTACGGAAACCATACGTGAGCAAACGGGTATCAAGGGCTATGCGGTAGGGTTTGAAGGCCTGATTGGCTTTATCAATAGCCTTTTACCTGTCAATGAGGTAATTGGGCAGGCTTTGCGTAAAGAAGTTCCTGTTTATCCAGAACTGGCCATTCGTGAATTGGTGGCTAATGCGCTGATTCATCAGGATTTGTCCATTACAGGTAGCGGCTCTATGGTGGAGATATTCGATGACCGCATGGAGATCACCAATCCCGGCAAGCCGTTGGTGGATATACCACGCATGCTGGATAACCCACCGCGTTCACGCAATGAAGCTCTGGCCTCAATCATGCGGCGTATGGGTATCTGCGAAGAGCGGGGTAGCGGGGTCGATAAGGTAGTTTCCCTAGCTGAGCATTATCAATTGCCCGCCCCGGAGTTTGAGGTGGTTGGAGACTGTACGCGTAGCACCTTGTTTGCTCCGCAATCACTGAATAGCATGGAATCTGTAGACCGTATCCGCGCTGTGTACCTGCATGCATGTCTGTGTTATGTGCAGCGGGAGCACATGACCAACAGCTCCTTGCGTAAACGTTTTGGCATTGACTCTAAGAACAGTGCCATTGCTTCGCGATTGATTAGAGAAGCAATGAAGGCTAGCGTAATTGACTTGCACGACCCGGACGCAGCGCCCAAGCTGAGGCGCTATGTGCCGTTTTGGGCCAAAAGCGTTGCTTGACAGGTACTTGACAATTTGGGCGTCGTGCGCAATTTTATGCGAAAAATATTATCTAATTCAATGTGTTAAGTGAATGCATCTTACTTGATAGGTATTTGATGAACAGCCCTTCCACGTCCAGAAGGCCTGAGGTTTTTTGCTTCAGGCTCAAGTGCATAACGCCACGCCGCTTGTGAGCCCTGGTTTCGGAAGATCTATCGCTCTGTCCCGATAGTTCGTCTAGCGAAGTGCATCAGCGTGTGGCCCCCGAGCTGGCTTTGCGTACCATCAGCCGGGCTTTGGGGGAGCTGAGCAGTGAAGGCTTGGTGACACACGAAGGCGATCGTCGCTGGCGGCGGTATCGGCTCACGTCTAAAGGACGAAATGGGTGAAATGAGGACAAATTTGTCAACACTGTCCTTTATGGTTTGAAAAAACATGTCATATCAAAATGTTGTTTAAATTCAGACGAATTCTGTTTGTCTGGACATGTGTCATGAGGACAGCTCGCCCAGATGCTGAGTCTTGTAGATACGCACAGGGGGAGAGGAGGCATTTTTGTGTATTGAAAAAGCCGTGTTTCCGGACACAAATCCGTTTGTGTATAACCGGCTGGGCAGCAAGCTATCGTCTCCAGCCGTCTGACCGGGAAATTTACTTGATGGGTACTTGATAGAGTGGGTTTCACTGGGGTTGGGCTTCTGATATTTTCTTTTTAAATTAATTGGTTGTGTGCTCAATTCGTACTTGATGGGTATTTGATGAACGCTTCTTCCCTCGTCCAGAAAGTCTGGAATTTTTGCCACACCCTGCGCGATGACGGGGTGAGCTATGGCGACTATCTGGAGCAGCTGACTTATCTGCTATTCCTGAAACTAGCGCATGAATACGCGCAAGAGCCGTACAAACGCGATACGCGTATTCCTAAGGGCTACGACTGGCCCAGCCTGACGGCCAAGGTGGGCGCGCCGCTGGAGGCGCATTACCTCAAGGTGTTGCAGCGGCTGGGGCAGGAGCCGGGCATGCTGGGTGCGATCTTCTTCAAGGCGCAAAACAAAATTCAGGATCCGGCCAAGCTCTCGCGCCTGGTGCAGATGATCAATGCCGAAAACTGGATCAGCCTGGATGCCGACACCAAGGGCGATCTGTACGAGGGACTGTTGCAGAAGAATGCCGAAGATACCAAGAGCGGTGCCGGGCAGTACTTCACTCCGCGTGTCCTGATCAAGGCCATGGTGGCTTGCGTGCGCCCCGAGCCGATGAAGACCATTGTCGACCCGGCCTGCGGCACCGGCGGCTTCTTTTTGGGCGCCTACAACTGGCTGACGCGCCCTGGTGCGCGGCTGGATAAACGGCAAAAGGAATTCCTGCGCGACCAGACCTTTTACGGCAACGAAATCGTTCCGAATACTCGCCGCCTGTGTCTGATGAATCTGTTTTTGCACAATATCGGCGAGTTGGATGGCGAACCGGCGGTGGAACGCTCTGACGCGCTGATTGCCGAGCCGCGTTTCAAAGTGGATTACGTGCTGGCCAACCCGCCCTTTGGCAAGAAAAGCAGCATAACCATTACCAATGCCGAGGGCGAGGAAGACCGCGAGGCCCTGACCTACGAACGGCAGGACTTTTGGGAAACTACCTCTAACAAGCAGCTCAATTTCTTACAGCACATCATTAGTCTACTGAAGGTGGATGGGCAGGCCGCCGTGGTGCTGCCCGACAACGTGCTGTTTGAAGGCGGCGCAGGCGAAAAGATTCGCCGCAAGCTGCTGGAAACGTGCGACGTGCACACCATCCTGCGTCTGCCCACTGGCATTTTCTACGCGCAAGGGGTCAAGGCCAATGTGGTGTTCTTCGACAGCGCCCCAAAGGATGGCCGCATCCATACCCAGGGCGTGTGGTTTTACGACCTGCGCACCAACCAGCACTTCACTCTGAAAACCCGCCCGCTCAAATTTGATGATCTGCAGGACTTCATTACTTGCTACCACCCAGAAAACCGCCACCAGCGCCAGGAAACCGAACGTTTCAAATACTTCAGCTACGATGAATTGATAGCTCGTGACAAGGCCAGCCTTGATGTCTTCTGGCTAAAAGACAACAGCCTGGACACGCTGGACGATCTGCCGCCACCGAAAGTGCTGCAGCAAGAAATCATCGAGCACCTGGAAGCAGCGCTGGACGCTTTCCGGGGCGCGGTACAGGGGTTGTCAGGCAGACGAAGTAGAATGTAGCGCGTTGCCGAAGCTTCTCCGAAGTTGCGGGGATGATGCCAAGGCCGACTTTGATGGTCGGTTGGGGATGACGAAGTCACAAAAGGTTTTCAGGGACACGGAGGGTTGCTCTGGGTGATTTTCCCCCAGCGCGCGGCGAGTTGGTGCGGGACGTTCAGCTGGTCGAGGATGCGGGCGACGACGAAGTCGACGAGTTCGGCTGCCGTGCGCGGTCGGTGGTAGAAGCCGGGGTTGGGCGGCAGGAGAACGGCGCCGGCACGTGACAGCCGCAGCATGTTTTCCAGATGGATTGCCGAAAACGGCGTTTCGCGCGGCGCCAGAATCAACGGGCGGTTTTCCTTGAGCATGACATCGGCGGCGCGCTCGATCAGATTGCTGGCCAGTCCCTGCGCAATAGCGGCGAGCGTGCCCATTGTGCAGGGGCAGATGACCATTGCCGAGGGCGGGTTCGAGCCGCTTGCCATCGGCGCAAACCAGTCTTCGTGGCCGTAAACATCGAGTCTGCCGGGCAATTCGGCAAAATGCGCGCGTAATTGTCGTTGCGCGTCCGCGGCCTCTTCCGGCAGGGTGACATCGGTTTCCTGGCGGGCGACGATCCGCGCTGTCGGAGAATACACGAGCTGCACATGGCGGCCGGCGTCGAGCAGGCATTCGAGCAGGCGCAGGCCGTAAGGCATGCCGGATGCGCCGGTCAGGGCAAGGCAGACGGCGGCAGTGGGCCGGGATGCGGAATTTGTAGAATTGGCTTCAGGCATGGTGCGTTTTTGCAGGCTGCGGGACCAGGGTTTCTGCCGGCGGCAGCGGGGGTAATGGGGGCAGCGGTGGCGACGGTGGTAATTCGCGGTGGCGGACGAGAACGCGCACCTGCTGCGTTTCTTGCACGTACGGCTGCGCCTGAAAATGGCTGGCCAGCCATTCGGCCAGATAAACCGAGCGATGGCGGCCGCCCGTGCAGCCAATGCCGACGGTCAAGTAATTGCGGTTGTCGCGGATGTAACACGGCAGCCAGGTTGTGATGAAGCGGGTAATGTCCTCGCGCATGCGGCGTACCTCGGCCTCGCTATCGAGAAACGCAGCAACCGGCGCATCGCGCCCGGTCAGTGCGCGCAACGCCGGGTTGTAATGCGGATTGGGCAGGCAGCGGACATCGAAGACGAGTTCGGCATCGAGCGGCACGCCGTGTTTGAAGCCGAAGGACTCAAAAAGTAGCGTCAGCGTTTGCCGTTCGTTGGGCGTAATGAACTGGCGGATCCATTCGCGCAGCGCGTTGGGCGCCAGTTCGCTGGTATCGATGCGGTGGCCGAGGTCGGCCAGACGGGCCAGTCGTCGGCGTTCTTCGCTGATCGATTCGACAAGGGTGCGCGAGTCGCTGGCTAGCGGATGGCGACGCCGCGTTTCGGAATAACGTTTGAGTAATGTCTCATCCTTGGCGTCGAGAAAAAGGAAGTAGACTTCGTGTCCGGCTTTGCGCAGGACGTCAGGCTGCTGCGGCAGCGCAGCGATGCTGTCGCCGCTGCGGCTGTCGATGGCAACGGCCACTTTGCCGACGCCCTGGTGGACGAGCTGGTCGATAAGCGTTGGCAACAGCGTGGCGGGCAGGTTGTCGACGCAGTAATAAGCGGTGTCTTCAAACAGGTTGAGAGCGATCGTTTTGCCCGAACCGGATAGCCCGCTGATGATGATGATGCGCATGGCCGCCAGCATAGCGGAACGACAGGCGTGCCGGCAAGCGGCGGCATGGGGGCGGAATGCCGGCGACCCGGCGGGCGGGATGTCGGAAGCGGCGGGATTCGCTATACAATGCTTCCGTCACATTTGCCTGTGTAATTGAATCATGACGCCATGCCTTTCTACGCCTCCTCTGCTGGAGATTCCGTTTCTTTCCGACATCATTGCCATCCGCCACGATCTTCACGCGCATCCCGAACTGGCTTTTAATGAGACGCGTACGGCGGCGCTTGTCGCGCGGGAACTGGCCGCCTACGGACTGGAAGTGCATGGCGGCCTGGCCGGTACCGGCGTGGTGGGTGTCTTGAAAAAGGGGACGGGTCAGGGGTATGGGCAAAGCAATGGCATGCGGGCGATCGGCCTGCGCGCCGACATGGATGCTTTGCCGATCATGGAAATCAGTCAGGCCGACTATGGCTCGACGCAGGCCGGGCGGATGCACGCCTGCGGCCATGACGGGCATACGGCGATGCTGCTCGGCGCAGCGCGTTATCTGAGCGCGTACCGTGACCGACTGGATTTCGAAGGCGTTGTTTACTTCATTTTTCAGCCGGCGGAAGAAGTGGGCGGCGGCGCGCAGAAAATGCTGGAGGACGGCCTCTTTCGCCGGTTTCCAATGGATGCGGTGTTTGGGCTGCACAACTGGCCGGGGCTGCCGGTCGGCCAGATCGCTGCTTTTCCGGGGCCGGTCATGGCAGGCTCCAGCTGTTTTGAAATTACGGTGCGTGGCCAAGGCTGCCATGCCGGCATGCCGCATCAAGGCATCGACGCGCTGGTCGTTGCCAGCCACCTGACGCTGGCTTTGCAGACGATCGTCGCGCGCGAAATCGATCCTGGCGAAGCGGCCGTTGTCAGCGTCACGCAGATTCACGGCGGTGATGCGCTCAACGTGATTCCCGAAGCGGTTGTGCTGCGTGGAACAATCCGCACCCTGCGCCCCGAAGTCGAACGGTGCGTCGAGCAGGCCGTGATGCGCCTTGGCGCGGGCATCGGGCAAACCTTCGGCGCATCTGTCGAAGTGAGTTTTCTGGAACGCTACCCGGCCACGATCAACCATCCCGCTGAAACGGCCTTGTGCCAGCGCGCTGCGGCGCAGGCAATCGGCCGTGAAAACCTGCGCACGAGCGCGGCGCCGTCGATGGGCGCGGAAGATTTCGCCTATATGCTGCGCGAGAAGGCCGGATGTTACGTCTGGCTCGGCAATGGTGACGAGGCGGGAAGCGCCGGCGCGTATACGCTGCATAACCCGCGTTACGATTTCAATGACGCGGCGATTCCGTTTGGAATCGCCTACTGGGTCAGCCTGGTCGAATGCGCGCTGGGCGCTGCGGCGCAGAGATAAAACGAGGCGCGGCATCGGATGATAGATACCTCTCTGATAGGCGCCTCTGGAGCCCGCGCCAATAGGGCGTTTCCGGGGTGGATGCCTGGAAACCCCGGTGGATAGGGCATTTCCGGGCGCCTCCCTCTGAGATGCCCTGTTTATAAGGGGTTCAGGGCGTCCCCTTTGGAGATGCCCTAAATACGCGGGCTTCAGGGCTGCGGGCTGCGGGTTGCGGAAGTTCGCCGACCAAGCCAAAAGCAGCGCGGCGCAAAATTGTCCGCTGCGCCGGCCTCTACGCCGGGCGAAGCGAGCCTAAAATGGATAATATTTGTGAATCTGTCACGATTGGTTGAAAAAACCCTTTAGAATCCTGACACGATAAACACAAAAGTCGGGCCGGTGTCGTCGGTTCGACAGGTGCGGAAACGTTGGTGGAAAACGGCTGAGCGTCGGTGTTGGTTGCCGCCGTGAAAGAAAGCGCTCCGGACCGCAGTGTTCGTCGGCTTTTCAAGGTCGCCAGCGGGCGGCGGATATTCTTGCATTTTCAAACAAGAGAGGAAACTTCGATGAAGCTGAAGAAAATTCTGATGACGTGCCTAGCGCTGGCGGCTGCAAGCAGCGTGTTTGCCGCCCCGGTGACCATTAAGGTCGGCGACAACTGGGGGAATACGCACCCGATGGCGGCGGCGCTGGATACCGTATTCAAGCCGCAGATCGAGAAAGGAACGAACGGCGCCATCAAGGTTGATATTTATCATTCCGGCACGCTGGGCAACGAGGCCGACCTCTGGAACGGGGTGCGCAACGGCACCATCGAAGTGGCCGTCATTGGCTCGAACATGAATCAGGAATACCCGACCATGTTGATTACCGACTGGCCGTTCCTGTATCGCGACCTGAATCATGCAAAGAAAGTCTGGACCGGCCCGATCGCCGATGAACTGAGCGCAGATTTCCATAAGAAATTTCCGGCCGTTCGTCTGCTGAGCTGGGGGCCGAACAGCGCGCGCACCTTTACCAGCAATAAAAAACTTACCTCGGTGGCCGATTTCAAAGGGCAAAAATTCCGTATGCCATCCAACCCGATCCACGTCGGTATCGCCAAGAATCTGGGCGCCAGCGCCCAGGTTATTCCGCTGGGCGACTTGTTCAGCGCGCTGGAAACCGGCGTCGTCGACGGCCAGGATAACGGCATGGTGACGGTTATCAGCGAGGCCTTCTACGAAGTGCAGAAGTATCTTTACGAAACCAACCACATCATCGCCACGCTGGAAGTGATCGTCAGCGCACCCTTCTTCGACAAGCTCAGTCCGGAGCATCAGAAGGTCGTGCGCGAGGCCGCCAAGGCAACCGCCGTAACCGCGTGGGATAACTATCTTGCCAGCGTCGACAAGGATCGCCAGTTCCTCAAGAGCAAGGGCGTGACGGTGACTTCCGTGACGGATGCTGACCGGCAGAAAATCATTGAAATGCTCAAGCCGCTGACCGACAAGCTGTATGCCGATCATGCCTGGGCGAAGCCGCTGACCGACAAGATCCGGGCGGTGCAGTAAAAGGGCACCCGGTCGCCGGGCGCAGCCGGAAAAGCCCATCCGCAAACCCTCATGGCCTCATGGCGGCGCCATGAGGGTTTTTCATCCCGTCGGGGCCACAGACCCTACCAGGCCCGACCCCTACTGCCGCGAGGATTGCGATGAACCGACTCAACCTCAACCTGCTCTTCCGCAGCATAGAAGCGCTGATGGCCTTCTTTCTGGCGGTGATGATCGTTTTGGTATTTACCAATGTGGTGCTGCGCTATGTTTTTTCGACCGGCTTCGAGTGGTCGGAAGAAATTGCCCGCCTCTGTTTCATTTATCTGGTTTATCTGGGCGCCATTGGTGCCATGCGCGAAAACCAGCATCTCATCATCGATAGCGTGCTTTCACGCATCCCCGATATTTGGCAAAAGGCTATTTATTTTCTGGTGCAGGTCGGCATCATCTGGATGATGGTTGTTCTGACCCGCGGTAGCTGGCAGCTCGTCATGCAAAACCTGGGAGACCGTTGGGTGGCGACACAATTCCCCATTTATCTGGTGTATGCCGTCGGCCTCGTCACCGGCGTTTCGATCATCGTTATTGCCTTGGCGAATCTCTACCGGCTGATCGCACTCAAGCGTCCGGTCAGTGAATTGCTCTCGGTGCGTCATGAACCCGAACAAGACGCTATGCAATAAGGACTGGAGAACACCATGACCCTGATCGTTTTGTTCCTCGTTTATCTGTGCGGCGCCATGATGCTGGGCATGCCCATTGCGTTTTCTCTGCTGCTCGGTTCCGTTGCCACAGCGCTGCACATGGGCGGCAGCGCGACCAATCCGCAGATTATTGCGGCGCAGCTCATGCGCGGCGTCGACAGCGTTACCATGATGGCGCTGCCGTTCTTCATCATTGCCGGCGAATTGATGAACCGGGGCGGGCTGACCCGTCGCATCATCGATTTCTGCAATATTTTTGTCGGCGGTATGCGCGGCGGGCTTGGCTACGTCACCATCCTCGCCTGCCTGATTTTCGCCAGCCTGGTTGGTTCGGCCGTCGCCAGTACGGCGGCGCTCGGGGCTATCCTCATCCCCATGATGGCCGATTCCGGCTATAGCCGCGCCAAGGCCGCCGGTCTGGTCGCCGCCGGCAACATGGTGGCGCCGATCATGCCGCCTTCGGTGCCGATGATCGTTTATGGCGTCGCCGCCGGCGTATCGATCAAGTCCCTGTTCCTCGGCGGTATTGCGCCGGCGGTCTATTTGACGCTGATTATGGGCCTGGCCTGGTTTTTCATCGCCCGCAAGGAAGGCATCACGTCGCACATGCAACGGCCGACACCGAAGGAAATGCTGCGCATCTTCATGAGCGGCCTGTGGGCGCTGCTGCTGCCGGTGATTATCATCGTCGGACTGCGCGGCGGCGTCTTCACCGCTACGGAGGCCGGCGTGATCGCCGTGGTTTATGCGCTGCTCATCGGCGTCTTCGTCTACCGCGAGCTGACGGTTCGGGATATGTTCAAGGCGCTCACCAATGCGGCAAAAACATCCAGCGTCGTCATGTTCCTCGCGGCTGCGGCGCAGGTGGCCGGCTACATCATGACGATCGCCCGCATGCCGCAGCTCATCACCGCGCTGCTCGACGGCCTGGTCGACCGCCCGCTACTGCTGAACTTCACGCTGATGGTCGTCGTGCTGCTGGTGGGTACGGCCATGGACGTGGTGCCGACGATTCTTATTCTGACGCCCATTTTCTTGCCGCTGCTCAAGGCGGCAGGCATTGATCCGGTTTACTTCGGGATCATTTTCACCCTGGTCAATGTACTCGGCCTGCTGACGCCGCCAGTGGGGCCGGTGCTCAATGTCGCCTGTGCCGCAGGGCGGGTCAGGATGGAGGAAATATTGATGCCGGTGATGCCCTATTTCACGGCGCAGTGCATCCTGCTGCTGGTGATGACCCTGATTCCCGAAACGATCCTGACCCCGCTTAAATGGATTGCCGGCTATGTGCCGAGAGTGCCGCCGCCGTCGCTGCTCAATTATTTCTAGCGCTGTACGGCTTCGTTTCTAAACCCAGGCTTGGTGTCGCCGGATAAGCAGTCCGGCGATCACCAACCCGGTTTGATCGTCGATCCGTTCAGATGCCGCTTTAGGCGCGGCCGGCCGCCAGACGGCGCTGGCGGATGTTTTCCATGGCGCGTTCGCGCTCGGCGGGCGTCATCAGCGCCCAGGAAACGATCTCATCCATATGGCGGTAGCAGCCGCCACAAATCTGGGTTTCCGGATCGATCGAGCACATACCGATACAAGGCGGTTCAACACCGATCAGGCGTTGACGTTCGGCGTCGGAAAGTGGTGTGCTAGTATTCATTGACCGACTCCCTTGAAGGAAAAGAAAAACGGGAAAACAGCAGACCTAATTGTACTCTCGTCCTTGCCCAGGCGCTTTGTGTGTAGGGGGTGACATGAGGGCGCACCGTGTAATGGTGTGTTCCCGAATTCGGCTAAACGCCCGTGCGACGTGGGTTTGCGGGCAGCGGTTTTGGCTATAATCCATCGCTGGAAGACAGGGTACGGGAGCGCGTATGTACAGAAGAACGAAAGGGTGGACATGACGGATTCGGCCAAGCGGGCACATGCCGACCGGATGGTCGTCGAGGCTGTTCAGCGCCGGCAGCAGCGCGAAATGGGCTATCGCGAACAGGCATTGAAACTTTTTCCCTGGGTGTGCGGCCGTTGCGCGCGCGAATTCACGCACGCCAACGTCCAGCAATTGACCGTGCATCACCGCGATCACAACCATCACAACAACCCCAAGGATGGCAGCAACTGGGAGCTGCTGTGCATCTATTGTCACGAAAATGAACACGCGCGGGAGCTGGATGCGGCAGTGAGCGCAGGGTCGGGCAGCGCGGTCGATGGCAAGGCGCCTGCCCGGCCGGCGACCTCGCAGCCTTTGGCCAATCTGAAGGCATTGCTTGAACGAGCGGGTCAATGATGAGGGGTCGGCGCATTTTTGGTAAATCTGTCCGGTTTTCTCTGTTTGGTGTTGCGGGGATTCTTTAGAAGATTCTTAGGAGATTGACGATGGAAGTGATGAGTCTGATGATGCTTGGCCTGCTGGCCGTGGTCGTCATTTATGCCGTTCAGCTTTACAACGGGCTGGTTTCGCTCAAACATAACGTTGATAAGGCTTGGGCGAACATCGATATCCTGCTCAAGCAGCGCCACGATGAATTGCCCAAGCTCGTCGAAACCTGCAAACAATACAAACAGTTTGAGCAGGAGACCTTGCAGCGTGTGATCGCGGCGCGTTCGCAGGTGCAGGAAGCGCGCCAGGCGCAGGATATTGCGGCGCTGGGCGGTGCGGAACATGCATTGCGCAGCGGTTTGGGACGACTGTTTGCGGTGGCCGAGGCGTATCCGGAACTGCGGTCGAACGAGAATTTCATGCAGTTGCAGCAACGCATCAGCAGCCTGGAAAATGCGATTGCCGACCGCCGCGAGCTGTATAACGAGTCGGTCAACCTCAACAACGTGCGCATTGAACAGTTTCCCGAGGTGCTGCTTGCCGGAATGTTCGGCTTTACCGCCAAGCCGCTGCTGGAGTTTTCCGGCGCCGAGAAATCGGATGTCGATCTCAAGCAGCTTTTCAGCTGAGCGGAGGGCGGGGCAAGGTACGCACTGCCGTGAGTCGTCAAAAAACGGCGAATGGCCGCAATGCCATATGTGTAAGCCGGCCGGCATAGTAGTGCAACGACGACAACGTGACGCCATGATGCGGCAAGTACGGGGGGAGCGGGGCGCTTGAGAACGTTGCCGGTCATAGTGCTGTCGTGGCTGATCTCTTTTCTGCCTTCATTCGGTCAGCCCCGCCTTAGCCAGTTCATTATTTCAGGCGGACAGATCTGCCTGTTGATCCTGTTGTTCCAGTTTGATCATCCGACATGGCGGACGTTCTGGCTATCCACCATGGCTGCGCTGAGCCTGCTCGGCTGGACGCTGGCTTTGCGCCGTCGCCGTGCAATTACCGACTGCCCCGTATCACCGATCGCTTCTGCCGCGCAGGGCTACGTCAGCCTGCATGGCCGGGGAAAACCGCACGATCCACCGCTGCGCTCACAGGTCTTCCAGAGGCCCTGCGTGTGGTATCGGTTCGAAACGGAGCGGCGGGAGTCAAACAACCGCTGGGAGCATGTTGCCAGCGGCGAGAGCGAGCTGGATTTCCTCATGGATGACGGCAGTGGCGAATGCGTGGTCAGTTGTGACGGCGCGGAAATCGAAACCACACATCGGGAAACGCGGGAACACAGCAATTACCGCACGACGGAGTGGACGCTGCGCATTGACGACGAAATTTACCTGCTGGGCTACCTGCGCACACGCAACCACACGGCCGAACTCGACACGCGCGAGGATATGAAAATACTGCTTGAGGAATGGAAGCGGGATCCGGACGCCTTGCTCAGGCGCTTCGACCTCGACAAGAATGGCGAGATTGACATGCAGGAGTGGGCACTTGTGCGCCGCGCCGCCCGTCGTGAAGTAGAAAAGCAGCACCAGGAGGCGCGCGAACTGGCCGATACGCACCTTGTCGGGCGCCCGCCCGACGGCCGGCTTTACCTGATTACCAACCGCGATCCGTCGCGGCTGGCGCGCCGCTATCTGTTATGGATGATTTTTCACCTGATCGTTTTCTTCGGCAGCCTGATCGGGATTGCCGCGGTGCCACATTTCACCTAGGCGGAAGCAGGCGATCAGCGCTGATGATAGGCGGAATCTTTCCGCGCCCTCATGCATCATGCACTGTGCCGGAAGCGCTTTCCAAAAGCGGAGATGTCCGGAAATTTCGGCCATTCAAGGGCATCCAGCATGTTTTTGACAATCAGGCCGAGTTCGGTGTCGCCTTCAATGGAAAGCTGTCGGTTGAAGAACAGCGTATCCGGGTCTTCCTGGCGCACGGCCAGTTGCAGAAAGGCCGAAAGATCGGCGCGGAAGGCGAGATCAGGCGTTTCCGGCAGTGAGAACAGGGGGCAGAAGCATTCGTCGCGGTAGGTGAATGCAGCCTTGCCGCCGGTGTCGAGTACGTCGATCAGGAAGGTTTTTCCGGCCAGCGGCAGCAAATCGTCGCGCGACAGCAGTTTGGTACGCAGCGCGCCGTTCAGAATCGCTGTCAGTACGCAGGCGTGTGGCCATTGTGGCAGGCGGCCGCCAATGCGGGTGATGAACGCCGGCAGTGTGAAGTGCGGGATGGTCGGCAGTTTGAAATGGTTTCCGGACATATTCAGACTCCTTGCACAGTGTTGAGCGCCATTTGGTGCCTGGCAACGATGCCCGCCTCGCCAAACCAATAACCGTCAACAAAGCCATTATCTGCCCATTCCTGTTTAGGCGCGGGTACGATGCCCTCCATCGTACCCGCTGCGTGGCGGGCGGTGTCGAAGGCGGCGATGATTTCCGGCATATACGCCGGTTGTGGACTCAGACGCAGAATATCGATTCCCATCGCCTGCATGTCGGGAACTTCGGCCAGCAGGTTATAGGTTTGCGCCGACATCGTTTGAATGCCGTTGAGCGCAAGGAAGGGCTGGCCTTCGCGGGTTTTCAGCGTGGCCGCTTCGGGGTGCTCGATGCATTTGAACTGACAGTTATCCTTGTTAAGCCCGTAGTGGCGTGCGGTAAAGCAGCGCGCCGAAAAAGCCAGCGGCAGCTTGCCGAACACGAACACTTCGGTTTCGACGCCGGCTGGCCGGTGCGCATGCAGGGACTGGATCTGTGTGCGCGAGGCTTCCAGCGGCGGCACCCAGCGTGTCAAGCCATAACGGTGAAAAGTGGCAAGCGTCGCGGCGTTGTAAATGTTCAGGTGCGGGCCAGCGACGAAAGGGCGGCCGGCGGCGACGTTGACCGCGCCGAGGTCATTGGCCTCGATCTTGCAGCCGGCGCCGTCGATCAAACGGCGCAGCGCTTTCAAATCACCTTCCGATTCAAGTAGCGCCTGCGCCGAGACGACCACCTCTTTGCCGGCGTCGGTCAGCTGACGCGCCAGTGTCAGCCAGTCGGCGGTGCGCAGCAGCTGGCGGCGCGAACAGACGACTTCGCCCACGTAGATGATGTCGAGCGCGGCGATCTCGGCCATCTCGGCGTAGAAGTCGAATACGCGGGTCTTTGGCCAGAAAAAAAGCAGCGGACCGAGCGAGAGTTTCATGGCCGTTTGTGTTCAGCGCCAGGGCCGGTCGTAGGCGCCGAGCGTGACTTGCGACCCTTCGGAGACTTTACCGAGTTCGGCTTGCCAGGCGGGTTTGACGCTGAAATGATCGGCATCGCGGCCCAGTTCGTCGAGCGCCGCGCGTAAGGTGCGCGTCACCTGTGCAACGTAGGCCGGGCTGCGCTGGCGCCCTTCAACCTTGATGGCGGCAACGCCGATGCGGGCGATGTCCGGCAGCAGCTCGAGCACATTGAGACTGGTCGGCTCTTCCATCGCGTAATAGGTTTCGCCGTTGACCTCGAAGCGCCCTTTGCACAGCGTCGGGTAGCCGGCCGGTTCGTTGTCGCCGTAACGGTCGATGAGAATGCCGTTCAGGCGGGTATTCATTACGCCCGGTTTTCTTTCCCATTTGACGAACTTGGCAGGCGAGCAGGCGCCGACAGTATTCGGCGATTCGCCCGTGGCGTAGGACGAGAGCCAGCAGCGCCCCTCGTTCATGACGCACAGGCTGCCGAAGCCGAAGACCTCGATCTCGACGGGCGTGTTCCGGATGACCAACTCGACCTGCGCCAGCGTCAGTACGCGCGGCAGCACGGCACGCCGGATGCCGAATTCACGATGGGCGAAATTGACCGCCTCGTAACTCGTCGCCGAGCCTTGCACCGAAAGGTGCAGGCGCAGCTGCGGGTGGCGCCGGCTGGCGTAGTCGAGCAGCCCGACATCGGCGAGAATCACGGCATCGACGCCCAGGTCGGCGGCGCCGTCGACGGCACGATGCCAGTCGGCCTCGCGCCCCGGCTGCGGGAAGGTGTTGATCGCCATCAGCACGCGCCGGTTACGCCGGTGCGCGTAGTCGATGCCCTCGACCATCGCCTTGTGATCGAAATTCAGGCCGGCGAAATTACGCGCGTTGGTGTCGTTCTTGTAGCCGAAATACACCGTGTCGGCGCCATGATCAATGGCAGCCTTGAGCGCCGGCAGGCTGCCGGCCGGGCAGACGAGTTCGGGAATCTTGTGTTGCGGCATGGCGTTGCTTGGCATCGTCATTGTTTATCGATATTCGGAATCGGCAAGTATACCGGCCACGCGCCCCCAGCGCATGGGCATTGTGATGCGTGATTGGACGCAGGGCGGCGGATTTTGTTCCGCGCGGGCAGCGCGGCTTCCTTTGTCAAAAGATAGGGCGGATCTCGGGCAATTTTCCGTTTTATGTTTTTTGATGCCCTGAAGCCCTTTATTTACGGGCGCTTCCGGGAAATTTATATTTTCTGACCTGTTTGAGCAGGTTTCAAAGGAGCGCCCCAGAAGCGCATATGGCGGCTCTTTTTGTCAAAAGACAAGGCGAAGCCAACACCGTATTTTAAAGGCAAGCCGCTACAGAACCTTCGGCTTGCGCGGCGCCTTTGCGAACAGTCGGTCATAGAAGCCGTTAGGCAGCAGACGCAGTATTTTGGCGACGATCCCCATTTGCCAGGGAATGACGGTGTAGCTGACGCCCCGGTCGATGGCGCGGGCAAAGCGCTGCGCAGCCTCGTCCGCCGACAGTAGAAAAGGCATGGGGTAGGGATTAACCGCCGTCATCGGCGTTTTGATATAACCCGGGGCAATGGTCACGACCTTGATGCCGGAGCTGCGCAGCTCGACGCGCAGGCTTTCAAGATACGCGATGGCGGCGGCTTTCGAGGCGCTGTAAGCGCCCGCGCTCGGCAGACCACGGATGCCGGCGATCGAAGCGATGCCGACCAGCCGGCGGGCACGGCCATCCCCGGCCGCATTGCGCATGGCGGCGATGAATGGCGAGAAGGTCGCGCTCAGGCCGAAGACGTTCGTTTCGAGAATGCGCCGGAAAGCGGCAAGATCTTCGGCATATTCGGTCAGCGTGCCGGAAGATACGCCGGCATTGGCGATGACAATGTCGGGCACACCGTGGCGGGTGATGAAATCCTCCGCGGCGGCCCGTAGCTGCGCTGCATCGGCGACATCAAGCGGATAGCAGGTAACCTGCCGTGCCCCCAGCGTTGCCAGGGCCTTCGCTGCCGTAACCAGTTTTTCGTGATCTCGCGCCGCCAGGCCAAGCGTACCGCCGCGTGCGGCGTAATACTTCGCCAGCGCTTCACCGATGCCCGATGAGGCACCGGTGATAAACAGGCGCGGCGGCGCGTTCATTCACCGTTTATTTTTTGCCGGTTTTCGGCGCGGCTTTCGACGCAGTTTTGGGCGCGGTTTTGGCTGCGCGTTCGGCACGCCGCTTCTCGATGACCAGATCGGTGCGCGTGAGCAGTTCGTGCGCTTCCTTGATGCCTTTGGTCAGCACCCGGTAACGCCCATCGACGACGAGGGCGGGTACGCCGGGAACGCCGGCGGCCTGCGTCATTTGGTCGGCGCGCCGGGTTTTGCTGACCACGCCAAAGGCATTGAAAGCGTCATGGAACTTTTTGGCGTCAACGCCTTGTGAGGCGACCCAGTCGGCCAGGCTCTTTTCATCGACGAGCTTAAGCCCCTTTATATGAATGGCTTCAAAGGCGGCCTTATCCAGGCGTTCCAGCTCGCCCAGCGCTTCCAGCGCGTAGTAGAAGCGCGCCATCAGCTGGTAGTACGGCTGGTTGAAGCCGACTGGTATACGGTAGAACGTGACATCGGCCGGCAGTTTGGCTACCCAGCGGTTGAGGCTTGCGCTGAGGTCGAAACAATGCGGGCAGCCGTAGGAGAAAAATTCGACGACCTCGATTTTGTCCGGGTTGTCGGTCGCCAGCGGCGGATCGATGGCGACGTAATGCGTACCGGCGACGGGTCGTTGCGCCTGCGATTGCGCCTGCGCCGGCAGAACACAAGCCAGGAAAGACAGGCCGAAAGCGGCCAGCCAGAGAGAAATGCTGCGTTTCATGAACTTATTCCTTTTTAACGATGGATGCACTAATACCCTGTTTGGCCAGTTCGGACCGCATGCCGTTGATTTCGTCGAGCCGGCGGAACGGGCCGAGGCGAACGCGATACCACACTTTATCCTGCAACATCACCTGCTGCACCGTTGCTTCCATACCCAGCATGGCCAGCCGCGCCTTCTGGTTGTCGGCCTCGGCCGGGTTTTGATAGGAGCCGGTTTGCAGATACATCGGTTGTGTCAGCGCGCCGGGTTTTTCCTTTTCCTTATTGTCCGCGGTTTTTGTCTCCTTCCTTTCTTCTGGCGTCGCCTCGCCTTTGCCGGGCAAAATCTTATAAAAATCAAAGCGTGGCTTGTCGCCCTCATTGCCGCCATCGGCGCGTGTCTGGGTCTGCGGCGCTGGGTCGCCGGGCTTGCCGGGCAAGGTGAGCGGCCCTTGCGGCACCGGCTTGTCGTCGGCCTGCCCATCGTTGGCTGTGCCGGCCGTTCTGGCGGGCGGCTGGATTTTGTTGGAGAACGGTGCGGGCGTCTTGAAGATGTACCAGACGACCGCCGCTGTCGCCAGAACGCCGATGATCAGCCCGACGAATAGACCCGTCAGCACATTGCCGGCCGAAACGGAGGGCTTGCTTAGGCGTCGGCCGCTACGCGCTTGCGCTTTCATATGAGACTTCTTCCTTATGTCTATTTAGCCGAAACGGTTTGCATACAGGTGCCAGTTCTTGATGCTGCAAGTCGGCAGTTTACATGGATTGCGGACAACTGACGCCAATGATACCCATGCCGTTGCGCAAGGTCTGACGCACGGCCGATGCCAGCGCAACGCGCGCGTCTTTCAGTGCGGCGTCCTCGACCAGCATGCGCTCGGCATTGTAATAGCTGTGGAAGGCGGCGGCCAGATCCTTCAGATAGAAGGCGATCATGTGCGGCGCCAGATCGCGCGCCGCCGCTTCGACGACTTCAGGAAATTCGCGCAGCTTTGCCGCCAGCGCCAGTTCATACGGGCTGTCAAGCCGCGCCAGGTCGATCCGGTCGAGCGTAGCTTCATCGCCGTCCCACTGCATCAGTACCGAGCAGATGCGGGCGTGCGCATACTGGATGTAATAGACGGGGTTTTCGTTGGTCTGGCTGGTGGCCAGATCGAGATCGAAATCCAAATGCTGGTCGGATTTGCGCAGCACGTAGAAAAAACGGCAGGCGTCGTTGCCGACCTCGGCGCGCAGTGCGCGCAAAGTGACAAATTCGCCGGAGCGCGTCGACATCTGCGCCTTTTGTCCGTTGCGGTACAGCACGGCGAACTGCACGAGTGCGATGTCGAGCTTGCCAGGATCGAGACCGAGCGCCTGCAGGGAACCCTTGACGCGCGGGATATAGCCGTGGTGATCGGCGCCCCAGATATTGATCATGCGGTCAAAACCGCGCTCGTATTTGTTCAGGTGATAGGCGATGTCTGAGGCGAAGTAGGTATACAGACCGTTGTCGCGCTGGACGACGCGATCCTTTTCGTCCCCGAAGGCGGTTGAGCGAAACCATTTGGCGCCGTTCTTGAGATAAATATGCCCGGCAGCCTCCAGGCGGGCGACACAACGCTCGACGAGTCCGGCATCGAACAGCGCTTTCTCAGAGAACCAGACTTCATAGTGCACGCCGAATTCGGCAAGGTCTTCGCGGCAATCGTCGAGCTGTTCGGTGAGAACGTAATTGTGTACGTACTGCCATTCCTCGCCGAGCAGGCGTTTGGCATTGGCGATCAGTGCGTCGAGATACGCTTCGTGCTGCTGCTTGGCCTCGTCGTCGCTGCCCCCGGCCTCGGGCAGGCCCGGTGTGTCTGCAAGTACGTCCGCTGCCTTATGCAGCAGGGCTTCGCCCCGCGTCTGCTTCATGGCGGTCGCCATGGCGCGCACATAGTCGCCTTGATAGGCGTTCGGCGGGAAGGCCACCTGCTCGCCGCACAGTTCGAGATAGCGCAGCCATGCGGAAAGCGCGAGGATGTCCATCTGCCGGCCGGCGTCGTTGACGTAGTATTCGCGCGTCACGTCCCAGCCGGCGAAGGCCAGCAGGTTGGCCAGACTGGCGCCATACGCGGCGCCGCGCCCATGACCGACATGCAGCGGCCCGGTCGGGTTGGCTGATACAAACTCGATTTGAACTTTCTGTTTGCCGCCGAGCGTTGAGCGGCCAAAGGCATCGCCCTGCGCCAGGACTTCATGCACGATGGCCAGTTTGGCGGCCGGTTGCAGGTGGAAATTGATGAATCCTGCCCCCGCGATGTCGACCTTAGCGACGAAAGGGGAAGCGGGCAGTGCGGCGACCAGTCCTTGCGCCAGCTCGCGCGGATTGCGCTTAAGCACGCGCGCCAGCTGCATGGCGGCATTACAGGCGAAATCGCCGTGTGCAGCCTGCTTGGGGCGTTCGAGAAGAATGTCGGTGCCTGCCTGGTCAGGCACAATGCGCGCCAATGCGGTGCGTATCAGGTCGGCAAGATGCGTCTTGATGTTGTGATTCATCGGAAAAGCGGTGAAAAATAAAGCTGAACTGTCAACAGCAGAGAAAAAATTCGGAAAACGGAAATAGGAAAACAGGTGCGAAAAACGGCTATCAGGCGCTACAAAACGACCGGGCGCCGATTATACGATGCCCGGCGCGCGCAAGGGCGTATTTTCAAATGCGCTGCCTACGGATCGTTTTCTAAACACATGATTTTGCTGTCTTTGCGTGAGGAGCCAGTTTGGGCCATAAATCAGCGATGTATTCAAACTCAACCGTACTTTTTGCGTTGGCAGATTTATGCTCACCCGCAGGTAGAGAAACGGGTTGCCGACACAATTGTTTACATTTCGATGGGGGTGGCGCGTGGACAGCCCTTCCAGGCTGACCTAGACTGATTCATACACGTCGATGCATGAAAAGATGCGCATCGTTGACATGATGAGGATAAAAACATGAATGCAGATAAGCGCAAAAAATGGCTGCTGGCCGGCGCGGTGCTGCTGGCGCTGGGTTCAGGCAGTGTCTGGGGGCATGGGCGCGTCCATTTCGGCTTTGGCTTCGGGCCGGGCTTTTGGGATCCGTGGCCGTTTGACTACTACCCGCCACGGCCGATTTACTACTATGACTATCCGCCGATCATCATCCAGCAACCGCCGCCCGTTTATATCGAACGCGCCCCCGCGCCAGCGCCGCAGCAGTACTGGTATTACTGCGCCGCTTCGCGCGCGTACTACCCGCGCGTGAAAACCTGCCCGGGCGGCTGGATGCCCGTCCTGCCGGAAACGCCCTAAACACAAGGGCTCCCGGCATGCTGTTTGCCCTGTCTACGCAGCAGGGCGTCGCGTGGAATGAGGAATTTTGTTGCTGAACCGGAGATATTTCATGAAACGGATTGCAGGCATGACGGCGCTGGTCGCCATGGGTATTCTGTCCGGCTGCGCCACGGCACCGACGGGGCCGAGCGTGCTGGCCTTGCCTGGCACGGGCAGAAGTTTCGAGGACTTTCGGGCGAGCGACACGCAGTGCCGCGCTTATGCCTGGCAGCAGATCGGCGGCACGGCGCCGCAGACCGATCCCGGTGTACGCGATGCCGTCGTCGGCACGGCGGCAGGGGCTGCCGCGGGCGCGGCAATGGGCGGCCACCATGGGGCAGGCATCGGCGCCGGTGCGGGGCTGCTGCTTGGCTCCGCAGTAGGCGCGGGGGATAGCCGGCATTATGGCTATGATGCCCAGGAACGCTATGACAACGCCTACATCCAGTGTATGTATGCCAGCGGGCATCGGGTGCCTGTCCCGGCCTCTATGGCGCAGATTCTGCGCGAGCCGACGCCTGCGTTCGCGCCCACACTGTCTCCTGCCACGCCTGCCGCAGGCAGCATCCCGCCGCCGCCCAAAGGCAGGCCGCCGGCCTTGCCGCCGCCGGATTACGTCCCGCCGGTACGATAGCGGTTTTCCTTAACAGCGACTTCCTTTGCCAAAATACGGCGTTGGCTCGCCTTGTCTTTGTGCAAAGTCGGGCCGCTATTAAGCTTCTGTAGCACCCCTCTGAAATCCGTAAAAACAGGGTAGAAAACATAAAATGCCTGGAGGTCCCCGTAAATAAAGGGGTTCAGGGCATCAAAAAACATAAACTGGAACACCGTACCCAACCAACCCTCTGAAACCCTTTATGTACGGACATCTCCGAGGATGCCCGGAACCCCTTATAAACAGGGCACCCCAGAGCACCCTGCCCGCAAACACCCTATCCACGCGGGTTTCCGGTGAGGCGCTCTGAATGATGCTTTAGGTCGGGATGCAGTCTGCCCGCTGATTCGGGATAAACTTGCGTCTTCTCCATCCTCACCCTTTACACCCCAACCAGTCCGATGCGTCTTTTTCGCTTCATCAAGATTATCGCGGTGGCGCGCCGTTACGGCGTCGATACGCTGATCCTCGAACAGGAACCGGGCGGCTGGCTGGGACGGGCGGCTCGCTTTTTCCGCGTATTCGGCGCCCGCGCTGCCCCCTTGCCGCGCGGGGAGCGGATACGCCGCATGCTGGAAGATCTCGGCCCGATTTTCGTTAAATTCGGTCAGGTGCTGTCGACGCGGCGCGACTTGTTGCCTGTCGATATCGCCGATGAGCTGGCGAAGTTGCAGGATCGCGTGCCGCCGTTTTCCGCCGAACAGGTGCGCGCGCAGATCGCCGCCGCTTACGGCGGGCGTCGGGCAAGCGAGGTGTTTGCCGAGTTCGAGGAAACGCCGGTGGCCAGCGCTTCGGTGGCGCAGGTGCATTTTGCCCGCCTGCGGGCGGAGGATGGCGGTCATGAGGTTGCCGTCAAGATTCTGCGCCCGGGTATGGAAAAAGTGGTTGCCAACGATCTGGCGCTGCTCGATTCGGCGGCGGGTCTGCTGGAAGCCGTCTGGGCCGATGGCCGACGGCTCAAGCCGCACGAAGTGGTGGCCGAATTCGCCAAATATCTGTACGACGAGTTCGACCTGATGCGCGAGGCGGCCAACGCTTCGCAGCTGCGCCGCAACTTCGCCGGTTCCGCGCTGTTGCGCGTGCCGGAAGTGTATTGGGATCTATGCACGACGACCGTGATGGTCATGGAGCGCATGCATGGTCTGCCGATTAGCCAGAAGGAGGCGCTCGTGGCGGCCGGCGTCGACCTCAAGGCGCTTTCGCGCGCGGGGGTCGAGATTTTTTTCACGCAGGTATTCCGCGACGGTTTTTTCCATGCCGACATGCATCCGGGCAATATCTTTGTTGCCGTCGATCCGGAACATTTCGGCAAATATATCGCGCTGGATTTCGGCATCGTCGGTACGCTGTCCGAGCGGGACAAGGATTATCTGGCGCAGAATTTCCTTGCCTTCTTTCGCCGTGATTACCGGCGCGTTGCCGAAGCGCATATCGAAGCCGGCTGGGCGCCGCCGGAAACGCGCGTTGATGAATTCGAAGCAGCCATTCGTGCCGTTTGCGAGCCGGTATTTGATCGCCCGCTGCGCGAAATTTCCTTTGGCAAGGTGTTACTGCGCCTGTTCCAGACGTCGCGCCGGTTCAAGGTCGAAATCCAGCCGCAGCTCGTCATGCTGGAAAAGACGCTGCTCAATGTTGAAGGCTTGGGGCGGCAGCTCGATCCCGATCTGGATTTATGGACGACAGCCAAGCCTTTTCTCGAACGCTGGATGAGCGAACAGCTCGGCTGGCGTGCGTTGCTGCGTAATATGCAGCAGGAAATGCCGCTCTGGTCGCGCAGCCTGCCACAGTTGCCGCGCCTGGTGCATCGTGCCTTGGCGCATGGGTCGGCAGACGATCTGGCGCTGTTGCTGGCCGAATTCAACGCCAGCCAGCGCCGTCAGAATCGGCTGCTGGCGGCGATTGCCGTGCTGCTCGCGGCGGCGCTGGTATTCCTGTGCTTTTTCTTCCTGACGCTTCATTGATATTTCACTGCTGCAACAAGGTTTCCCCGCGATGTCCATACAACTCAATCCGCCTCAGCGGGAAGCGATTCGTTATCTCGACGGCCCGCTGCTCGTGCTGGCCGGCGCGGGGTCGGGCAAGACGCGCGTCATCACGGAAAAAATTGCCTATCTGATCCGCGCGTGCGGCCTGTCGCCGGCGACGATCGCCGCCATCACCTTTACCAACAAGGCGGCGCGGGAGATGCGGGAGCGCGTCGAAAAGTTGCTCGGTAGCCGGCCGGAGGGGCTGACCATTTCCACCTTCCATGCGCTGGGTATGCACATTTTGCGCGAGGAGGCGCGGGCGCTCGGCTACAAGCCGAACTTTTCGATTTTTGATGCGGCCGATGCGTTGGGCATCGTGTCCGACTTTGCCGGCAGCGCCGACAAGGCGACGATCCGCCGCCTGCAAACGCAAATCTCGCACTGGAAAAATGCGCTCGTTTCGCCCGATGCGGCACGCAGCGCCGCCGGCAACGAATCTGAAGCACGAGCTGCGCAGGCGTATGCGGGCTATGTGGCGACGCTGAAAGCCTACCAGGCGGTGGATTTCGACGATCTGATCGCGTTGCCGGTCATGCTGTTCGAGACCTTTCCCGAAACGCTGGAAAAATGGCAGCATCGGCTGCGTTATTTGCTCATCGATGAATATCAGGATACGAACGCCTGCCAGTATCGCCTGCTCCGCCAGCTGGCCGGCGTGCGCGCTGCCTTTACCGCCGTGGGCGACGATGACCAGGCAATTTACGGCTGGCGCGGGGCGGATGTCGAGAATCTGCGCGGGCTGCCGCGCGACTACCCGCAGCTGAAGGTCATCAAGCTCGAACAGAATTACCGCTCGACGGTGCGCATCCTGAAAGCGGCCAATGCGCTGATCGCCAACAACCAGAAACTGTTTGAGAAAAAACTCTGGTCCGATCTGGGCTACGGCGATCCGATCCGCGTCACTGCCTGCAAGGACAATGAAAAGGAGGCCGAACAGGTGGTGATGAAGCTGCAAGCGCATCGGTTTGAGCATCAGGCGAAGTTTTCCGATTACGCAATTCTTTATCGCGGTAATTTCCAGGCGCGCCTGCTCGAACAGCATTTGCGCGACCAGCGCGTGCCCTACATTCTGTCCGGCGGGCAGTCATTTTTCGACAAAACGGAAATCAAGGACATCACGGCGTATCTGCGCCTGCTGACCAACCGCGACGATGACCCCGCTTTCATCCGTGCCGCGACTACGCCGCGGCGCGGTATTGGTAGCGCGACGCTGGAAGCGCTGGGAGCCTACGCCGGCGAGCGCCGCCGTTCGCTGTTTGCTGCCGCGGGTGAGGAAGGCTTTGCACAGCGCGTGCAGGCGCGCCAGTTATCGGCCTTGCAGGATTTCTGCCGGTTCATCGACCGCCTCGAACAGCGTGCCCGCCGAGAGCCGGTCGAGCGTGTGATGAACGACCTGCTCGACGCCATTGGTTACGAAGCCTGGCTGCGCGGGGAAGACGAGCGTAAGGCGGCCGAGACACGCTGGGCTAACGTGCAGGAACTGGTGCAATGGTTAGCGCGGCGAGGCGAGGAAGACGGAAAAACGCTGATTGAACTGACGCAGATGATCGCGCTGATCAATCTGCTCGATCGCCAGCAAGAGGGTAGCGCCGGCATGCCGGATGCCGTACAGCTTTCTACGCTGCATGCGGCCAAGGGCCTGGAGTTTGGGCACGTATTTCTGATCGGCGTCGAAGAAGGTGTGCTGCCGCACCGTGAATCGCTCGATCCGGCCAAGCTTGAAGAAGAACGCCGGCTGATGTACGTCGGCATCACGCGCGCGCGGCGTTCCCTGCATATCAGCTACGCCGAGCGGCGCAAGCAGGGGCGCGAGTTTTTGCCTTCCGCACCGTCGCGCTTCATCGCCGAGATGGGCAAGGACGATCTGCGCTTTTCCGGCAGTGGCGCCAATGCCGCAGCAACGGACAAGGCCAGCGGCAGCGCCCGGCTGGCCGCCATGCGGGCAATGCTGGCGGGAAAAGCAAAATAAATACAGTTTTCCGTGGGAGGCGGATACACTTTGCCGCCGCATCAAATGCGGCTCCGGGGCACGCTGTTTCTTTCTGGGTATTCCGAACAGGTCTTTCGCAATCCAGCAATCCGAACCGGCTCTGATCAGGCGACAACGCCTCTGACCGATAGGTATCGGGATGCCGATGTTGCATGTGTAGTCGTTGTCTGGAAGAGTGCGACCAGTGAGGTAAAAAACTCTCGTGCCGAGGCGTATTTGTATCTTTTTCCGCTTCGTTGGGAATATACTTTTGAAATAGTTGGAGACCTCATGCCGTCTGTTAGGGTGAGGGCATAGCCACTGACTGGAAAATTCGTGCATCCCAGTGTCCCCTGCCCTTCAAGGTGCATCTTTGCCAGATATCGACACGACACGGTGTTTTTGGGAACGGTGCCGTGTGTTTTGCGGGAGGGGATGGTGAAGCTAGAAATGACAAAAAAGTGCAGGAAAGTGTGAAATATTGCACAAAAATCGACCTATCTCCGGCCTATAATGAGCCGTCTGCAGCATCAATCAGTTATTTTCGGCAGAGAGCGAAATTGTGTTGTTCAATGATTTAAGATCAAAAGACAGGCCGTGGGGAAAATGGTTTCGCCTTGGTCAATGGCAATTACCAGAATCAGAAATTTCATTAATTCGCGCTTATTTCCGTTTGTATGCCCAGAATCCGGGGTTTCGTTGGAATTTTGTTGAAGAACCGCCTTTTGATGCGTTATTGATTGATGAAAGCGTTACGGATATTAATAGCGTTCTGAAAAAATTTGCGCCGCGCGTTTCAATGCTTGTGACGTGGGAGCAAAAAAATAATTCGGTTTCTTTTTTGCAGCGACCTTTACGTTCGGATAATCTGGAAAAATGGCTCAGGCGAATAGAGTATGAAATTTCTCAACAGGAGTCTTCTTCAGAACGCTCTGTTTTAACCTCTGCCGCATCATCTACTATACAGGCAGCGAATCCCGCCTTGCCGACTTTTTCACGTCCAACCGGAATGGGGGGCGATGAGAAATCAGCCAGCCATTCTTCGGAATACTTCAAATTGCGTCGCTGGCCGCCTGCCATGCTTTTACAAAAAAATCCAGTGCGTACCCGGCTGGCAACCATGCTGTTGCGTCGTGCAATGCGGCTTGAAGAAATGACGGCTATAACACAAAGACCCTTACAGGAATGCGCCAGTTTTCTTAATTTGCTGAAAAATTCCGGTTTAATTGAAGTCTACGCGGAAGCTGTGCCAATACCCCAGCCTCAGCCTTCTGCCAGTAAATTACAGTCAGAAGAAGAAAAAATGCCAAAAATTCCTGTAGTAAAAGGATTTATTGCTATGTTTCGTCGTAAGTTAAGGTTATAATCCGTGCCATGCGTGAATATAAAATCTTATTTACAGGGACAACAGGGGCGGGAAAAACAACGGCTATTAAGGCCGTCAGTGAAACAGCGCCAGTAGTTACTGACGTGGCGAATACGGATAGTTCCATTGTTAAAAAACAAACGACGGTTGGGCTGGATTTTGGTCTTTTGACGCTCGATAATGGCGATCGTATCCGTTTATTTGGAACGCCGGGGCAGGGTCGTTTTAGTTTTTTATGGTCTATCCTTGCCGTTAATGCAATAGGTATGATTATCTTGATTGATAATTCACGCCCTGATCCTCGTGCCGATCTAAAAATGTATCTGGATGCTTTTGCAAAGTATCTTGCCAGCATACCCTGTGTTATTGGGGTCGGGCGGATAGATACCAATCCTCATCCAAATATTGATGAATATGCAGATCTTTTGGCTCTGCGCAATTTGCCGCTACCGGTCATTGATGTTGATGTGCGTCAACGTGAAGACGTAATTCTAATGATCGATATGCTGCTTGCCCAGATTGAAGTTAATATGATGGAGTTGGGTAATGCGTAATAAGCAATATCTTCCCAAGCCGGTTTTTGCTGTTGTCCAGAAAGAGGTTGAAAATATTGCCAAAGAGGTCAATGGTATTAAAGCAATTGTAATTGCGACCATTGATGGATTTGATATTATTTCTACTTCGCTTGATGATACGGATCCTAAGCGCATTGCAGCAATGGCCAGCTCTATTTCGGCAATCAGTCACGTTGTTGCTCAGGAAGCCGGGCTTGGATATGGTAAGAATATTATTATTAATACAACGAATGGCTTTATTGTTGTACAGAATGTAAAGTTTCAGGATTATGAGATTGTTATTAATATTGTTGCAAAGGATTCTGCCATTCTTGGCCAGGTTTCTTATTATGCGACGCATTTAGCGGGGGTTTTAATTTCTGCCGCCTAGTATGGTTTGTTAAATGGCTGGGTTTTTATTCCACGGATCAATACGACGGGTATGTTTTTATATGCTATGTCGGCTTGATAAATTAACTTTCATTTAAAGGAGAGAATAATGGCTAGTGCAATTATCACCAAGTCACTTGAAGAACTGACAGCATTGGATGGCTTCATGTGTGCCGCCTTGGTCGACTCATCAAGCGGTATGATTCTTGGCTCGGTTGGTTCGGGTATTGATATTGAAGTCGCCGCAGCAGGCAATACAGAGGTCGTTCGTTCCAAGCTGAAAACAATGCGGGCGCTGGGACTTGACGATGTGATTGAAGACATTCTGATTACTTTGGGCAAGCAGTATCATATTATTCGCCCGTCGTCTAAGAAAGAAGGTATCTTTATTTATTGTGTACTTGATAAACAACGTGCCAACCTGGCATTGGCGCGCCGCAAAGTGCAAGATGTCGATAAAGAACTTAATTTCTAGTCTTTACTTTAAATAATAATTGACAATTGCTGCCAGTGATATTGGCAGTATATTAGCTATTCCCGGTTGAATCCGCCTTACCGCATTATTTGTGGTGGCGGATTTTTCTTGGCTGATTGCCGTATCCCAAATAATCATAGAAGTATTTGTGAAATCGTCTGGATTTGCCAGATTGCTAATTATTTTATGGTAATTGCGAATCTAAACTATTAAAAGGCGCTTGTCATGGCAAAAGCAGAAATTACAAACTGTTATCGTGCGGAATCCTTGCGGAAGTTTGCGGCATCTCTGTTTATTGCCGCGGGCATGGACGCCGATAAAGCCGTCGTGGTCGCCGAGGTGTTGGTGACGGGCGATATGGTTGGCCAGCGCACGCACGGTATAGCCTTGTGCCCACAGTATATCGACCAGATTGAACAAGGGTTGATGGCAACGCACGGCGAACCGTCGGTGATTCGCGACAGCGACAGCCTATTCGTCTGGGATGGCGCTTATCTGCCCGGGCCTTGGCTGGTATCGCAGGCCATTGGGCAAGCCTGCGAACGCGTCGGCGCGCAGAGCGTGGTCACCGGCGTCATTCGCCGTAGCCATCATATCGCCTGCCTGACGGCCTCGCTCAAACAGGCGACCGACCGCGGCTACCTCATTTTGCTGGCGTCTTCCGACCCGGCCTTTGGCTTTGTGGCGCCGCATGGCGGCAAGGAACCGTTGCTGACGCCGAATCCGGTTGCGTTTGGGTATCCGGGAACGCAGCAACCGGTCTGGATCGACATCAGCACCTCGATTACCACGGTCGGCATGGCCCGGCAGAAGGCGGCGGCGGGCGAACGCTTTGCCCATCCCTGGCTGATGGATGCTGCAGGCCGGCCGAGCGATGACCCGCACGTCCTTGATCCCGGCGCGGGCGGGGCGCTGCTGCCGCTCGGCGGGCTGGAGTACGGGCACAAGGGCTTTGGCTTGGCGCTGATGGTCGAAATGCTCACGCATGGATTGGCCGGCTTTGGCCGTCCGGATGCGGAGAAACGCTGGGGCGCCGGCGTGTTCCTGCAAGTGCTCGATCCACAGGCCTTTGGCGGCCGCGAGGATTTCCTGCGCTTGGCGGATGACATGACGGCGCGTTGCCATGCCAATGCGCCGCGTGATCCGGCCAGACCCGTGCGTTTGCCGGGTGAAATGGCACAGCAGCGGATGCGTGAAGCCGAGCGTTCGGGCATCGAGCTGGCCGCCCCGGTACGCGCGGCGTTGGCGGACAAGGCGCGGCGGTATGGCGTGCCGTTGCCGGAGCCGATAAATGCCGGCGTTTGAGGCAATGGCCGCGATTTCATGTTTCCCCTCTCGGCGCAGCGCGGTGAAAGGTGTAACGAATTGCCTGCGGTGTTTGCCGAAGGCAGGTAAATACGCGGATGCGTCGATGTTCGGATCACACGCCGAAAAATGTCGGCGGAGGCATGCGGTACATGCACAGTCACTGATTTCCAGAAGATTTGACCCTGACACGAGGCGAAAGCAATAACCAAAAATTTCGACCGCACTCTTGGCATCCGCCATAGAAATATTTATTTTTCTATGCGTTTATCCACGGTATGCCCCAGCCAACATGGTAATGAATGACCGCAGCCGTCAGCCACACGCGCTACCCCGTTTGTCCGCAAGGATAAGAAGCAATGGACGGTCTGCCCTGGTGAGCAAGCCTGTCCGATTTGATGTTTCTGAAAAGATGCAAATAGCCCTGGAAAATAAAACACTGCCGCAATCCCCGTGAATCCGCCCAAAACATTTTCGTTCGCCGCCCGTCTGATCGCCTGGCAAAAATCGCAGGGGCGTCACGATCTACCGTGGCAGGGTGCACGCGATGCGTACCGAATCTGGTTATCGGAAATCATGTTGCAACAAACGCAGGTGGCGACAGTGATTCCGTACTTCCGGCGCTTTCTTGCTGAGTTTCCGACAGTGACGGCACTGGCGCAGGCGCCGCTCAATGCCGTGTTGGAGCGCTGGGCGGGACTGGGCTATTACGCCCGGGCGCGCCACCTGCATCGCTGCGCGCAACAGGTGGCGGCGACATACGGCGGGCATTTTCCAGAAACGCCGGCAGAACTGGCGGCCCTGCCGGGCATCGGCCGTTCGACGGCGGCGGCAATTGCCGTTTTCGCCTTTGGCACGCGCGCGGCGATTCTCGACGGCAACGTCAAGCGCGTGCTGGCACGCTATTTCGGTATTGAAGGTTTTCCCGGCAGCGCGCCGGTCGAGCGTAGGTTGTGGGCTTTGGCCGAATCATTGCTGCCTGATGCCGATCTCGAAGCCTATACGCAAGGCCTGATGGATCTGGGCGCAACGGTATGCCGGCGCAGCCGTCCGGTCTGCGAGAACTGCCCGGTGCGGCCGGAGTGTGTTGCTTTCCGTAAGGGACGTCAGGTGGATTTGCCGACGCCGCGCCCGCGCAAGGCGCTGCCCGAGCGCAAGACGGCGATGCTGCTGTTGATGGATGAACATACGCTGTTGCTTGAAAGACGGCCGGCATCCGGCATCTGGGGCGGTTTGTTAAGCCTGCCCGAGGCGGATTGGGACGCTGCGGATCAGGCCGCCGATGCCTTGGCGGCATCGCATGGCTGCCGCATACTGGCGCACGCGCTGTTGCCGGAAGTACGGCATGCTTTCACGCATTTCCGGCTCAATATCCGCATTCTTTCCTGCCGGGTCGAGCGCTTTCATGGCGAACGGCCGGCCTCCGGGGGGGATAAGGATTTCCCGGACCGCTTGCATCAGATCTGGCTGCCGCGAGCGGATGTGGCAAAAGCGGCGCTGCCCGCACCGGTGCGTCGGGCATTGGTGGCGGTCGTGGCAGAAGATTCGTAAGGCCGCTTAAATCGATGAGCGGGGTCTCTTTACCACGGGCCGTTTTATACACTGCACGTAATCCAGGCGCGTGAAATGACCTGATTCTGCGGGAGGTGGCCACGTGGCGCAAAACCCTTGCTCCGGTGACGAGCGCCGCTTGCGCTAAAGGTTGAAGCGCCATCGACCCGCTTCTGCGGAGGTTAAAAAGCCTAGTCCGGTGCGCCCGAACGGTTTTTGAATCCGGCAGAAATGGGAGCCAGAGGGGGCGGCGAACATGGGCGCCAAAATATATACATGGGCGTTTACATCGCCAGCGCGGGATGGCTTCAATAGGTAGAGGCAGCTGGTTATGATTGTTGTGTTGGCGGTGCCGTGCAATGATGACCTTGCTGAAACCCGCGGGTTGCGCTGCTGTGGGCGGAAGCTGCCCTGAAATTTGCACGGAGTCTTTCTGGCCGGCGTTGAAGCCGATCCCGCCGATCCCGCCGATGTCGGCGACGGGCAGAAAATATGAGGAAGCGGCGAGACAGTGGCGAGGCAGCGTTCAAGGCATGGGGAAGAAAATCGCAGGGCGCTGGCGACGAAGGCCGGGCGATAATACGCAATCAAACTGAAAATTACAGGAAAGGAGCGCATTCATGGAAGCAATGAAAACCGTCGTCTTGCCCGATAGAAAACAGGTGCCTGCGCTGGGGATGGGGACTTGGATGATGGGTGAGAATCCGGCCTGCCGCACCCGTGAGATCGCTGCGCTGCAACACGGCATCGACCTGGGCATGCGCCTGATCGATACGGCCGAAATGTACGGCGAAGGCGCTTCGGAAGAACTGGTCGGGGAAGCCATTCGCGGACGGCGCGACCAGGTGTTCCTTGTCAGCAAAGCCTATCCGCACCACGCTGGGCGCAAAAGCGCCCCGATGGCCTGCGAGCGCAGCCTGGAACGGCTGGGCGTGGAGTGTATCGACCTGTATTTGCTGCATTGGCGCGGCAGCATTCCGCTGGCCGAAACGGTGGAGGCTTTCGAAAAGCTGAAAGCCCAGGGCAAAATCCGGCGCTGGGGCGTTAGTAATCTCGACCTTGCCGATATGCGCGAGCTGTATGCCGTACCAGGCGGCAAGGCCGCGGCCGTCGATCAGGTGTTGTACAACCTGACGCGGCGCGGCATCGAGTGGGATCTGCTGCCCTGGCTCCAATCCCAGAAGACGGCGCTGATGGCCTATTCGCCGATCGAACAGGGGCGCTTGCTGCGGCACACCGCTTTTTGCCGGTTGGCCGAGCAGCATGGCTGGCGGCCGGCGCAATTGGCGCTGGCTTGGGTCTTACGCCATGAAGGGATCATCGCCATCCCCAAAGCTTCGCGGCGTGAGCATGTCGAGGAAAATTTTTCCGCGCTGCAATGTCCGCTCAGCCCAGAAATACTGGCGCAAATCGATCGCCTGCTGCCACCGCCCAAAGCAGCGACGCCGCTGGAGATGCTGTGATGATTCACTGCCTGGAGTGAACGGAAAAATGATGAAATCGTGCCGATACGCGTACGCATTGCTGCCGGCGCTGATGGCGCTGGTGTTCAATGCGGCGCATGCCGGGGGCGAGGAAATAGCGCCGGAAGGTCACCGATTTTCTAAGGCGCGCAGCGCCGCCCTCATCAAAAAATGCGCGCAGAAGGACGCTGCCGCCTGCTACGAAATGGCGATGCGCTACCAATTCGGCAAGCAGGGCGTCATGCGCAACCGCTTCAAAGCGCAAGGCTATTTCGACAATGCCTGTGCGTTGGCAAACGGGGCGCTGAAAGAAGCCGCCTGCCTGCACAATGCCGCCGCGCTCGAATCCTTCGCCAGCGGCGAATGCCGCAGCCTGGTCATCTACGATGCGCTCTGTGAGGGTGGATCGCAGCGCGCGTGCCAAAGCCTGGCCAGAATGAAACGCGACGGCTGGCACCCCAAAGAGCAATGCAGCGACGCGGTGGTTGCAAAATTCGGCGACGGCACAGCCAGGAGGGATTAAAAGGGATGCCCGCAACCCCGCGTGGATAGGGCATCTCTGGGCATCTCCTCGCAAACCCGCATGGATAAAGGATCTCCGGGTGCCACCTCTGAAACGCCCTGTTTATAAGGGTTTCCGGGCGCCTCCTCTGAGATGCCCGAAATACGCGGGCTTCAGGGCATCCCTTTGGTGATACGCTGACGGCACGCGCGGGCGGGTGGGGCGCCGTGGATTGCCGGCGAAGTGGCGTAAAATTCGACTCCTTGCCAAGGTCCTGGTTTCTCTTCGCTTTCTGACTTTTTATGCAATTTTCTGACCGTTTCGACGTGATTGTGGTCGGCGGCGGCCATGCCGGCGCCGAGGCGGCGCTTGCCAGTGCGCGCATGGGAGTGAAAACGCTGCTGCTGACGCACAATCTCGATACGCTTGGCGCGATGAGCTGTAATCCGGCGATTGGCGGCATCGGCAAAGGGCATCTTGTCAAGGAGGTCGACGCACTCGACGGCGCCATGGCCGCCGCGACGGATGAGGCGGGCATCCAGTTTCGCATTCTCAATGCTTCGAAAGGGCCGGCGGTGCGCGCCACGCGCGCGCAGGCCGACCGCATCCTGTACCGTCAGGCGATCCGCACGCGGCTGGAAAACCAGCCGAATCTCACCCTGTTTGCGCAGGCATGTGATGACCTGATCGTCGAAAGCGGATGCGTTACCGGCGTGGTGACGCAGGATGGCATTCGCTTTGCCGCGCACGCCGTGGTGCTGACGGTCGGCACTTTTCTCAATGGCAAGATCCACGTTGGCCTGTCGCATTCGCCGGGCGGGCGTATGGGCGATCCGCCGGCCAATGCGCTAGCGGCGCGGCTGCGCGAGTTGCAGCTGCCCGTCGGGCGGCTGAAGACCGGCACGCCGCCGCGCCTGGACGCGAAGACCATCGACTTTTCAGCGCTGGCCGAGCAGCACTCGGACGAGCCGCTGCCCGTGTTTTCCTTCCTCGGCCGGGCGGAGCAGCACCCGCGCCAAATGCCCTGCTGGGTGACGAATACCAATGCGCGCACGCACGAGATCATTCGCAGCGGCCTCGACCGATCGCCGATGTACACCGGCGTCATTGAAGGCGTCGGGCCGCGTTACTGCCCGTCGATCGAAGACAAAATCCATCGATTCGCGGCCAAGGAAAGCCATAATGTCTTTCTTGAACCGGAAGGGCTGACGACGTGCGAAGTCTATCCAAACGGAATTTCAACGAGCCTGCCGTTCGACGTACAGCTGGCGCTGGTGCGCTCGATGAAAGGGCTGGAGAACTGCCATATCCTGCGTCCCGGTTACGCCATCGAGTACGATTATTTCGACCCGACCGGCCTGAAGACTTCGCTGGAAACGCGAGCCATCGACAACTTGTTTTTTGCCGGCCAGATCAACGGCACGACGGGCTATGAGGAAGCAGCGGCGCAGGGCTTGCTGGCGGGGGCGAATGCGGCTCTGCGGGCGCAGGGAAAAGACGGCTGGTCGCCGCGTCGTGATGAGGCGTATCTCGGTGTGCTCGTCGATGATCTCGTTACACGCGGCGTTTCCGAACCGTACCGCATGTTTACCAGTCGTGCCGAATACCGGTTGTCTCTGCGCGAGGATAACGCCGACCTGCGTTTGACCGAGCAGGGGCGGCGGCTTGGGCTGGTCGGAGATGTCCGCTGGGCTGCCTTTTGCGTCAAGCAGGAGGCTATCGCGCGCGAGCTGGCGCGCCTGCGCGCGACCTGGGCGCACCCGGCCAAGGTTGATCAGGCGCGCGTCGAGCGTCTGCTGGGGCAGCCGATTGAGCGTGAATATACGCTCTATGACCTGTTGCGCCGCCCGGGCGTCAATCATGCCGGGCTGATGTCGCTTGGCATCGGCGCGGAAGCGGTCACGGGCGATCCGCAGGTGATCGAGCAGATCGAGATCCAAGCCAGATATCAGGGGTATATCGACCGGCAGGCCGAGGAAGTGGCGCGCAGTCTCGATCAGGAGACAATGCCCCTGCCCGAGGATCTCGATTACGAGACCGTTGGCGGGCTGTCTGCCGAAGTGCGCCAGATCCTGATCCGGCGGCGGCCGCAGACCATCGGCCAGGCCTCGCGTATGCAGGGCATCACGCCGGCGGCAATTTCTATTTTGCTGGTACATCTCAAGCGTCTGGCATCCATCGCGGCATCTGACGCGGCGTGTGCGCGATCATGACGCCGGCGGCATCGCTTGCCGAAGGGCTACGTGCATTAGCGATCGATGTGCCCGCCTGCGCGCAGGAGAAGCTGCTGGCGTATCTGGCGCTGCTCGACAAGTGGAACCGCACGTACAGCCTGACCGCGCTGCGTGCGGCGGACAAGGCCATCAGCCATCATTTGCTTGATTCGCTGGCTATTCTGCCTTTTTTGCCACTTCCGGCGGACGGACGCTTGCTCGATGTGGGCAGTGGCGGCGGCATGCCGGGAATCCCGCTGGCGATTGCCTGCCCGGCGCGATCCGTTATGCTGCTCGACAGCAATGGCAAAAAAGCGGCCTTTCTCCGGCAGGCGGTGATTGAACTGGGGTTGCCCAATGTGGCGGTTCACGCCGGGCGGGTTGAACAGTATCATCCACAGCACGGCTTCGCTGTAATCGTTTCGCGCGCTTTTGCCAGCCTGGCCGATTTTGTCGCGCTATCGGCGCCTCTGCTGGCGCCGGGTGGAGCCTGGCTGGCGATGAAAGGCGCTTGTCCGCAGGCGGAAATCGCTCGCCTGCCGGCGGGCGTGGGCGTCGATGCCGTGCATCGGCTGACGGTGCCGGGCGTCGAGGGTGAGCGGCATCTGCTCGTCCTGCGCAAAACCTTGGATGAACCGCCGCAGGCGGATTCGGAGAAATGAATTGGCAAGAATACTGGCAGTAACCAACCAGAAAGGCGGTGTCGGCAAGACGACGACGGCGGTGAATCTTTCGGCGTGTCTGGCAGCGTTGGGTCAGCGCGTGCTGATGATCGACCTCGACCCGCAAGGCAACGGCACGACGGGCTGCGGTATCATCAAGCGCGAGGCGTTGCCGACGGTGTATCAACTGCTGATCGGCCGTTCGACGTTGGCGCAGGCGCGCCTGAAGACGGATTTCGGCTTTGATATCCTGCCCGCCAACCGCGAGCTGGCCGGCGCGGAAGTTGATCTGATCGATATGGCGGGCCGCGAGTACCGGCTGCGTGACGCCCTGGCGCCGGCGTTGGGCGATTATGATTTCATCCTGATGGATTGTCCGCCAGCGCTGAATATGCTGACCGTGAATGGATTGGCCGCTGCCGATGCGGTCATGATTCCGATGCAGTGCGAATATTATGCGCTGGAAGGCTTGACCGACCTCGTGGCGACGCTGAAAAAAGTGCGTGCGCATCTCAATGCACGGCTGGAGATTGAAGGGCTGCTGCGCACCATGTTCGATCCGCGCTCGACGCTGACGCAGCAGGTGTCGGGTGAACTGGTCGAGCATTTCGGCGACAAGGTATATCGTACGATCATCCCGCGCAATGTACGGCTGGCGGAAGCGCCGTCCTATGGCAAGCCGGTGATCGCATTCGATCACCTGTCGAAAGGTGCGCAGGCATACTCGGCGCTGGCGCAGGAGCTGCTGGATCGTCAGGCGGCGATGGGTGCTGCGGCAGCATTGGCGGGGGCGTCTGGACAACCGGCGAAAGGAAGATTGGCATGAAAAAGAGGGAAAAAGGACTCGGCCGCGGCCTGGATGCTTTGCTGGCGGGAGATCGCGGCGTCGGGCAGGAGCAGCAGCGCGCCCTGCCGGTTGCCTGTTTGCAGGCAGGGAAATATCAGCCGCGCACGCATATGGACGCAGCCTCGCTCGAAGAGCTGGCGGCCTCGATCCGCGCCCAGGGGCTGATGCAGCCGATTCTCGTGCGGCCGCTCGGTGATACCGGCGATCGTTACGAAATTGTTGCCGGCGAACGGCGCTGGCGGGCGGCGCAGCTTGCCGGCCTGACTGAGGTCCCGACGCTGATCCGCGAAATTCCCGATGAATCGGCGCTGGCAATGGCGCTGATCGAGAACATTCAACGCGAGAATCTCAACCCGCTTGAGGAAGCGCAGGGTTTGCAGCGCCTGGTCGATGAATTTTCCATGACACACCAGCAGGCGGCCGATGCCGTTGGCCGTTCGCGCCCGGCGGCGTCGAACCTGCTGCGCTTATTGCAGCTCGCTAAACCCGTACAGGCGCTGCTGATGGAGGGGCGGCTCGATATGGGGCATGCGCGTGCGCTGTTGCCATTGCCTGCTGACGTACAGATACAGCTGGCGCAGCGCATTGTGCAGAAGGCATTGTCCGTGCGCGAAGCGGAGCGGCTGGCGCAGCAAACGCTGAAACCGCCCAAAGTGCCGACTGACGTGCGGCCGGACCGTGATTTGTTGCGCTTGCAGGAGGATCTGGCCGATCTGTTGGGCGCACCGGTGGAAATTCGCACCAATAAAAAGGGCGCCGGCCGTATACAGATCGGCTTTGGCAATCTGGATCAACTGGAAGGCATTCTTCAGAAACTGAAATAATGGGCAAGGCTTTTGCCGGTAATCCGCCTCAACCCCGAATGCTTGTGGCGTGAGGGGCACGGTTTGGCATGGTGTGAAACAGCGCCGCCGTTTTTGCGGAATTTGCTAAACCACGAATGAGGGTATCGGAAAACCGCAGTAGTTTGTTTTTTTAGGCTATGTTATAAAGCCGCCTGTTACAAACAGCGGGCGATCATCCTGTCGTCTTGGGCAAGCGGATCGGGGATATGGCGAATGACCGATGGGTGCAAACTTTTGGGAATAAGCCATGTTTAGGTTCATCCTGACGCAAGCTGCCGTCGTTGTCATCACCGCTAGTGCCATGGGCGTATTCTTTGGCTGGCGGAGTGCTGTATCGGCGGGAATAGGCGGGGGTATCTGCGTGTTGCCGAACTTTCTTTTTGCTCTGCATCTGAAGTTCACAGCACACAGATTCGCTACAAGCGAGGCGGCGGGTTTCTTTATTGGCGAGTTCGTCAAGGTTGCGCTAACGCTCGGTTTGTTGGCTGTAGCAATAAAAAAATACGCCGATCTGCATTGGCCTTCACTGTTGGTCGGTATGGTGCTTGCTTTGCAGGCGGGGTTATTGGGTTTCTGGAAAAAGTCCTGATATGGCGACAGGTCATGAGGTAGCTGCTGGCAATCCGCCCAGTGCGGGAGATTATGTTTTGCACCACCTGGGGAATTTCAATTCTTCCGGGCATCCGCAAACTGCTATCGTCGATTTCAGTATCTTCAATTACGATACTTTCTTCTTCTCACTTGTGCTGGGGGCGGCTGCCTGCCTCGTGATGTGGCTGATTGCCCGAAAAGCTCGTTCAGGTGCGCCGGGACGCGCGCAAGCGGCGTTGGAAATCTTGGTCGAGATGGTTGATGGGCAGACCAAAATGATTGTGCATAATGAGCAGTCGCGTCGATTTGTCGGGCCATTGGCGCTGACCGTTTTTATATGGGTTTTCCTGATGAATTCGATGGATTTCCTGCCGGTCGATCTGTTGCCGACACTGTGGCAGAAAATCTCTGGGAATGACCATGCCTATCTACGCGTGGTGCCGACGGCCGACCTGAGCGGCGCGATTGGTTTGTCGGCGGGCGTTCTGCTGATCTGTTTTTTCTACAACATCAAAATTAAGGGGCTGGGCGGCTGGGTGCATGAACTATTTACTGCGCCATTCGGTAACAGCCCTCTGTTCTATCTGCCTAATTTTGCTATGCAATGTGTTGAGTTCGCCGCTAAAACCATTTCGCACGGTATGCGGTTGTTCGGCAATATGTACGCGGGCGAGCTCCTGTTTCTGCTGATTGCGCTGATGGGCATGTTCGCCCCCGCCATGTCTACGTCAGGCGGCATCATGATGTGGTTGGGGCATGTGATCATCGGTTCGTTCTGGGCGCTTTTCCATATCTTCATTGTTGTGTTGCAGGCATTCATCTTCATGATGATGGCGTTGGTTTATGTTGGGCAGGCGCACGAAAGCCATTAACGGATCGGAGTTTGTTTGGGCAGTAAGTTTTTTGATCGTCAATCCTATCTTGAGGAGTAATTCATGGAACAAGTCTATGCATATGTCGCTATTGCTTGCGGTATGATCATCAGTCTGGGTGCGCTTGCGGCCTGCTTTGGAATCAGCTTGATGGGCGGGAAGTATCTGGAAGCCTCGGCCCGTCAACCCGAGCTGATGAATGATCTGCAAGTCAAGGTGTTCATCCTTGCTGGTCTGATCGATGCGGCGTTCATCATTGGCACGGGCGTTTCCGCCTGGTTCGCTGTCTCGACCTTCCTCAAGTAAAGGATTCGTCCCGGTTTCCCAACGATTGGGGAGACTTCGTTTACTTTACTTACGGAAAGGTACCTGACGTGTATCTGAACTCTACTTTATTTGCACAGATCGCGGTTTTCATCGTTCTTGCGCTGTTTACGATGAAGTTCGTGTGGCCGCCGATTGCCAAAGTGCTTGACGAGCGGGCGGCGAAAATTGCCGAAGGGCTGGCGGCCGCAGAGCAGAGTCGTAATGCTCTTAAGTCTGCTGAAAAACGTTCTGCCGAGACGGTGCGCGCTGGGCAGGAAAAAGTGGCCGAACTACTGCTTCAGGCGGAAAATCAGTCGCAGCGGATTATTGAGGCGGCCAAGGCGCAGGCGCAGGCTGAGGCCGAGAAAATTATTCTCGGCGCCAGAGCCGAAATCGAGCAAGAGGCCTTACGTGCCCGTGAAGCCTTACGCGAGCGAGTGGCCGATCTAGCCGTGGCGGGCGCGGAGAAGATTCTGCGCCGTGAGATCAACGCTGGTATACATGCTGATTTGCTTGCCCAGATCAGGCGGGATTTCTGATGGTTGAGGCGATCACTATTGCCCGGCCTTATGCTCAGGCGGTATTTCGGCTGGCCAAGGATACCAGGGCGCTAGACGCCTGGTCAGTGCGCCTCCAGCGTTTGGCCGAGATTGCCCAGGACCCACAGATGGCTCGGGCGATCGATAATCCGAAACTTTCACCGACGCAGCTTGCCGAGTTGTTCGTTTCGCTTTCCGGCGAGCCGGGCAATGTTGAACTGGTCAATTTTGTTGGCATGCTGGCAGAAAACGAGCGTTTCGGCATGCTTCCCGATATTTGGGCGGCGTATGAACAAGCCAAGATGGCGGATGCGGGGGTCAAGATTGCGCTTATTTGCAGCGCCTATCCACTTGACGATGCGCAATTGAAAAATTTGACCAGGGAGTTCGAGGCGCATTTCGGTGTTCGTCTGGAAGCACAGGTTTCTGTCGATCCAAATCTGATTGCCGGCGTCAAGGTGACTGTCGGCGATCAGGTACTCGACCTCTCCGTGCGCGGCAAGCTGGATGCGATGGCCGCAGCGCTCAAGAATTAGGAGAAATGCATGCAATTGAATCCTTCCGAGATCAGTGAACTGATCAAGAGCAAGATTCAGAATCTGGATATGGGTTCCGAAACGCGGACGCAAGGAACCGTCGTTTCGGTGACTGATGGTATCTGCCGGATCCACGGGCTGGCTGATGTTATGCAAGGTGAAATGCTTGAGTTTCCTGGCGGCACTTTTGGCATGGCGCTCAACCTCGAACGCGATTCTGTGGGCGCAGTGGTGCTTGGTGAATACGAGCAGATTTCTGAAGGCGATGCCGTGCGCACGACCGGGCGTATTCTTGAAGTGCCGGTTGGCCCGGAACTGCTGGGCCGTGTGGTTAATTCACTGGGCCAGCCAATTGACGGCAAGGGGCCGGTGAATGCCAAACTGACCGACAAGATCGAAAAAGTTGCGCCGGGCGTCATTTGGCGCAGATCGGTATCGCAGCCGGTTCAAACGGGCCTGAAATCGATCGACTCGATGGTGCCGATTGGACGGGGGCAGCGCGAACTCATCATCGGTGACCGGCAAACTGGCAAGACGGCGGTGGCAGTCGATACGATCATTAACCAAAAGGGCAAGGACCTGTTTTGCGTCTATGTGGCGGTGGGGCAGAAAGCCTCCACGGTAGCCAACGTCGTGCGCAAGCTCGAAGAACACGGCGCCATGGAATACACCATCGTTGTTGCAGCTACGGCCTCGGAGTCGGCGGCGCTGCAATACATTGCCCCCTACGCGGGCTGTACGATGGGCGAATATTTCCGCGATCGCGGACAGGATGCGCTGATCATCTACGACGACTTGACCAAACAGGCCTGGGCATATCGCCAGGTTTCTTTGCTGTTACGCCGCCCGCCGGGGCGCGAAGCCTATCCGGGTGATGTGTTTTATCTGCATTCACGCCTGCTTGAACGCGCCGCGCGTGTCAATGAGGAATACGTCGAGCACTTTACCCAAGGCGAAGTCAAGGGGCAGACCGGCTCGCTGACGGCGCTGCCGATCATCGAAACGCAGGCGGGCGACGTTTCTGCGTTTGTGCCGACCAATGTGATTTCGATTACTGACGGTCAGATTTTCCTGGATACCGATCTGTTCAATTCGGGTGTGCGTCCGGCTATTGACGCCGGGATTTCCGTGTCGCGGGTGGGTGGCGCGGCGCAGACCAAAGTCATCAAGAAACTGGGCGGTGGCGTGCGTCTGGCCCTGGCGCAGTATCGCGAACTGGCGGCTTTTGCACAGTTCGCCTCTGACCTGGACGAAGCCACCCGCAAGCAGCTCGATCGTGGCCGTATGGTGACCGAGCTGATGAAGCAACCGCAGTATTCACCCATGTCTGTTTCGGAGATGGCCATCACGCTGCACGCTGTCAATCAAGGGTTCTTCGATGATGTGGACGTCAAGAAAGCGCTAGAGATTGAAAAACAGATGCATGCTTTTATCAAGCAAAATTACGGCGATCTGGTCGATGCCATCGAAACCCGGAAAGACCTTGATGCCGAGGCCGAGAAGGCTTTGACTGACGCGATCGGCGCATTCAAGGCTTCCATCGCCTGAGCGGGGAATCGATATGGCGAGCGGCAAGGAAATCCGCAACAAGATCAAAAGCGTCGAAAGCACACGCAAGATCACCAAGGCGATGGAGATGGTCGCCGCTTCGAAAATGCGTAAGGCGCAGGATCGCATGCGGGCGGCACGTCCCTATGGCGAGAAGATTCGGCGCGTGGCCGGTAATCTTTCCAATGCGTTGACCGAATACAGCCATCCTTTTCTTGAACCGAGGGAGACGGTCAACAACGTCGGCCTGATTGTGGTGACCTCCGACAAGGGACTGTGTGGCGGCCTAAACACCAACGTTCTGCGCTTGGCGCTGAGTCGGATGAAAACCTGGGATGCCGAGGGCAAACGCCTGCAGGTTTCGGCGATCGGCAACAAAGGTTTCAATTTTATGATGCGTGCCGGCGCCAATATCGTTTCACACTTGATCGGCCTGGGTGATACGCCGCGCCTGGAAGCGTTGATCGGTCCGGCCAAGGTGATGATCGACGCCTATCTGAACGGCGAGGTCGATGTCGTTTATATCGCCTACACGCGCTTCATTAATACGATGAAACAGGAGCCGGTCGTCGAACAGCTACTCCCGTTGTCGGGTGATCTGGCAGAGGGGAGCGGAAGCGGGGCGTTGTGGGATTATCTTTATGAGCCGAATCCGGAAGAAGTCGTCGATACCCTGCTATTGCGCTATGTCGAAGCGCTGCTCTATCAGTCGGTTGCCGAAAACATGGCCTCCGAACAAAGTGCGCGCATGGTGGCGATGAAATCGGCGTCCGACAACGCCAAGAGCGTGATAGGCGAACTCCGGCTGATGTATAACAAAGCGCGTCAGGCGGCAATTACCAAGGAGCTTTCGGAGATCGTCGGCGGCGCTGCAGCCGTCTGATCGCAGGCCGATCGTACACAAACCGGTTTATTGATTGAGGACAAGACGATGAGTCAAGGAAAGATTGTTCAGTGCATCGGCGCCGTGGTCGACATCCAGTTTCCGCGCAATGCCATTCCCAAAGTTTATGACGCGCTCGAACTCGATAAATCCGAGGAACACGCGGGCTGTGAGGCTGACCTGGTCTTCGAGGTGCAACAGCAGCTTGGTGATGATGTGGTGCGCACGATTGCACTGGGGTCATCTGACGGTCTGCGCCGTGGCATGAAAGTCAACGCAACTGGCGCACCTATCTCGGTGCCGGTGGGTGAAGCGACGATCGGCCGTATTGTCAACGTGCTGGGCCGCCCGATCGACGAAGCGGGGCCGATTGCGACGGAAGAGCGGCGTTCCATTCACCAGCCCGCACCGAAATTCGACGAGTTGTCGCCTTCGGTCGAGTTGCTCGAAACAGGCATCAAGGTCATCGACCTCGTTTGCCCGTTTGCTAAAGGCGGTAAGGTTGGCCTGTTTGGCGGCGCGGGCGTCGGCAAGACGGTCAACATGATGGAGTTGATCAACAATATCGCCAAACAGCACTCCGGTCTATCGGTATTTGCCGGTGTCGGTGAGCGCACCCGCGAGGGCAACGACTTCTATCACGAAATGAAGGATTCGAACGTGCTCGACAAAGTGGCGATGGTCTTCGGCCAGATGAACGAGCCGCCCGGAAACCGCCTGCGCGTTGCGCTGACCGGTCTGACCATGGCCGAACGTTTCCGCGACGACGGTCGTGACATCTTGTTCTTTGTTGACAACATTTATCGTTATACGCTGGCCGGGGTCGAAGTTTCGGCGCTGCTTGGGCGGATGCCTTCGGCAGTCGGCTACCAGCCGACGCTGGCCGAAGAAATGGGGCGTTTGCAGGAGCGCATCACCTCGACCAAGGTCGGTTCGATCACCTCGATTCAGGCGGTGTATGTGCCTGCTGATGACTTGACCGACCCGTCACCGGCGACGACTTTCCTCCACCTTGATTCGACGGTCGTGCTTTCGCGCGATATCGCCGCACTCGGCATCTATCCCGCTGTCGATCCGCTTGATTCGACTTCGCGTCAGCTCGATCCACAGGTTGTCGGCGAGGAGCATTACAAGGTTGCGCGTGCCGTACAAATGACCTTGCAGCGTTATAAGGAACTGCGCGATATCATCGCCATTCTCGGGATGGACGAACTGTCGCCTGATGACAAGCAGACCGTTTACCGCGCGCGCAAAATTCAGCGTTTCCTGTCACAACCGTTCCATGTGGCAGAAGTCTTTACCAATGCGCCGGGCAAGTATGTGCCGCTCAAGGATACGATTCGCGGCTTTAAGATGATTGTCGAGGGGGAATGCGACAATATTCCCGAACAGGCCTTCTATATGGTGGGCAGTATCGAAGAAGCGCTTGAAAAGGCCAAGACGCTGTAAGGCAAGAAGCGACTATTCAAGGAGCGATCACTTATGTCATCACAAAGGCTTCATGTCGATGTCGTCAGCGCCGAAGAGCAGATTTTTTCGGGTGAGGCCGAATTCGCCGTTTTTCCCGGCGTGCAGGGCGAGATCGGCGTTTATCCGCGGCATACACCGCTGTTGACGCACCTGAAGTCGGGGACTATCCGCCTCAAACTTCCGGACCGGAAAACGCCAGAACTGGTCTATGTCTCCGGCGGCATTCTGGAAATCCAGCCGGAGCTGGTGACTGTGCTGGCGGATACGGCCATTCGCGCGCACGATCTGGATGAGGCCAAAGCCATTGCGGCTCGGCAGAACGCCGAAGCGTTAGCTGAAACACGGCAGACCAACGTTAATTACGCAGCGGCGGAAGCTGAGCTGATGCAATCGGTCGCCCGCCTGAAAGATATTTCAAAGCTTACCGGCAAGCGCCGCAGCGGGTACTCGTAGCATACAATGCGGGCTGTTTTTTCTGCGCGTATATAGGAACAGCCTGACCCAACTCGGATATCGAATATCACATAGCAGATAAACAGATATCCTACCCGTGCAGTATTCCGAAAACGTAAAGCCCCTTACTGGTTGCGTAAGGGGCTTTCGTTTTTAATTGAATCTTTCTTTGCACCGTCTATCATTTCTCAAACGTGATGGAATGCCGCAGCTCGTTTTCCTGCTGCGGTTTTCTGCTACAGCCTTTTGCCTTGCCGCAACTGGAGCAGGCGCAGCCCTTCTTGATAAAAAATTTACGCCACAAATAGAGGCAGGCGATGGCGGCGATGGCGATCAGTATTCCCCATTCCGTCCAGCCCAATGTGGTTTCTGCGCTTAGATCAATCGAGGGTGTCATGGTGATTTTTCTCTCGGGTATCAAATGTCAAATAATCGACCTGCCCGCAAACGCCCGTAAATCATGGGCTGGCGGGCAGGGGGCTTGTCAGTGTTTATCCATGCCGTTTCATGAAGAATATTCCGGTTGTCCCAGATGAATGCCAAAAGGCCGGCGGTATAGCCCGACGATCAGCAACAGCGCCAGACTAATGAAATACACCGCCGAGAAGGCCTGGATGCCGCTCAATCCCAGCGCACTGCCTAAAGTATAGACGCCGCTGGCAACGAGCAGCCCCAGTGTAGTGGGGAAAATCATGGAAAATAGCATCCATTTGTAGGAACCCGTCTGCACGCGAATCATGATGGTCGTTGCCAAGCAGGGTGGGTAGAGGGCAAAAAACAAAATCAGCGCAACGGCGGTGAGCGCATCGTAGCCATGAGCCTTATGTTCTTCACCCATGCGCTCTTCCAGCGTGCGATTTTCTTCGTCATCCTGGCCGAAGAGTACGCCCAGTGTTGCCACGCTACTCTCACGCGCCGAAAAAGAGCTGAGGAGAGCAACATTGATTTTCCAGTCAAAATTGGCAAATCGCGTGACGCTTTCCAGGCTGCGCCCGACGCGCCCCAGAATACTGTTTTGAATGCGGATTTCCTTCATTTCGCGGCGCATGTCTTTGCGGGCATCGTCCAGCTTTTTCAGGTTGCGTGCGGCCTTTTTAGCCATTGCATCCCCGCCGCGTTGTAGGAAAGGATAAAAACCGGGATATTTGGCCGCGTAATCCTGGTCAAGCTGTTTGGCCGCTTTCGGGCCGGAAACATTGAGTTTCTGCGCGCGGTAGCTGTTATAGACATTGACCAGATCGATCAGTTTTTTCTGATCATCGACAGCGGCCAGGTGCGGATTGCCTTGCATGCCTTTGTAGAACGCGGCAATGGCTGCTTCGGCCCTGCCGCGGTACTCTGCATCCTGCTGCGGAGTGAGACCAGGGAATTGCAGCAGAATGTATACCACCGTGGCGACGGCAACGACGATCGTGCCCACTTTCTTGATATACAGCCAGGTCCGGTCGAATGCACGGCGCAGCACGCTCTTGATGCCCGGCAGATGGTAATGGGGCAGCTCCATGACGAAAGGCGCTGTCTCCATGTTGCGCAGCACCGAGACCGTGAGCAGCTTGGAAACGAGCAGCGCAATGATGATGGTGATGGTGGAAATGTAGAACAGGATCAGTCCTTTGTCTTCCGCAAAATAAATGTTGACGAGTAAGACATACAGCGGCACTTTGGCCAGACAGTTCATAAAAGGTACGGTGAGAATGGTGGCCATGCGCGCGCGCGTATCGGGAATGCCCTTGGTCGCCATGACGCCGGGCACGGCGCAGCCGCCGGCGAATACGCCCGCCAGTATCAGCGGTAACGTGGACTGGCCGTGCATCCCAAAGCGGTGCAGGATGCGATCGAGGATAAAGGCGATACGCGCCATGTAGCCGCTGTCTTCCAGAATCGCGATGAGTGCAAACAGAATTAGGAAGATAGGCACGTAATTGAGCAGGGTATTGGCCGAATCGACCATCCATAGCCCCATCGAGCGTAATTGCGGATCGACCAGAAAGCCCGCGTCAGGCAGGATCGACGCCACCAGGTTGCGCAGACCGGCGAGAAGCGGCCAGGTGATTTTAGTCAGCTCATAACCCTGCACGATGGAGAGCTGGTAGATCAGCCAGATCGTCAGGACCAAAAATACGGGCGCAAATACGCGGTTCAGCAAAACCCTGTCCAGCCGTTCGGTGAAACCGATCTTGTTCGGCGTGTGCTGCTCCACCGCCGCTGCGCAAGCGGCTTCGGCCGCTTCATGGCGGAGGCGGAGTGCGGCATCGGCAAACGATTGCCCGGTGCTTTGTGTGTATTCTGTCGATAAGGCATCCGCGCCTTTTTTCAGGTTTTGCCATACTTCCGGCAAGGCCTGATGTGCCGCATTGGCCAGGCTTTCATCATTTTCCAGCGTCAATACCGCTGCCCATCGGCGCGGATAGCCAGGCAACAATTCTGGGTGCTGCGCCCAAGCCTCCGTTTGCGCGTGGACGGCGCCTTCCCATTCGCCATAGGGAAAAGACGGCGCAATTTGATTACCTGTGGAAATTTCAGCAATCTTGTTACGCAGCGCCTCGATACCCTGCCCTTTGCTACCGATGGTTGCAATCACGGGAATGCCCAGGTGCGCTTGCAGCTTGTCCGCATGGACGGCCAGCCCCAGCTGCTGCGCTACATCGACCATATTCAGCGCCAGCACAATCGGACGGTTGAGTTCCATGAGCTGGAAGGTCAGATGCAGGCTGCGTTCCAAATTGGCCGCATCAACGACATTGATGATGACGTCCGGCGCTTCGCCAAGCAGAAAGTCCCGGGCGACGCGTTCTTCCGGGGAAAATGAAGTCAGCGCATAAGCGCCCGGCAGATCCACGACTTCTACGCGCTGTCCGTCATGGCGGTAGAAGCCGCTTTTTTTGTCGACGGTCACGCCTGGATAATTGGCGATGTGTTGCTGTAAGCCGGTCAGGGCATTGAACAACGTGGATTTTCCTGAGTTTTGCTGGCCGGCCAGAGCGACGAGCAGCCTGTCTTTCTTTTCCATCATTTTATAAAGCTACAGCCTCAATCAGATCCGCTTCCGATCGGCGCAGAGAGACAAAAGAATTCCCCACGCGGATTTCAATGGGGTCGTTCAGTGGGGCGACACGCAGCAGCGTGATTTCGGCATCGGGAAAGATGCCCAGGTCCATGAGCCGGCGACGCATGATGCCGCTGCCGCCCACCGTATGGATACGGCAACGTTGCCCTGCGGGCAAATGGGATAAAGTTTGCCACGGAGCATGAGCCGTGCCCTCGCACCCGGATTGGGTTGTGAAGCGGTCGTCTGCAAAACCAGCGGACGTTTTGTCGGATCGTTCCGTCATGTAAGCCTCGTCAAAAACCAAAAACCTCCGCATTGCTGGCAATGCGGAGGTTCGCAGCGGGAATCGCACTGCCTGTCCCGGCCGGAAAACGGTTGGCCGAGACGATGCTGCTTACCTTTTATTCCATTTTGTCGGCACGGATCCAGATAACGGCATCCTGGCTGAGCGCCTTGCCTTTGTATTCTTTTTGCGGTCCGGCGCCCAGCGCGGCAAAGCCCCAGAAACCTTCCTTGGGAATACCGAACGTAAATACGCCGTTAGCATCGGTTATGGCAACCAACGCGCCTCCCTTGGCCGAAGCTGATTTCTTGGAAGACGGACGGTTAGCCTTCACGTCAGGCGGAGCTGCGAGATATTCGATCTCGATTTCCACGCCAGCAGCCGGTTTGCCCTCCATCAGCACCTGTCCTGAAAATGTGGAGCCGACCAGTACATTGGTGGGTTTGTTGAGCGGTACAATCTCGGCCGGTAAACCAACGGGTTTTTCCCAACCGGAGGGAATGCCGCCCTTATTCACATACGACTTGGTGATTTGCTGGATGTAGGCGTCCTCACTTTTTTCATAGTAAGGCGCCGGCTGTAAAACGAAAAGGTAGTCCCCGTTGCGGCGAATGTTAACCTCCGCTTCAAAGGCTTTGGCCCGGTTGTCTTTTCCCGTAAAGGAAATTGGTTTCAATGCCTTGGACAGATCAACCTTTTCGCCTTTAAAAACGTAGAAAAACTGTTCGGGTTGTTCCATATCCATGGCATGGCCGTTTTCCATCGGATGCCAGAATATCAGTTTGACGGGAATGTTTTTCGGCTTGTCAAGATTGACTTCCGGCGTATATACCAATTGGAAATGGGCATGCGCCGCACTTGCGGACAAGGCCAGCAGCAAGGCGGAAGAAAGGGAAGCCAGAAATTTTTGGCTCATAACGCACTCCTAAGAAATCATTAAACCTATCGATTAGTTGATCTTTTCGCCGGGGATAGTGATTTGATGTCCTTCACCGCCGTCGAACTGTACAGAATACTTGCCGGCTGGCTTTTTGAACGTAAACATGCTGTTTTTATCCATTTTGCCCTGCAACACGACCTTACCGCTGGCGTCCATGACATTCATCTTGACACCCGCGGCGGAAGAACCGTCCGAAAAACCGCCTTCGCATTCCACCGTGCCGTCGCCGTTATCGCTGCAATTGCACAGTGGCGTATGTGCCAGTGCCGTGCCTGCCCACAAGCATCCGGCAATCAGTAAAGCAGACGTTCCCAATTTGTATGTCTTCATTGCAATTTCTCCTTTGAGTAAGGCAGGCGGCGCATTATCTTTGTAGCGTCGGTACTGCCGGTGACATCTGATAGTTCCCTGAACAGGCCGCAGAGCACCTGAAACAGACGGCAAAATAATACTCTTAGATAATGATATTTACTAGTATCAGCTGTGGGTGTTCATTGTGCGTGGATGCCAGGCCCCTCCAGCATTCCGGCATCTGGGGCGCATATATTCGGCATGGACGGAGTTTATCCTGACGGTACGGGAGGGTCTGAATGGGCAGTCTTGTGATCGATTCATGCAACGCCAGGTTGCGGCCAGACACCCTGTGCGACCAATTGCGCGCTGGTGGCTTCCGCCCAGCCGCGGTTGGCCGCCGGGTTGGCCGGGCTGGGATGCAGGATTTTACCGATGCGCAGCGGCATGCCCTGAAGCGCAGTTCTGGCGCGGGCTTCGGCAAAGCTGCCGACACCGATGACCCACGCCGGCGCCAAGGCCGTGACGACTTCGCGCAGGTGCGCATCACAAGCGGCATAGAGCGGCGTGGTTTCCGTGTTCGGTAGCTTGTCCGGCGTCAGGTTGCGGCCCTGGTCGAAAAAAGCAAGCGGGCAATAATTGGCGACAAAATGCTCGGCAAAAAAGGCTTCGGCCGTGCCGAAGCGCGCACGGAACAGACCCCATAAACGGTGGCCGCTGACCTCGGCGCGCCGGCAGGTGAACCCTTCGATCGGGCGCTTGGGGTTCTCGCGCTGTGGTTTGCTGACGGGCGCGTCGATGCCCAGCCAGTCACGCACGGCGGCGATTTCGCCAAAAGGCACGCCGCATTGCACCATGCCGAAAGGGCCGGGATTCATGCCGAGAAACATGACCTGCTTGGATCCGTTACCAAAACGGTGCAGGTAAGTTTCGTGCGGCGCCCAGGCGTAATCGAGCGGGTTGTAGACATGTGAGACGGGGGGCGAGAAAGTGAGCCGGCCGACGTCGGCCGAGAGCGTTTGTGCCGCCGCAATCAGACGTGCGGCAATCGAAATGCTATCCATGACGAGAGTCTTGTGTGGTGCCCGCCGATGAATTTTGCGAAAGCGTGATGAGCGGTGCTTTCATCCGCCAGGTCATGACGACGCCGGGCAGTGCGATGACTACTGAAAACAGATAGAACGCCTGCCAGCCGATGCTTTCCGTCAAAACACCGGCGACCGGGCTGACATAGATACGCCCAACAGCGGCCAGTGCGGAGAGCAGGGCATAGTGGGTGGCAGTGAAGCGGCTGTTGCACAGCGCCATCAACAGGGCGACCAGCGCCACCGTGCCCATGCCGCCGGTGATGTTCTCAACGGCGATGACGGTGAGCAGCAGAAAGTCAAGGGAAGCGCTTTCGCGCAGTGAAATGATGACCCAATCGAACGGCGGTACGGCAACGCTGCCCCAGGCGCCCTTGCCGAGTACGGCAATCAGATAAAAGCCAAAGTTCGAGACCAATTGCAGAATACCGAACAGGAGCAGCGCTCGATAGAGGCGCAGGCGCAGCATCAGCGCGCCGCCGACGATCGCGCCAAAAATCGTCAGCCAGATGCCGATGATCTTGTTGGCGATGCCGACCTCGGCTTGCGAGAACGCCAGCCCTTTGATCAGAAAGGCTGTAGTGAGACTGCCGGCAAAGGCATCTCCCAGCTTGTAGAGAACGATCAGCAGCAGAAACGAGGCGGCGCCCGGCTGTGCGAAATAACTGGTTAATGAGGCGTTGAGCGTTTCAAAGCGCGCCAGGCGGGCGAACCACCAGGCCAGCGGCAAAGCGGCAGCGATCTCGGCCAGAACGAAAAGTAACTGAATCCAGTGATTGCCGCTGCCCGGATCGAATCCGAGTAAAGATAGCAGGCCGCGGGCCAGATAGTAGCCGGAAAAGACGCCGACTAGCATCGCCGCGAATCCGGCGATTTCCCTGACAGGGCTGGAGGCCAGCGGTTTCGATTCGCTGCGCACCGGCGGCAATAAAAACAGCGAGAGCGCGGCGGAGATGCCCATGATCGTTCCCATCAGTGCATAGACGCGCGGCCAGGACGACCACTGGTCGGCCCAGATCAGCGCGATACCGCCGGAAACGATCATCGCCAGGCGATAGCCAAAAACGTGCAGTGAAGCGCCGAGGCCGTGTTCAGCCTTGTCGTTGAGCGCATCGGCACGGTAGGCATCGACGACGATATCCTGCGAGGCCGAGAGAAACGCGAGCAATACGGCCCATTGGGCAAAAAGCGTCGGTTGCCGGCTGGGCGAGAGGCTGGACATGATCAATAGCGTCAGCGCCAGGCCGCCTTGCGTGAGCGCCAGCCAGCCGCGCCGCCGACCAAGCCAGGGCGGCTCGAAGCGATCCATCAGCGGCGCCCAGAGAAACTTGAAGGTGTAGGGGGCGCCGATGAGACCAAAGAAGCCGATCGTTGCGATATCGACGCCGTCAACCGCTAGCCAGGCCTGTAAGGCCTGACCGGTCAGCGCCAGCGGCAACCCGGAAGCGAAACCGAGAAAAAGCACCGCCGCCAGACGATGGCTTCGACCCAGAAAGTGCATCGGACTATGCCCGGCCGAGCCGGTAAAAAGCCAGGCTGCCGTTCAGGTTCGGATCGTCGATGACGGGCTGGCCGTTGTCATCGAAGGCGCGGCGTTCGCGGATTTCGATATCCAGCCGGCTGCATAGTGCCTCAAAATCGGCAATCGTGAAGAAGCGGACGTTCGGCGTGTCGTACCATTCATAAGGCAGATCCTCGGACACCGGCACGTGACCGTGGACAATAGCCTCGCGGTTAATCCGATAGGCAAAATTCGGAAAACTGACCACGGCCTCACGCGCCACGCGCAGCATTTCGTTCAGGATGCGCTCGGTTTCCAGCATGGTCTGCAAGGCCTGCGAAATGATGGCGTGATCGAACGATTGGTCTTCAAAACTGGACAGCCCTTGGTCGATATTCATCTGAATGACGTCGATGCCGTTGCGGATGCAGGCCAGCACCTTATCGGGGGCGATTTCGACGCCGTAGCCGCTGATTTTGCGCGTCTCACGCAGGTAGCGCAGCAGGTTTCCATCGCCGCAGCCGAGGTCAAGCACACGCTCGCCGGCGGGAATCCAGTCGGCAATGACGGCAAAATCGAAGCGTTCGCGTTCGTGCTTGCTAAGTTGGTTGAGATTCATACTGCAATATTCTCCAGGTACGCGCGCAGCACGGCGTGATAATGCGCGTCGTTGAGCAGGAAGGAATCATGCCCGGCGACGCAGTCGATTTCCGCATACGCCACACGGCGCCGGTTCTTGAGCAACGCAAAGACGATTTCGCGCGAACGTGCGGGCGAGAAGCGCCAGTCGGTCGAAAAGCTGACGACGAGGAAATCCGCACGCGCGCGCACCAATGCAGCCGCCAGATCACCGCCGTAGGCATAGGCCGGGTCAAAATAATCGAGCGTCTTGGTCGTCATCAGGTAAGTGTTGGCGTCGAAAAAACCCGCAAATTTGTCGCCTTGATAGCGCAGATAGGATTCGATTTCGAAGTCGACATCATAATTGTAGGTATGCTGGTCATAGCGCATCTGGCGGCCGAATTTCTCATTCATCTGATCGTCCGACAAATAGGTAATATGACCGATCATGCGTGCCAGCCGCAGGCCGCGTTCCGGCACGACGCCGTATTCAGCGTAGTGGCCGTCATGGAAATCCGGGTCGGAGAGAATCGCTTGGCGGGCGATTTCGTTGAAAGCGATGTTTTGCGCCGAGAGTTTTGGTGCCGAGGCAATGGCAATAGCGTGGCGGATGCGCTCGGGAAACTGTAGCGACCACTCAAGAGCCTGCATGCCGCCGAGGCTGCCGCCGATGACGGCCGCCCAGGCCTCGATCCCTAGATGATCGGCCAAGCGTGCCTGTGCGGCCACCCAGTCTTCCACCATCACCAGCGGGAAATCGGCGCCGTAGTGCTTGCCGGTTTCCGGATTACGCGAGAGCGGCCCGGTCGAACCAAAACAGCCGCCCAGATTGTTGACGCCAACAACGAAAAATTTTCGCGTGTCAAGTGGCTTGCCCGGGCCGACGAGATTGTCCCACCAGCCGAGATTTTTCGGGTTGTCGCTGGCGATACCGGCAACATGGTGGTTGCCGGAAAGTGCATGGCAGACCAGCACCGCGTTGCTGCGCGTGGCGTTGAGCGTGCCATAGGTTTCGAAGACGAGTTCGAAACCGGGTAACTGTGCGCCGCTTTTCAGCGTCAGCGGCACATCGGAATAAAAGCGTTGCGGCGCTACGACGCCGACGGAATTTTCTGCAATCATCGTATGCGTATCGTGCATGTCGTACAGAGCGTACCAAAATAAATAACGCCCAACCGGCTTGGCAATGTCCGGAAGAAGCCGGACAAACACCTGATAAGCGGGCTGGGCGAATACGCTTTAGCCGAATTTATCGAGCGCCCGCAAGCTGATCCTCAAATCGGCGCTGGCTGGCAAATTAATGGCGCCGCGGGAAAATGTCAAGAAACCGTCGATGCGTATAAGACTCGCTGAGTGTTGCCGGGTTCCGGCAGCTTGGATATTAGATATGCACGCCAGAACAAAGCGAATGCTTCGGAATTGTGAATAATCGAAATACGCAGAAAAGAGTTAAGTCATCTAAACACGCCGTGCCAGGCGATGCAGATCGTGTGTGTGGGAATGGTATTTGACAGCACAAAGAGTTGACTTGCCAGCTAGGGAGCACGTGTTTTTATTGACTAGCCTGTTTGCCCGGGGGATAGTTCCGGACGGGATCAGTATTCTTAAATAGCAGACAGGGAGGTCGGTTATGAATGAGATCCTTGGCGGTATTTGCTATGCTCAATCCGGCGCCAGATCAGACCATGCTGACTGGCAATCTCTACAAAGCCACGAGTACAAAGTCGGCGAGATGGCGGCTGCCTTTGCTGCTGCCTTCGGTGCGGAACAAATTGCCCGCTACACCGGGCAGCTGCATGACCTTGGTAAATACACACCGGAATTCAATGCGCGTTTACACGGCGGTCCGCGTGTTGATCATGCTACTGCTGGTGCAAAAATCGCCTTTGAACGCTGGGGAAAAATCGCCATCGGCAAACTGATGGCATTTTGCATTGCGGGGCACCATGCCGGATTAGCAAATGGAAACGGTGAAGGTGATAACCGCCGCACGTTAAAGCAGCGTTTGGCTTTGCAATTCGGCGCAGATATTCCCGCTCTCGATAACCTGTGGCAACAAGAAATCAAGCTCCCCAAAAACCTGTCTGCACCGCCACTCAAAGCCGATGCGCATCATCCTTTTTTCTCCTACGCCTTCTTCACCCACATGTTCTATTCCTTCCTAGTGGATGCCCATTACTTTGATACTGAAATGTTTGTATAAGACTGGAAAACAAGTCGATTATGTGTAAAAGCTATCAAAACTATTTTGTATAGTGCTGTTGCATCTGTTTTTAGGATGTTGGTAATTATTGGAATAGTAAATCTTGGAGAGATGTCTTGAATACTAACTACATCGCTCATATCCGTAAAACAGACAAACAGCCGCAACCCCTGCAAACCCATTTAGCGGAAACGGCTGCTATCGCTAAAGCTTTTATGGGGAATTTGAAATGGGATAGAAAAGTTATGTTCTTCTATGCTGCTTCGAGAAATATTAATGTCTCTTAATTTTGTCGTGGAAATATAAATGTCTGACATGATTGCACATGCCCGCCAAGATTCATCGGAAAATTGGCATTTCCACCCACTACAAAAACACTTACAAAAAGTGGCGAAACTCGCCAAACGTTTTGCGGGGCGTTATGGGGCGTTGTTTGCCGAATATGCAGGGATTTTGCATGATTTGGGGAAATTTCAGGAAGCTTTTCAGAAATATATTCGTAATGCATCCGGGTTTGAAAAAGAAAATGCTCATTTAGAAGATACCGAATCTTCCAAGCCGCGCAAAATTCCGCATTCCACTGCCGGTGCCAAATATGCGGTGGAACGCTTTAATCCGTTTTTCGGGCATTTGCTGGCATATCTGATTGCTGGGCATCACGCGGGTTTGGCAGATTGGTATGACAAGGGTAGTCTGCAACATCGCCTGCAACAGGCGGATGACGAATTGGTGGCATCTTTGTCTGGCTTGGCAGGAAGCGGATTGTCCGAAGATTTTTTCCCGTTATCCGATGATGATTTGAAGCGGGATTTTTTTGCTTTTTGGGAGGACGGGGCAAAGCTGGAAGAGTTGCATATTTGGCTGCGTTTTCTCTTTTCCTGCTTGGTGGATGCCGATTTTTTGGATACCGAAGCCTTTATGAACGGTTATGCCGATGCAGATGCTGCGCAGGCTGCCGGATTGCGCCCAAAATTTCCCTGTTTGAATGAGTTGCACTGGCGATATGAGCAGTATATGGCGCAACTTCATGAAAAATCAGATAAAGATTCATTCTTAAATCAAGAACGCCATACCATTTTGCAGCAATGTTTTTCTGCCGCAAAAACCGGCCGTACTTTGTTTTCTTTAACCGTGCCGACTGGCGGAGGCAAAACTTTGGCGAGCTTGGGGTTTGCTTTGAAGCACGCGCTGGAATTCGGCAGAAAACGCATTATCTATGCCATTCCCTTTACCAGCATTATCGAGCAGAACGCCGATGTTTTCCGCAAAGCATTAGGCGATGATGTGGTCTTGGAACACCACAGCAATTTGGAAGTGAAAGAAAACAAGGAAACTGCCAAAACCCGCCTTGCCACGGAAAATTGGGACGCGCCGCTGATTGTTACCACCAACGTGCAACTGTTTGAAAGCCTGTTTGCGGCGAAAACCAG
>ERZ772772.53-NODE-53-length-60893-cov-4.267974_pt1 | contig 60893 bp, 50 predicted proteins | sample MGYA00511484_ERZ772772 | MGnify/ENA primary metagenome ERZ772772 (study PRJEB29015, sample SAMEA2737913) | human oral metagenome | biome: human oral; feature: human-associated habitat; material: dental | place: China | collected 2088 ... | reverse complement strand
AAAAGCCCCTTTTCCATATCTAGTTCTCTTCTGTATGAAACTATATCTTCTACATTAAGATCAAGTTCTTGACCATCTATACTTACACCTATACCTATAAAGTTAGGTGAATTTATCATCTTACCAAAGTATTCTGGATATCCAATTTTCCACCAGCCTACCTTAGTCTTGTCCGGAAACCAAACACCCCCAATATAAGTACCTTGTAGGGAATCTCCTGAGTATTTTTCTTCAAAATTACCCCTCATACCCATATACTCATTCGCAAGGGACATTATGCTCTCCGAAAATCTTAGTTCATCTTTATTTAATTCATTTTCAATTACTTTAAATTCATTGTATTCGAATTCCATATTCCCTCCTTGTTCCGTGGATTTTCTGGCCATTTTACACTTGTCTATCTTATTAATTAAGATAGAACTAGCGACTTTAAAACCCTACGTTTGTAAACCTATTTTACTGATCCGGCTGTTATACCCTTTATAATCTGCTTCTGAGCTATAAAGTAGAAGATGATTACCGGTATAATTGCTATTGTCAAGCCAGCTAGGGCTAGGTGCCATTGCTTAGTATACTCACCGAAGAAGAAGAACATCTTTAGCGGTATAGTTTCTGAACCCAACTTGTTTATTACCAAAGATGGTAGCAAGTAGTCATTCCATATCCAAATTGTGTTTAGGATAGCTACTGTTACTGTAATAGGCTTAAGGATTGGGAATATAATATACCAGAATACCTGGAACCTATTACAACCATCTATAATTGCCGCTTCGTCAAGTGACCTTGATATACCGTTGATTGTTCCATGGTAAAGGAAGATGGCCATTGATGAACCAAATCCTAGGTACAAGAACATTATACCTGGCCTGTTTAGCATACCCAACTTACCGAAGAATGATACTAGTGGTATCATTACTGCCTGGAAAGGTATCAACATGGCTGCAACGAATACGAAGAAGATTATTGAACTAACCTTTGACTTAACCCTTGAAAGGGCATATGCTGCCATTGACGAAAATACTATTATAATTATTACGCTGACAACAGTTATAATTATAGAGTTTGTAAATGTCTGTGCAAAGTTCAAATTTTCTGCTGCCTGCTTGTAGTTTTCAAACTGTATCCCTGATGTTAACTTAAGTGGAGATTCAAATATTTCCTTCTTTGTCTTTAGTAATTAGACCCGGTAATTCATCATATACTCTAAATGCCGCACTTTTCTCAAATTTCACTTTTAAATTTACCATATTTTGATAAATTACTTTCTTTTTTAATACTACATTATCAAAATCATCAGCATACTTATCATCTGAAATCATAAATTGTTTTATTCTTGATAATTTAAAGTATCTGAACTCATTTTTAATCAGGCAAAAAGCATATAAATACCAATCATACCCTTTAAATAGAAGTCTTACAGGCTTTACCCTGCGATTCGTTTCCTCTCCATTACTTGCAAAATAATTAAAATCAACTATATTCTTTGTAAGAATTGCAGACTTTATTTCATTAAAAAGTTTTTCATAAAATTTATCATCTCTCCAACTATTAAAATCTATTTCTATCCAATTTGTATTTTTTATTTTAAAAAGAGCAGACAACTTTGTTAAAAGTTCGCTTTCATGCAGACTGTTTACTTCATTCATACCGTTAAGAGCTACCATAATCTGCTCTCTTTCTGCTTTGCTTAATAGAGACTTATTTAAAACAAAATCTTCGGCAAGTCTTATTCCTCCTCCTCTCCCCTGTGTTGTATATATAGGAATCCCCGCAGCACTTATAGAATCAATATCTCTGTAAATTGTTCTTACCGAAACCTCAAACTTATCAGCCAGCTCGCTTGCCGTAGCTTTTCCTCTTTCCAAAACATAGTACAATATTCTAAACAATCTGCTGTCTTTCATCTGAACAAATTATCCTTATTATTTTTTTATTATGCCTGCAGCTACCTCAAATTCTGTAATATAAAATTTTAATATCCCTGATGTCAATACCGGATTGCTTTTATTACAGACTTTTTTATTTCCCATATTTAATTAATTTTATTTAAATTACAGTTTTCCAGAAATTAATGCGGCACTGAAATATAAAATATATATTATTAAAATATATATAAAAAAACCGTATATATAATCTTTTATATAAAATACCTTAAGATAATAAAATAAAGGGGTTAATATCTGGAGCCTTCTAACGCCTATATCGGCAAATACAGGGCTTAAAACTATTGACGCTATAAGAGATAACGGCATAATGGCGGCAATCTGATAAATACTTTTACATAATATACCAATCAGACTGCAAAATCCTGACACTGCTATTATAAGCATAAGCATATTTATAATTTCAGCATACAGGCTTGTAAATACTCCTGATACCGCAAATGCCGCAAGCACCATAATGCCTGAATTAATTAATATGCTAAATATATATGCAAGCCCTGTAACAGGCTGAAGATCAGAATCAAGCCATGTAAAAAGCCCTGCCTGAAGGTCGCTTTTATAATACATGGCAGCTGCAAATCCGCACAACATAAGCCATACAGCCATAAGTCCCCTTAAGGGTGATAAAAGATATCCCCTTTGATTTATGTCGGTTTGGTTTTCCGGTGAGCTTTCTGAACCTATATAATCGAATTCTACAATATTATCCTTTATATTTATGCTTTCATATGCCGCCTTTATTTCATTATCAAAGTCTTTATCTTTCGAGGTTTTTCCGAATATATTGTACATATACCCCCTGTATGCCGCATAAGATATATACGGAAATATATTTTTATATATTATCTCCTTAGAAAGATCATACAGTGTACCTTCTTCCTTTTGTATTACCTTTACCACAGGCTTGAATTTACCCAGATATGATGCCGCAGCTTTTTTTAATGAAGCCGGAAAAACCCATGCGGCATCAACTTCATGAGATAATATAAGGTTATATGCATCTTCTTCGGAATCTGCATCAATAAAATGTATCACACTGCCTGATTCCTTTATATTTTCTATAACTTCAGTCAAATCCTTACTGTCCTCAAAAGCCCCTATGTCATTATCCGCCGCATCATATTTTGCAGCAACCAGTGCTACTGTGAGAATACCGCTTTCCTGCTTTGAGACTTCAGAAAGCCCCCAGGCAAGAAATGGAAGCAGTATAAGCACTGCAATAAAGCTTTTTTTTCTAAACAGCCGTTTATTTAACATTATATACCATGTAATTAATTTAAAAGTTCTTTTCAAGTCTTTGTTTCCTTAATATAAATGATAATATTAAAAAAGCCAGTATATATATAAACAGCACGACTGTATATAATACGCTTTTATTGGAATCCGCAAAAGCACCAAGCATATATCTAAGTGCCGCACCTAAAGGAAGCAGTGCAGATATATTCCTTACAGCTTTAGGGAAAAAATCTGCCGGATATAAACAGCCGGATATGTATGCAAGTGAGATTGCAGTTATAAATACTGCTATAACAGAGCTTATAATATCTCCTGCCAATTCATATATTAAAAATATAAAGGCTGAAAGCATAAAAATCACAGGTATAAATCTTACCACAAACTCTAGGGCACTTATACTGAAATTTTCATAAGAAGCATTTATATCAATATGGGCAGACAGAATAACGACAGATATAGATAAAAAAATTGTAAATACTGAAACCATAAGTATCATTGAAAATGCAATATATTCACCGAGCACCTGTGAAACTGCATTATGCCCCCTTATATACAAAAGCCTGTAAAGTGCCTTATCTGTCTTTACAAGAAAAAGCCCTGAGCCTATGCCGAGTAGAAATGTAAAAAAAATCATAAGCCCTGATGAATAGTATTCAAGAGTTGAAGCCCCTCTGAGACCATCGGCGATATTTACATCATAGATATTTTTTCTTGAAAGTACAATAGACAAAAAATTATTGTTCATATTTTTTGTATGTGCAGCTATCTCATCTTCTCTGCCGTTTATATTCATATATGCCTGCATAGCATAAATAGCTTTTTCAGAATTAACTATAATTGAGGATATGACTCCGGCGGTATCTCTTGCGACCATCTCAATAAGCCCGCCATCTTTTTGTGTTACATATTTTATAGGTATATTTTCTCCTCTGCCCAGAGCCTCTATAAAATCATCATCTACAACTATATATCCGCTTACTTCACCTTTTAAAAGTTTATCTTTTGCCTCGTCTTCAGACATGTAACTGAAATTAATGCTTACCCTTGAGGAATCCAGATTATTTAACATACCTATACCGAAGCCCAGATATGACTCCTCTGTATTTCCAACAACGGCTACCTCAATCTTTTTCTTCCCCTGTGCCATCTCATCAGGTTTAAAAAGCATAAATGCTGTAAGCCCCAGTCCCAGCAGTATCAATATACTTGATATCACTGCTAAAGGCAGAAGTCTTAATGCTCTTTTCATTTGTGTTATAACATAAATCCAAAACTTTCCCATAAACCGGTGCCCTCACAATTTTGACTTTATTTATTATTTATGATACAAGTGTCAAAAGTATAAAAATTCAATGCAAGCTTGCTTGCAAGAGAATTTATTATCTTTTGACACCTACATCATTATTATAATAACTAAATACTATCTAATCCTGTCTACAAGCTTATGTACATCACCGTCATATATATAAGCTTCAAGAATGCCGTTTTTTAATATATAATGCCTTGTACATAATTTAAGATCTCCCTCATCATGCGTTACAAGAATTATGCTTCCGCCTGCTTTTTTAAAAGCATTTATATAATTATGTATATGTTCTTTACATACAAGATCAAGTGCCGCAGAGGGTTCATCCATTAAAAGCACTCTCGGTGAAGATGCAACTGCACAGGCTATTGAAAGTCTTTTTTTCATACCTCCGCTCATGCGGCTCACCCTTACATTTAAAAACTCGTCAATTCCAAGCATTGCAGGTACACCGCTTTTCAAAGCCTTTAAAAGCTCATTTTTATCATACCATAAAATAAGATTATCCCACGCACTAAGTTCTTCAATAAGAGGATTCGTCTGAGGTATAAGTCCTACTGTGCTGCGCCTGAATATCTTATCCCTGAGCAGATCACGCCCCATATATATAAATTGCCCCGCATCAGGCTTAAGTATTCCTGCTAAAACAGAAAGCAGTGTGGTCTTTCCGCTTCCGTTTCCACCCAGAATTCCCACACAGCTTCCCTCATTCATCTCAAAATTTATATCTTTTAAGACTATTTTTTTTATATACTTTTTTTCAATACCCTTTATTTTTATCATCTCTTTATCCGTGTTTATTTTAAGTTCGTATGCCGCCTATGTCAAATAAACGGCATACGGGTAAAAATTAATAATCGCTTAAAATATCCATACTTGTTTCAAGTTCATCTATCCATTTTTCAGGAAGATCGGTTTTACGCAATTTTTCAAACAGCTTATCCCAATCAGCATTTTTCATCCATGATCTCATATCATCCGTATTATTCATATTAACTTCATCTCCATCAGGAATCTTTATATCTTCAGCTTTTTCAGTATACTTACTATTTCCTGTAAGAGTAAAGTATTCTTTACCGCCAACTGTAATAACTGCTTTTAAATCATCTCCCTTTAATGAAACTGCTACTTTTGAATTATCAGGAATAGTATACACTGATGCCAAAGCCCCCTGCTCCGGAATAGTAAGCTCAAAATCCATATTATATTTAGCATTTTCAAATGCATTTACATCAAAGCTCTTTAAATCAATATTAAACAGTTCAACCAGATCCCCATCATCTTCCTTTTCATCATAATACATACTGTAACTGTTTATATTTGCCGAATCTGTTGATACTGTAAACTGACCGCTTAAATTGTTTGAAGCATATTTGCCATTTCCGTTTATAAATAATAATATTTTATTCTCATCTGAAATATTAAGCTCATATCCAAACTTATCACCTTGAAACGGCATCTTATACTCAGACTTTGATATGGAATCTTCCTTATCAAGTAATTCTATACTGTTACCTGCAAGCTCTCCATTATCATTTACCCATATAGTTGAGATTATGGTTGAATCATTCATATCCTGTTTAGAAATCTCATCACTTATCTTATCTAAATACTCCTGAAATTCTTTATAAAACTCCTCTTTCGTTGCAGGCAGCTGAGCTCCGTACATATACGGTATTGAAGAATTTCCTACCATTAATGTGCTATATAATGACTCAACTATCTTTTTAACATCTTCATCATTTTTGGCTTCTTCAGTCATTCTCTGAAGCATTTTAGCATAGTCATCACCCTTAATTGTTGCCTCAAGTTTAGTAACATTTTGTTCAACTCCGGATGCTGAAAGCTTTTCCGTACTTTTTTTAACATCACTTGCAGAATCAAGAAGCATAGCACTGTATTTATTTACAACCTTCTTTATATCACTTCCCTTCGGAAGTGCATCATAGTAAGCTTCATCTTTAAAGGCACTCTGAATACGTTCCGACATATACTCATTATCTGAAAGGTCCGTATAAAGGTACTCTTTTGAAAGGTCTGGAAGCTCCATCAAAAATTCCTCCGGAGTCATCCAGAAATTAATTGAAAGCATATCCTTATCATTTAAAAGATATTCTGCATAAGCCTCAAGAGTCTTTGACTTCACCGAGCCTGTTATATTAATGCCCACGCTTTTAAGCCATGACAAATCCTCACCCCGGGCAAAACCCTCAAGCTCTGCAATTAAATCATCACCGAATTCAAGCTTAAATTTTGCATCATATTTTGTATCAAGATATTTTTTTGCTAAATCTATATTGCTGTCATAGCTTTTCACAAAACGTTCAGTCGTTTTATCTATATGTCTTTGTGCAACATACTTATAATAGTCTTTAGGAGATGAAAATGTCTTTTTAAACAAATTTTCCATCGCAGAGGCATTAGATATACAGAATACAGCTATTAAAACAATTACCGCCGCTACACCGCCTGCTATAAACTTAAAAGCTCCGCCCTTTTTCACCTGCTGACCCTGATTAAACATATCTTGTGCACCTGGCTGCTGTGAATAGTTGTATCCCGAGCCGGTACCCTGAAAAACTCCCTGAGTGCTTTCTTTTTCTAAATCCGGCTGTACTCCCTGCTGTGTCTGCTGCGAGCCTTCAAAAGCCTCAGACTTTGGTGTATACTGATATGTATTCGGGGCAGCTTCACCTGACTTATATACACCTGATTGAGTTACTTGTGGTGTATCCTGAGCAGCACCCTCCTGCACCGCTTCACTTGAACCGGTATCAGGCCGTGTCTGTATAGGCTCTTTTTGTATATTCACCGCTTCAGACTGTGCCTGTATACTTTCTGTCTGTACATCAGGCTGTGTATATACACCTTCATTCTGCATATCAGACTGTGAAACAGGAATCTGTTCATTTTCAGCTGAGGCTGCATCAGTCTGAGCCGCCGAAATTTCCTCACTCCCCCCGCTTTGGACAGGCTCTCCGCAATTAGTACAAAATTTATCGTTCTCACTTAATTCAAAACCGCATTTCTTACAATTCATTATTACCAGACCTCCAATCTGTAAAAACTTTATAATAATAAATATATACTATAAAATCATTTACGTCAATCTTAAAGAATATTTTATATTTATTTAAGGAAATGCCGCTTAAACATCAAATAAGTGCGAAAATCACATACGCTTGTGTCAATCTTATAGGATTCTGTGTTATACATACTGACCTGAATAAATAAAATACTTATTAAATCGGGATCTCACAAGACTATATATTTTTATATAAGATATATACAAAAAAAACTTTGATATGATATACTTTATTGTAAGTAAAAATATATAAAAGAATCATACTTTTAGTTATGTTAACAAACTTATATAAATAAATCCTATTTAAATATTATTCAAGCAGATATGAAAGGAACCACAAAATTATGACCAAAAACAAACATGGTGCTAATCTTTTTGAACTGGCAAAAAAATATAATTTTAATATGGAAAATATAATGGATTTCAGCTCAAACATAAACCCGTTCGGTGCAAGCCCTAAGGCACTTGAATATGTATGCAGTCATATAGAAAATGTATCTATCTATCCTGACCCGGAATATAAAAACCTTATTAATTCAATATCCCTTTACTGTCAGGTACCGGCAGAAAATATACTGCTTGGAACAGGTGCAACAGGTCTTATATCAGGTTTTATAAATTATATAAAACCTAAAAATGCCATGATAATACTTCCTGCGTATTCCGAATATGAGTATGAACTCAATAAACTTAAATCATGCAATATATTTTTTCACTGCCTTAAAAAAGAAAATGACTTTCGTATTGATATTAAAAAACTTATTGATGATGTTAATAAAAATAATATAGAACTTTTAATAATGTGCAGTCCTAATAATCCTACAGGCAGTGTATCAGACATACTCTGCACATCACAGCTTTTATCAAAAACTTCATGCCATGTTATGATAGATGAGACCTATGTTGAATTTACCGATATTAAAAAATACTCTTCAATTAGTTTATCTCATAAGTATCCTAAACTCTTTGTTATAAGAAGTACAAGCAAATTTTTTGCAGTTCCGGGTATACGTCTGGGCTACGGCATATCATCAAATAAAGACTTTTTAAAGCAGTACTCTTTAAATTCAGAACTTTGGCAGATAAATATAATTGCCTCTATGATGGGAGAGGTCATGTTTACTGATACCGGATTTATAAACAATACTTATAACAAAATCTCATACGAAAGAAAGTATCTTATAGACTCATTAAGTCATATAGCACAGCTTAAAATCTACCCGTCATATGGAAACTTTATACTCTGTGAAATAACCTCAAAAAAACTTAATTCTGCAGAGGTTTATGAAAAACTCATCTCAAAAGCCGCAGCAATAAGAAACTGCTCAAGCTTTAAGACACTTGACGAATATTTTTTCCGTATATGTGTATTAAAACATGAGCAGAATGAATTTCTTATAAAAAACCTTAAATTAATATTTGATGAATAAGCAGATTATAACATAGAGATACTTTAAAATCTTCTGTTTTTACTTTTTAAGTTTTTTAAAGCCCGCTTGTATTTATCCTATTGCTTTAAATCCAAGCTCAAGATCACCTATTATATCATCTATATGTTCAGTACCTATTGAAAGACGTATAGTATTTGCCTTTATTCCCTGATCAAGAAGTTCCTCCTTTGTAAGCTGCGAATGAGTTGTTGTTGCAGGGTGTATTACCAGACTCTTGACATCGGCAACATTAGCAAGTAGGGAAAAAATTTTAAGGTTGTCTATAAACCTATGTGCCTCTTCCTGACCGCCTTTAATCTCAAATGTAAATATAGATGCTCCGTCATTCGGAAAATACTTTCTGTAAAGCTCATTATCAGGGTGATCAGGCAAAGAGGGATGATTTACATGTTCAACTTTCGGATGTTTTGAAAGATACTCAACAACCTTTTTTGTATTTTGTACGTGTCTTTCAATACGTAATGAAAGCGTCTCAATACCCTGAAGCAGTAAAAATGCATTAAACGGCGATATTGCAGCACCTGTATCTCTAAGAAGTATAGCTCTTATATATGTAACAAATGCGGCAGGACCGGCAGCATCCACAAATGATACGCCATGATAGCTTGGATTCGGATCTGCTATATTTTTAAATTTGGCAGCTGATTTCCAATCAAATTTGCCTGAATCAACTATAATGCCGCCAAGTGTTGTTCCATGCCCACCTATAAATTTTGTTGCAGAATGTATAACAATATCTGCACCATGTTCAATAGGGCGTACAAGATACGGTGTTGCAAATGTATTATCAACAACAAGTGCAATGCCGTGTTTATGAGCAATCTTTGCAACCGCATCAATATCAGGTATATCACTGTTCGGATTTCCAAGTGTTTCAAGGTAAATCGCTTTTGTATTTTCTTTTATGGAATTCTCAATCTCTTTAAGATTATGTGCATCAACAAAAGTCGTATTTATACCATAATGAGGTAAAGTATGCTCAAGCAGATTGTAGGTTCCACCGTAAATAGTTTTCTGTGAAACTATATGTCCGCCGTCAAAAGCAAGTGCCTGTATTGTATAGGCTATTGCAGCGGCTCCGCTTGCTACTGCAAGTGCGGCAGTTCCTCCCTCAAGTGCTGCAACCCTTTTTTCAAGTACTTCCTGTGTTGAGTTTGTAAGCCTTCCGTAAATATTACCTGCATCGGTAAGTCCAAATCGTGCTGCTGCATGGGCTGAATCTCTAAAGACATATGATGTGGTCTGGTAAATAGGCACCGCCCTTGCATCTGAAGCCGGATCAGGATTTTCCTGTCCTACATGAAGCTGAAGTGTTTCAAATCTATATTTGCTCATTTTTTATTCTCCTTTAACTTTATACATTTAATCTATACAAAGCCCTTAAATTTATCATCACCGTCTTTTATAACGGGTCTCTGACGTTTTTTCTTTTCCTCACCTGCTATCCTGCCATGCTCAAGTGTAACCATCCTTTCAGCCTCATCTCCGACCTCAGGATCATGTGTAACAACTATAATCGTACTTCCTGCATTATGCAGCTTTTCAAAAATATCCATTACCACATATTCATTTTTTTCATCAAGATTTCCGGTAGGTTCATCAGCCAAAAGAAGTGCAGGATGATTTATAAGCGCTCTTGCTATGCAGACTCTCTGCTGCTCACCTCCTGACAGCTGGTTTGGAAGGTGCTTTGCCCTGTCTTTAAGTCCAACCGCCTCAAGTGCCTCCATAGCCTCCTCTTCATCAGGCATTGAATGATAATACTGAGACATCATCACATTTTCAAGAGCAGTAAGATAATTTACAAGATGAAACTGCTGGAACACAAGCCCTATCTTATCACGCCTTATAATTGTAAGGTCCTTTTGTGATACTTTTGATATATCAGTACCGTCAAGTATTACCTCACCAAGTGAGGGTTTGTCCATACAGCCTATTATATTCATCATTGTAGTCTTGCCGCTTCCTGAAGGTCCCATTATGGCAAGCCATTCTCCTTTTTCAACTTTCAGGTTTATGTTGTCAAGCGCTTTAAGCTCACCGTATATCTTTGATACATTCTTTAATGTAAGTATATCCATTAAATCTCTCCTACTATATATAAGTCATAGTCATTTTTTTATTATAAATTTGGCTGCAGCTTAGTACAGCCAAATATTGGCGTTTACCCAAAACATTTTTATTAAAGTCGCCGTGTAGATACTATACCACCGGCTAAAAAATCAAAAATCTTAATACTGCCATAGTATAAGCTATGCATGAATATCTCCACGCCTTATTCTCCTCTTAAAACAAGTGCAGGCTCTATATCAACAGTCTTGCTTACAGGTATACTGCATGCAATCATAGTTATTATTATAGAAACTATTACCGTAACCGGTATCATCGCAGGCAGAAAATGGATTCTCCTTGCAAAAACGCTCATACCGACCTGAAGAGCAAAAAAGTAACCCATGCCCGATCCTAGAAGCCCTCCGGCGAAACCAAGCATCATTCCTTCTCCTAAAAAGTCTGAAACTACACTTTCATTTGAAGCTCCGAGTGCCTTTTTAAGTCCTATTTCCTTCCTTCTTTCAGTAACAACCGCCATCATAGTTGTTGAAACGCATATCATCATTATTCCAAGTACAATAACTGTAACTATCCATACAAGCGACTGTAACTTTGTAAGTACAACATCCTGTGAAGCGGTAACACGCTTTACCATCTGGGGTGTAAGGGCTGCATCTTTTTGTTTAAGATTTTCAACTATCTGTGAAAGTTCCGCCTGCTCCGCTTCAACGCTTGCTTCAACCACATCAAGTCCCTTATCTCCAATTATTGACTTAATATCCTCAAGGCTCATAAATATAAGCTCTTCTTCCTTACCTCCTGTGGTTACCGTTCCTGCTACTATAAAGTCGGTTTGTGTAGATTCATTCTTATTTTTAGGTGTACTTAGAGTAAACTTTTCACCGGGTTTTAAGTCTATGGCTTTTGCTATTTCATTTCCCAAAAGCACCTGCCTCGGCTGTGAAGGCCACTCTCCATGAATAAGCCAATAAGGGCTGTTTTTCCTTGCTCCTTCAAGATCGGTTCCCGCAACTATATACGGCTGTTCATTTATCTTTGCATTCTGATATATATATGGCGCAAGTCCTACAAGTTTTCCGTCAGGTATACCCGCCTTTATCTCTTCAAACTGTTCATCAGTTATCTTGTGTTCCGAATCGGTAGGTATAACTATCATATTTGCACCGTATGACCTAAATTCCTTACCAAGCTGTCTTGGTATATCATAGTATATTGTAACAAGTCCTGAAAGTATAGTAGCCCCCATAGCTATGGCAAGAAGTGCGGTTATCATCCTTGAGCGCCTTCTTGCTAGAGAGGCTGTAACCATCCTCCAGTACATAGATCTTTTTTTCATATTTAATTATATTTCCCCATAACTGTATAATATTTATTGCTTTTCCTACCTTCCATGCAGCACTTCGGTAGGGTTAAGATTTACAAGATACCTTATGGCAGGTATACTGCCAAGTATAGTTACTAAAAATACAAGCACTGCAACTATGGGTATTACCATAGGCGCAGGCGGTATCGCCGATCCGAATACTCTGTACCCTATAATCTGTGTAAATCCGATTCCTGCAAAATATCCTACAAATCCGCCTATTATACCGGTAATTACTATTTCGGTAAGTATTGTAAATATAACTTTTGTATTGCTTGCACCCACGGCTTTTTGAAGTCCTATCTCCATCCTTCTTTCCATAACCCCGGCAGTTACAAGATTTGATATGCCCAGTGCGGAACCTGCAAGGCTCAGTATGGTTATAAGTACCATAAGTAAAGTGGTTTTATTTAGAATATCACCCTCAGATTCTGCAACCTGCCTTATCGGTTTTGCAACGGAATCAGTTATGACCTCCTGTATCTGATAACATATGGAGCTTACATAAGCGGTACAGTACCATACCTCCTGCTCCTTTAATGTAAGGCTTAAAGGATTCTGTGCCGCTCTCCTTGCCAGTTCATTATCAGGAGTTGTAAGAGCGCTTACTTCTATTCTGTTTACGACATTTTTCTTTCCTTCCAAATCCTGTGCAAGCTTTAATGATGAATATATATACTGGTCCTCATCACTTCCTGAATTAAATATCCCCTTTATTTTTACAGTCTTTTTAAGATTCGGTGTTGAAAGCTCTACACTGTCTCCGACTTTTAAATTATTTCTTGCAGCGAATACAGAGCCTGCCATGATCATATCATCGTCATCATCATTAACCCACTCACCTTCTATCTCCCACCAGCTTTTAAGCTTTATCATACCTGTATCAAGTATTTCTCCGGTTTGAAGCTCCATATGGTGTGCAAACCAGGTACCTACAAGTCTTGTATCCTTTGAATCATCATTTACTTTAACCTTTGCGTAAAAATACGGTGTAAAGTCAACTATATTAAATGCCCAAAATATAGTCTTTATATTTCCCAATTCATCTTCATTCAGATAGTTTTGTCCTTTTTCCTCCTGATCACTCACACCGTATATATCATCAAGAAAAGAGGCTTCTTTAGGCACTACATTTATATTTGCACCATATGCCTTTAATTCCTGATTTACCTTATCTCCTACACCAAGCATAGTATTTAACATAGATGTTGAAAGACTTACTCCAAGTGCAATGGTGAACGCTATCATAAGCATCTTGCTTTTCTGCCTGAAAAGCGCTCCCCATATCATTCTTAAAAACATATATTTTCCTCCGTCTAATTCTTAAATACATATGAAAGTGCATCAAGATCGCTGAGTGCAATTTTTATTTTTCTATCATGTACTATATATTTTACCGGTATAGGATTGCATCCGCCTTTAAAACCGATTGTACCTTTGTTCATGACAACATCACAGAGTTTGCACACAACTTCGTCCTTCCTTTCAAAATAGCCGCTCGGACCACAAAGCTCACAGGCATCAAGCCCTACACCGTAGGAGCCCTGTGCTTTTTTAATTATTATAAATCTTACTTCCTTTTTATCAGCGGCAGTATATACATATCTGTGCAGATGCCCGTCATCCACACTCTCAAGCGTAATTACGGCAAAACCGTCCTCAACCGTATAATTTTCAGGCGGGGACAGCGGAATTTCTCTATTTACATGAGCTTTTACAACTGTTAATGACATAATATTTACCACTATAAGCACTATAAAAAATTGTGCCCAGTGCCTTTTATTTCTCATATAGAATTTAATCTTCCTAAGCTGCGCCCTGTTGCTATACGGCTGTACCACCTTTATATTCTGGCTCCATAATATAATAGGGGCTATTATAAGCACCGCCATAACCGCATAGTCAAAATATCTCGTCCTGTTAAGAGTTTCAGTTATAAGCTTAAACAATGTGATATTTTTAGGCAATATTCTTAATGAATAAAGCCTCTGTGCTATAACTGCCATCTGTGTAACTCCCCTTATAAGAAGCGTTGTTATTACAAGTGCCTTAAGCTGGTTTTCTTTAAGCCTTATCCCCGTATTGTATATAGCAAGCCCTGAAAGTATTATTACCGTAAAGCCTGTAGTATAACCTATAACCCTATAAAGCACCATAGTGCTTAGTGCCTTTTCACCGTAACTTACAAAGCCGTCAGACCTTAATATGACTGTCGGCAGATAATAAAAGAAAGATGATACTCCATACAGTGCAAGGGCTGCAAACAGCAGATTGTCATACAGAGCCCCGTTCTTTTTCTTAAGTATACCCCTAAACAGTATAAGCAGCAGTATAACAGCCATAGCTATTAAAACAGGTATCATACTGTAATAGCTCAGATTGGCTCTATTTATAAAATTCGGAAGCGAACGTACTATGGCAGATACTACCGCAGCCACTATACCAAGTCCTATAGAAAGTGCCGTTAAAATATATCTTTTTCTCTCTTCTTCAGGTCTGTAATAAGCAAATACAATGCCCATCGTGATAGCAAATGCAATGCCCGACTCAAGTACCTGTATATAAATTTTTCCGTCTATTGTTGTAACCTCCTTCCATGATTGTGATTATATAAGAGAAACTGAAGAGAGATATCTCCCTTCAGCTTCTCTTATTTAGTATTATGGCATATAAAAATATATATCTCGATATAAACAATTAATTCCTAAATAACTTAAAGCTTCTATATAACTGTTTATATAAAAATTACCACTGAGGACCTGCCCATTCAAATTCTTTCCACTCGGCAATTATAGGTTCTGTCCAAAATCTTCCTGTAACACCTGTCTCTTTGTCTACATGGAGAAGATAGTCATTTCCCGGAGGGCTTACTTCAAACTTAATATCATATACTCCAAGCCCCTCTTCAAACTTAATATTTGCACCATAGTGAGGACCGTCTGAAGCGTTCATAGGCATAAATGCAACTTCCTGAACCTTATCGGAACCTTTTTTCTGTATATAAGCCTTTACATGAAGCCACGGAACAAATGCTCCAAGACCGTATCCAAGCTTAGAGCCTTCTTCAGAAGCCGTAATATCAGCCTCTATATGACAATCTGCATCCTCTTTAGGTATGCTGTTTCCGGCAGGTTCCATATCAACCGGCTGGAAATAAACGCCTGCAATTACAAGCGGACCTTCCTCTATCTCTTCACCAATATCAAATTCCTGAAATCCTCCTCCAACTTCAGGTGCTTTTGCTTCTTTTGATTCATCATCCTTTTTTGAATCGTCTTTTTTTGACTCATCAGCCTTCTTTGAATCATCTTTTTTTGACTCATCAGCCTTTGAAGCATTCGATTCTTTCTGGCTGCTTTGTGCCTGAGTTGTCGTATTGCCTGAATCTGTACTGCATGCAGTCATTGAAGCAGCTACAACTGCAACTACGGCAGCACTTAATAAAAACTTCTTGATCATAATATTGATCCTCCCTTTGTTATTTTTGCCCTTGCTCTTTTTCAAGCTTGGCTCTTATTTTTTTGTTATTATTTGAATGCAGTACCAATGATACTATCATCAATACAAGCATAATAACCTGCGGTACAAGGGTTTCAACCCTTGGATAGATTCCGAGAAGCTCGACCGAAAATCCATTCATCCAACCAACCGGCGTTCTTCCCAAAACATCAGCCTCCTGAAGCTCATACACACCCTTTCCGGCAAATGAAATACACAGTATAAACATAAGTATACTTGTTACCATAAAGAAAGGCTTAAGCGGAAGCCTCATACTGAATTTCACTATAACTATATATACAATAGCAAGACATATGGCTGCTATTATTATTCCAAGCCACATATGGAACATACTTGTTCCCAAATCGTTTGCAATCACCGCCTGGAAGAAAAGTATAAGCTCCGCACCCTCTCTGAAAACTGCCAGAAATGAGGCAAATGCCAAGGCATACATATTTCCCCTGCCTATTGATTTTTCAACCTGACTTTTAATGTATCTGCTCCATACCTCAGCCTCAGACTTTGAAAGCATCCAGTTACTTACATAAAAAAGCACTCCGACTGCAACAAACATCGCTATACCTTCAAATATCTCCTGCGTCATACCCGATTCCGCAGCACCTATTGCACTTGAAACCATATTAAATATAACTGCAAGAAATATACTGAAACCTATACCTAAAACAGCCCCCAGATAAACTCCTTTAAGGTATTTCTTATTATCCGTCTTTACAAGATAGGCTATAATTGCGGCAATAACAAGTATCGCTTCAAGCCCTTCCCTCATAGTAAGTCCGAATGCCGTTAAAAAACTGCTTGCTGCCGAAGCTGCACTGCTTTTTCCGACCGGCACCGCTTTATCATGCTGCGCAGAAGTATCCCCTTCACCCGAGTCCTCTTTCTGAGCCTCGCTCTCTTCTGAAGATGTGTCTGAATCTCCCACCCCGTCAAGCTTTGCGGCATCCTCTTTAAGCATGGCTGTAAGACTGTCTATAATCTCCTTGACTTCTTCAACGCTCTTGCCCTCTTTAACCGCTTTTTTAGCGAGATAAAACTTGTTTTCAACATCTGAACCTCTTTGGGCTGAGATATAGCTCATTACGGTTTTTTCAAAGCCGAGTTTTTCATAATATTGAAAATAAGCCTTATTTATCGCCTTTTTAGTAGCCTCTTTAGTAGCATCATCTGTGCCTTGTTTATAGATTTCAACACTCTCGTTAAGAATCTCAGTCATCTCATCGGCAACTGTTTCCCAGTTTTCATACTTCTTCGTATCCGCATATGACTGCATACATACGCCCGCAGTTATAGCAAGTGCCATAAGAAACAGGCATAAACGTTTTAAAAATATGATTTTTTTCACTTTACAAGCCTCCCATCATCCATGTTGTAGATACAGTCTGAATGCACAAGTATATCATTCTCATGTGTTACTATCAGCAGTGCTGTACCTGATGAATTAATATCTTTCAAAACCGACATTATACCATCTGTTGTTGTTTTGTCAAGATCAGATGTAGGTTCATCGGCTATAAGTATCTTTGGAGAATTCATAATCGCCCTTGCAAGAAGAACTCTTTTCAGCTCCCCACCCGATAAAGATTTCGGAAACTCATCTTTTAAATTAAGTATTCCCATCTTATCAAGGAGTGCCGATGCTCTGCCTACACCCTCTTTTGAATTATTATACAGACTCATAGGCAGCATTACATTTTCAAGTACCGTAAGGTTCGGCATTGTTCCGAGAGACTGCGGTACATAGCCTATACAGGAATTGCGATAATTACTCTTTTGTTTATCATCAAATTCCTTAAGGTCTTTTCCTCCTATATACACACTGCCTGATGACGGCTCAAGAAGTCCTGCTAAAAGATTTAAAAAGGTGGTTTTACCGCTTCCTGAGCGTCCAGTTATATAAACAAACTCTCCCTCATCTATGGCAAAGTCTATTTCATTTACCGCTCTGAAGCTCCTGCCTCCTCTTACAAAATCCTTCGACAGCTTTTGGGTCTCAATAATATGACCCCCCATTTATCTGCTTTCCTCCGTATTCCCTGATGAAACCGATTTTTCCTGTTTCAAACCGCCTGCATTTACAAATACACAGATAAGGCTTACGATTATATACAGCCCGGCTACAAGAAAAATAGCAGGCTTTGTATGTAAATTACAGTGCATGCTCGGCATCTTGCAGGTTCCTATAATATTAACCGGCATAAGGAATGCAAGCACTCCCAGTGCAATATTTGAAAGTGCAATACCTGTTGCAGCGGCTGATTTTCTAAACAATATAAATACCGCTCCATATACCGCTATTACCGCTCCTATAGCTTTTACCGACTCGCCCATCCAATGACACTTCATAAATCCCCCGTCCTGCATAGGCATACACACAGGTGCTATTTTACCCGGAATAAGGAATAATATTACACCTAATACCATAAATACAATACCAAAAATTAAGTTTATAGGCTTTTTATTTTCGCCTGTACTACTCATAAAATAACAAGTCCCCTCCTTTTTATAGTCTGTCATACATTGTTAGGATTTTCTAACCTTTTGACATAGGGATTATAGCATATTGATATAATTAAGGCAATAAGGTATCTTTAAAAATACATTTCCGCTTTAGAAAGTAAAATGTGTTGTTTTATAAAGTAAAAATGTACGGGTAATTTCCGGCTTGGAACGTAAAAACCTAAAAATAACTTAGCATTTAAAAAACAATGATTATAAGCCCTTATATAATTTTTCAAAAAATTTCCGTGCTTCTTCAAGCTCCGATGCATCAGGATGCCCCTTTGCCAAACCGCCTATAAGCTTAAAAGGTCCAAAGGTATCATAGCCCTTGCAGCTGTAACCGCCCTTTATATTCGGATTTTTACCTTCTAAAGCCTCCTCTGCGGACTTAGGTAACTTAAATTTACTGCCTGCCCCTTTTGTACATACAAAAAATATGTCCTTGTTCTCAGGAAGCTTTTCAGCTATATAATCAAGTACAGAGGCATGAAACTTTGAATAATATATGCCTGAAGCAAAACCTATAAGATCATAAGAGGATAAATCCCTGTCAGCATCCTTTGCCGCATCAATTAAATCCACTTCGTAGCCCTTTACCATAGCATCAATTACCTTCTTTGTATTGCCGTGATGCACTGATGCATAAACTATCGCTGTTTTCATAGATATTAGTCCTTTCTTAAAAAATACTTATTATAAAATAAAAAAATATTAAATTTTAGGGAAACAATGATTTAATCATAGTTTCCCTAAAGTTTTGTTTTATTCCTGTAACTATTTAAGAAGCTCTTTAATTTCTTCTTCTTTTTGTTTATCCTTACTGTCTTCAACACCTACATATCCAAGGTGGTTTACAAGTGCCTGTCCGTCATCGCCTGTAAGCCATTCAAAAATTTTGTATTCGTATGAATCTTTTTTTGAATCGGCTCTTATTGCAACATAAAACTCATTAGTATAAGGATACTCCCCTTTCCTTATACTTTCATCATCAGGCATTGTTTTATCTATTGAAAGAAATTTAACTGAGGGATCATTTTTCATATTTTTAGCATAATAGTAAACTGAATATCCAATCGCATCGGCAGAATTGTCGTAGGCGGCAACCGCTTCAATAAGGTCTCCCATTTCCGTGGCAACAAGTTCAGGATACGGGTCTGTAAGTTTTTTATCTTTCATGACAAGCTTTTCCATAAGATTTTGGCTGCCCGAGTTTCTGGGTCTCTGGAAAGCCTTTATCTTATTATCATTTCCGCCAAGTTCTTTCCAGTTTTCGATTTCACCGCTGTATATTTTGACGATATTTTCACCGCTTATATCATTCACCGGATTGGACTTATTAGCCAGAAAAACAAGAGCATCTTTTCCTACAGGTTTTATTAAAATAGGCGGTATCTCTATCTCCTCACTGGAACTGTCACTCTTTCTTTCATATTTCACACTCTTTGTGCCTTCAGTCTCTTTTATAGCATCCATAAGATCCTGCGGAGGTGCATAAGCAAGTATTATATCGGCTTCTTTATCAAAAAGCTTATAATATGAACCCGTTGTCTTATTGTGAACGATTTTGCCTATGGCACTGTCCTCACTTTCACCTGTTGCAAGTCTGTATATTGCATAGGAAAGAGGTAAAGTTGCAGTTGAACCGTCTATTTTAGGATACTTGTCGGCAGGTATTTCAGGGTAACTAAAGCTTACTGAGCTGTCTTTTTTTACATCTTCCGAAGTCTCCTCCTGTTTTGTTTCCTCTTTTTTGGTTTCCTCCTGTTTTGTTTCCTCTTTTTTGCTGCTTGCCTTAGTACTGCCTGTATTCTGACAGGCAGCCAGTAAAAATGCTGAAAATAAAAGTACGGGTAAATTCAATTTTTTCATAACTAATCTCCATTCCTCCGCCTCCTACAGGCGGCAATATTGTAAAAAGGTATTTTTAGATTGTTCTTATACATAATACTAAACTTAAGCCATTTATTAAACATAAACGCTAATCGTATAAATCTGCCTGAGTCTCCTCATCATCACTATATTCACGCCTTAAAAGCTCATGTTTAAAATTATAACATTCTATGCAGTTGCCATGCATACATATATAAAAGTCGTCCCCATAATATATAACATACTTTTCATCTAAATCTTTTTCATCAAGCCTTATAAGCTCACCTTCAGGAGTTAAAATTGCCTCAAATATATTTTTTGTAATAAATTCATTATCATTACTTAAGGTCTCATCGGATTTTTCTTCTGTATTTTTAAATTCTTTATATATGCTTATAGAACGATATCCTTCCTCTTTTTGAGGATCAATGAACACATCCATTGACACAGCCCCGGAATCACTATCGTTTATATTATCACCTGCAGCAATACACTTCCCGTTATAAAAAAGCATGCTTATTGTTGAGTTTCCCTCATATACATCCTCCATATCCTTTTTATAAAATGATACTATACGGCAGTTTTTTCCAAGAGTATTGTTATCTACTCTTCTATTCTCAAGATCTTCAGGCTTTAAATACCCGTTATGCTCTAGTTCAATATCTTCCCCAAGTATTATATCATGCAGCACCAGAATATTTTTATCAGTATCTTTTATATATGCCGTAAAAAATATACCTTCTTCAAGTAACTGTGCTTCCTCCTGTGTAAGCTTTCTTTTTAATACTCCATCCTCAAATACATTATAAAAATCGTCTTGAGACTTCATAACAGCATAGGCTTTCCCGTTAAGCTCCAAATTTGCTAACGTGCTTTCAGAAACGCTTTTACTGATTACCCTATTTGATTTTAAGTCATATAACACAGCACAGGCTTGGTTTTTTTTATAGTACTGAATAAGACATATATCCTTTTGATAATACATAGCGCACTCAACTATGTCGTCGGGAGTTGTACCTATTAGACTACCTATATCCAAAAGCTTATTTCCGGCAGTATCATAGATTGCACTGCTAACATTTAAATTCGATGAATTGATATTCTTTACTACAGCATATCTCTTATACTTTTCATCTATTTTATAATCGCCTATAACGGTAGTATATATTTCACAGCCCTTATCAGGAAAAATAGTATTTATCAATGCCCCTTCAAGATTATATATATTAATCTGGGTATTGACAGCACTGTAACCGCTACCCTCCTTTACATTTACCCATATATAATCCCCGAAACGATTTGCATCTCCATACGGCAGGTATGAAATAATATCTCCCTGTTCATCTAATATAAAGTTATCCTTTCCATCGCCTTCAGGTATCACGTCTTTATACTTATCCTTGATTTTTTTATTTACTATTTGATCATCATACCAATATACACTGCTATTGGTATCAACAAATGTAATTCCGTCCCCAAGAGAACTTAGATTGTACATTTTATCAGCCTTATATAACCATTTTTCCTTATCTAATGAATATATACCCGGGCAAAGACTCTCAGAATCCTCTGCATATATGTTTTTCTTTGATATCATAACAGGTCTGTCTATTTCTACATCAGGAATATACTTTTTATCTTTAAAATCTTTTCCAAGTATAAGCGTTCCTTGTTTGCCATAAAATAATTTTGCCGGCACTGCAATATAAGCACCCTCCGTTTTATCTAAAACATTATTATTTGTACTATCATCTTTGGTATTATCTTTAGTATCATTATATTTATCCTTATCCCGTGTCCCGACTGTTTTTTCTGAACTCACCGAATTGCCGTCATTGTCGGCAGTGGCAATGCCTGAACCTACATTATCCCCGGTACATGCCGACATAATACATACAGTACTTAAAATAAATATAAAAATCCATATAAATCGAGATACCCTAATACAAAAATTATAACTTTTACACTTAATACCCATAAATTCCCCCCTGTAAAATTAAAATTTTACTTTTGACTGTATTCTATCGGTTAAAACCGGCGGACTAATACAGCGATATTTCAAATGATATACATTATGCAAGAAGACCTTCAACAAAAGCAGGAATCTGCTCAAGATCCTTTTCCTTAGGATTCCACAGCGGACGTATGTTTTCACTGATTACATCAAAGCCTGAATCTGCTAGCTTCTGCTGAAGTACCTTTACAGATTCTCCGCTCCAGCCGTAGCATCCGAAAGCGGCAGCCTTTTTATCCTTGAACTTAAGCTGCTTGAGAAATTCAAGCCAGCCAGCCACACTTGAAAGTATACTGTTTGCAACCGTAGGAGAACCTACTGCTATTGCTTTTGACTTGAATACTTCAAGCATTATTTCATTCTTATCCGCCTTTGATATATTAAACACCTTTACCACTGTATCCGGACTCTGTTTATGTATCTCCTCCGCTATCTTATGAGCCGCCTTTGCAGTTCCCTCCCACATAGTATCATAGGCTATGGTTACTTGATCCTCTTTATATTCCTTAGCCCATTCTGCATATTTTTCAACTATCTGCATAGGATTATCACGCCATATAGCTCCATGTGAGGGTGCTATCATATCAAACTGAAGATTAAGTTTAGAAATCTCCTCAAGCTTTTTTGTAAGTATTGCGGCAAACGGATTTAAGATATTTGCAAAATACTTCATTGCCTCTTTATTTAAAAGGCACTGATTCGCCTTGTCATTAAAAAGCTCCTCAACTGCATAATGCTGACCGAAAGCATCATTTGAAAAAAGTATATTGTCCCCTGTCATATAGGTCGCCATGGAGTCGGGCCAATGCAGCATTCTCATTTCAACAAATATAAGTTTTTTTCCGTTTCCTATATCAATTGAATCTCCTGTTTTTACAACACGAAGATCCCACCCCCTCTCGCCGTACTGTCCTTCAATACTCTTTACGCCATTGGCGGTACAGTAGATCGGCACCTTCGGTATCTCATCCATAATAGCGGTCAGTGAGCCTGAATGGTCGCATTCTCCATGATTTGCTATTATGAAATCAATTTTATTTAAATCAATCTCTTTCCTGAGATTTTCAACAAAATCAAAACGGTGAGGTGTCCATACAGTGTCTATCAGGACAGTTTTCTCTTCCTCAACCAGGTATGCATTCTGACTTGAGCCGTTCATTATAGAATAGTCATCACCATGAAAGCTTTCAAGCTCCCAGTCGATATAGCCTACCCAGCTTACATTATTTTTAACATGTTTTCTCAATATTTTTCCCTCCATTTCATATAAGTCCGATGTAGCCATGCCCGATATACATTTTAGTATGAAAGCATAAAACTACGATCATGTAAATTATAACATTTTAACAGTAAATCTTCAATAAAAGTACTTAATAAATACAAATTAATATAAAAGTTTTAGTACATGCTCATTTCTTACTATTTATAATATCTTTACATATTTTGTCTGTACACAGTTTTTCCTGAAATCATGATAGAAGCAGTACAAAATACCTGCAACTTTCTCATGTGAAATACTTTGTCAATGTTTTATTAATGTATAACAACAAATTCCGAATATATAGAAATAAAACTATTTATGCACTATGCTAAATATTCCTTAAAATATTGTATTTTAAATTTCCTTTTAGAATATTGAAATAAGTATTTGTATACACTATAATGTATGCTATACAGTATTTGTACTGTAAAAAATGCTTAGGTGTATAAATTAATACTATATATCGTAATAATTGGTTTATATATCGAACAACTTTTTTCATGTTTTTTTAATATTTATTAACAGTTTGTAATTATTTAAGTTTGTGTTTTTAGTGAGGTATTTTTATGTTTATAATTTTTATGTTTATAATTTTTATATTTATGTGTCTTTTATCCGTAGTACTTGCTTTTATATTGGAGGTAAAATCCAAAGAAATTAAAAGACTGCACCGTGAAAATCTTCTACTTTCAAAAAAAGTAAAGGATTTAATGCACAAAATTGAAAGTCTGCACCAACCGGTTGAAGAAGAAGGAGAACAGTCTTCAAAACCTATATATTTAGAATCTTCACCCGTTCTTGAAACCGGTTCAAAAGACCTTCAGACCGAAAGTCCGCTTATTAATACTTTTTCATATACGCCTCAAAACTCCGGGCAAAAAACATTACCCGTAAAGAATAAGGGCAGTTTGGTACTCTGGCAAGCCCGGACTTCGCTTGTACTTGGTGTACTGTTTGTATTTTTTGCAGGTCTTATATTTGCAACCACTACATGGTCCGTGCTTCCTTCCATAATTAAGATATCCATGCTTATAGCCTCTTCTGCGATATTCTTTTTTTCATCTTCATTTGCTGAAAAAAAGCTTCACATCCACGGAACAGGCAGAGCATTTTATGTGCTTGGCAGCATATTTTTATTTGTATCCGTCATATGTATAGGTTTTTTCAAGCTTTTAGGACCTGAACTTACTCCTGACGGTTCCGATAAGTTTTTCCTTTTTTTCGCAGGTGCGTTTCTGACTGAGATTTCATTATTATGCGGATTAAGGAAAATTAAAGGGATTTTCTTTGCTTCTATTGTATTATATGGTATAGATCTATGTACAGTGCTTTTCCTTTTGGCACTTAAAGTTGATAAGGATATATTTTTTATATGCACTACCGCATATGCTCTAGTTATACTGCTTATCGAACGCCTTATAGGCGAAACCATGAAGCATGGCATTTTACATAAAAATGAAAATGCTGCCGATGATATCAGCATAAAAAATCTTAATAAACAGCATAACCGCAAAGGTATATTTTCAGGTCTACATATTTTTATGTGCGGAGACAGTGTTATACCTGCTTTTTATAATTTTGCCTTAAATACCCTTATACTCGCAAGCATATTTCCGATGTTTTTGCTGGGAACAGGCTTTATATCCGGTATAGTTACCACAACTCTCGCATGCGCACACCTTATATACGGAAATAAAAATGACAGGAGTGAATTAAATATATCCGCATTTATACTCCTTCTATTTCTAAGTATATACAGGTTTATGGTTCCTGAAAGCATACAGGAGCTGCTCTTTATGCTTATGTCGGCACTTGCAATATTTTTTATGCTTGATTTTACACAGAGTCTTACATCAAAAAGCAGAAAATATATATCCAATGCAGCCATTATCACAGCTGCAATCGCATTTATATTTTGCTTTAGTTTTATAAATTCAGAGATAAGCATACACCATGTTCTGTCCATGGGACTGCTTTTTATATATACTTCAGTACAGAGCCTGCGTGATAAACGCTTCTATATAGGAAACGCTTTTACTTCAATCGCATTTTATATACTTTTAGTAATATATTTTAATATACCCGATGACATAATACCTTTTACTACTATAACTGCATTTTTGGCAGTACTTATACTAAGGGAGAAAAAGCTGATTCCGTTTAGAGATACCTACTCGGAAATAGTCTACACTATATGCGGACTACTTTATTCATTATTTTATGCAGTTATATACCATCTTTTTAAAGATTATTTTTCACTCAGGCTTATAGATATGTTTACCGAGCTTTATTCTCTGATATTTATAATATATCTTATACTGCGTTACGGAAAAAAGATCCTCCTTATAAAAGCCTTATTTCCTATATTTGGACTTTTATGTGTATATAATCTTGTCGATATTTCATGTCAGATATTAAATATCGACAGTTATATGATAAATTATGATATATTTGTACTTATATACCTGACCGTTCTTATAGTCCTTGATGCTATAAAACCGGATCAATATATATATGCAGCCTTTATGCTGGCTTCAATATATGGTTTTAAGCTATTATTTATCTATAATTCAGATTCTGCAAATATATTAATATGCTCAGCCTTCTTTATGGTACAGGCGGCATATCTATATTACAGCAGATATATTTTTAAAGGATATAAGGACTTTGCAGGCAAATGCTCATGTATTTATTTTTTACTCTGCGCAGTTTCCTTTTTAAGGATATTTGACAGATTAAGTATTGTAGATTATATGATATTAATAACAGCCATTGCATGGTGTATGTATATTGTTTCACTGATTACAGATAAAACTCTCACAGTATTTATAATGCTTATTATAAGCCTGTTCCACCTTATTCTTATCTGGGAATTAATCATATTCTATGAATCGGCATTCAATGATATACTGATATTTGTCTCATTTGCGGTATTATATATGATTTCATACAGGAAAAATATAAAATTGGTATCCGTTTTAAACGCCCTTTTATTTATACCATTTTTTCCCTCTCTATTTTATAATTATACCAACCCTTATAATGCATATTATGGCTGTTCAACCGATTTGGTCATGACAGGTATATCAGTACTTCTTGTTATAACCGTACTGTTTTTAAGAACGAAATTTGATATTATAGAATTCCCAAATATAACAGCAAAAGCGGATACAGATAAAAACAACACTTCAGATATGCCAAATTATAATTCTCCCGATATAAGATATGATTTTTACAGCATGTTCTCATGTATAATTATATTTATACTGATATTAATGGGGAATGTTACATGGAATTTTATACATATGCTCTTAACATCATTATATTTTATACAATATATAAATATAAAAGGACTGAAACAGACAGCAATTGCTCTTTCAGAAGCCTGCATTGTAGCCGCATGTTGGATACAGCCCTGGTTTATCCCCCCGGAACTGTTTAAACTTGAGCTTTTCCTGCTGCCGGCAGCACTTTGGACATACTCTCTCGGCTTTATATCCCGTCATAATAAAAATACAGGTACAGTACAATTACTGCTTTATACCTTATTTATGTTCGCACTTATGCTTGATGTATTTATAAACGCCAATGTAGCGGATGCCTTAATATTTGAATCACTTTGTATATCCGCTTATGTCTATAATTCAACAATGAAAAAACGCATACATTCCGCATTAAGTGCGGCAGGTGCCTTAATTGTAGTACTGTATATGACAAGAGGATTCTGGAGCAGGATAGCCTGGTGGCTGTATCTGCTTATAGCCGGAATAGGACTTATAATATATGCAGCCTTAAATGAGATGAAAAAGAAATAATAAATAACAAAAGCTACATAACTGTACAAGTTAAATAAAATTCAGTACACAGTCAACTAAAAAACCGCACCGGTTAACCGGTGCGATTTTTTAGTTCCAACCTTTACATACATTTACCCATCTGTCATACGGAGCATATTTTTCAAGTTCCTCAATAGTCAGCTCTATGGCACTGTTTGCACTCCCACATGCAGGAAATACTGTATCAAAACGCCTTAAAGACTCATCAAGATATATTTTTACACCATCATTTACAGCAAACGGGCATACACCTCCAACCTCATGTCCTGTCAGATTTATAACCTCATCGGGTGAAAGCATCTTTGCCTTAGCTGCAAATTCGGCTTTATATTTTGAATTATCAATCTTGGCATCCCCCGCAGTTACTATTAAAATAGCATTTCCACCTAGCATAAAAGAAAGAGTTTTTGCTATTCTGCTGCCTTCACAATTAAGTGCCCTGGCAGCAAGTTCAACAGTCGCACTTGATACTTCAAATTCCATAACCTTATTTTCAATGCCCATCTTTTTAAAATACTCTCTTACTTTTTCCACAGACATATATGCTCACAACTCCTTATACTATATTTAAACAAATTTCCTTATAGCTGATTATTTTTAAATGATTTGTTCTGTTTGTATATCAGTACCGTATAAGCTGCGATTATACAAACTGCTATAAAAGTTACCGGCAGCCCCGCTTCAAACCCATATGAACCGCCGTTCAACAATGTTAATTCACTGCTTAATGAGGTTTTTAAAATCGTTGAAGGCAGCATAAATCCGCTGACCGGAATGCCAAGCACAGGACCCAGTATAAAATTCCAGCCTGAATGAAAGCCTGACACAACCCATATATTATCATGGTAGTAATACATCATACTAAATGCAAGTCCGATTAAAAATGTATTTACCGTACTTATAAGCGAAGCACCCGCATTTCCCAAATGCATCAATGCAAAAATAAGCGAATTCAATATTAGCCCTATAACTACACCGGTCTTTAATGCAAGCTGTACAAATAAAAGACCTCTAAGCAAAAATTCCTCCATAAATCCCTGAAATATAAATCCTACCATTAAAAATAGCAGCACATATACATTAAGCTCACTATTAAAAGAAGTTTTTACTGCACCTGAAAGAATATTGAAAAGCCATATTATAAACAGAGCCAGTGCTGAAAATATACAACCAGTAATATAGCTTCCAATCTTATTTATATCCATTCCAAGTGATACAAAAGTTCTTTTTCCGACAATTACTATGTAAACTACACATATAAATGCCCCTATTATATTTGCGAGCAATATAAACGACATATTGTCATCAGAACCTAATAGAAGGAAAGACATTAATCCTACTACTAAAGAATAAAGGATATAGCAAATCACTATATTTATAAAACCTAATTTTGTTACTTTTTTTGCCTCATTTAAGGTTTCATTAAATTTTAAAACATACAAAATTATTACCTCCCTGCTGCAGTAGATTCATAACTAAAATAGTATCAGTCATTTTTAAGATTTTTTCAGAACAATAATTTTATAATACCATCATTTAAATATTGATGATTTTAAAACACCGTCATTTAAATTCTGTAATATTTAATTTGACTTTACTTCTTTCCAGAGGTTATTATAAAGCTCGTCAGCTTCCTCTCCCAGATACTGGAATACTTCGCAGTTTTTAAGCATTTCCTGATCCGGAAATACAGCCTTGTTTTCCCTCATATCCTTATCAAGCAATTCAAAAGCGGCAGTATTTGGAGTAGGATAGGTAATATATTCAAAATTTTTCTTCGCTATATCCGCACGGCACATAAAATCAATCCATTTTTCGGCATTTGCTTTATTTGGAGCATCTTTAGGTATTACCCATGAATCAATCCAGAGATTGCTTCCTTCTTTCGGAATGACATACTTAAGCTGGTCTTCTCTTCCTGATGCTTTAATCTCATTTTGTATATAAAGCATCTCTCCTGAATAAATAACTGCAAGTGCCGCTTCACCGCCTATCATCTTATCCCTTACCTGGTCTATAACATACGCCTGTACAAGGGGCTTTTGTGCTATAAGCTGGTCTCTGACAGCCTCAAGTTCAGCCCGATCTGTTGAATTTAATGAATAACCCAGCTTTTTTTCGCCTACCATAAAAGCATCTCTAACCGAATCCTGCATAAGTATATTGCCTTTATACCTTTCATCCCAAAGTACATTCCAGCTGTCAGGATCTCCCTCAACCTTTGATGTATTGTATATTATCCCTACTGTACCCCAGTTATAAGGCACTGAAAATTTATTTTCAGGATCAAATGCCTTTGACATATCCATATACTGCTGTCCTATATTTTTAATATTCGGCACATTATTAAAATCAATTTCAGCAAGAAGACCATTATCAACCATCTTCTTTATCATATAATCGGAAGGACATACCACATCATATTTGGCAGCACCTGAGCTTATTATAGGGTACATCTCTTCATTTGTTTCAAACATATCATATATAACCTCTATGCCGGTTTCTTTCTGAAACTGTTCAACGATACTGTCATCTATATATTCTCCCCAGTTATAGACATAAAGTTTTCCGCCGCTTCCTGCTTCCTTTTCCTGCCCATTCTTCTGAAGAAGTGAACATCCTGAAAGTAAAAAAGTTGTGCTGCAAAATGCCAATACACAGGCAACAGCTTTTTTTGCATATGCTACATATCTTTTATTCATATTATCTCATTCCTTTTGTCTTAGTATTTTTATGCACTTTATTTATATTCGGTGCAAAATTTGTTATTAAAAGCAGTATAAGCACAACAAGAAATATAATGCTTGAAAGTGCATACATGCTTGGCTTTATACCTTTTCTAACCTCTGAATATATAAGAGTCGAGAGTGTGTTTATACCGGCTCCCTTTGTAAAATGCGTTATTATAAAATCATCAAGCGACATTGTAAATGCCAGCAGAAAACCTGACAGTATACCCGGAAATATATCGGGAAATACCACTGCAAAAAAAGCCTTTAAAGGTCCTGCACCAAGGTCAAGTGCCGCCTCATAGGTATATCTGCTTGTTTTTTTAAGCTTGGGAAGCACTGAAAGTATTACATAGGGTATATTAAAGGTTATGTGGCTTACGAGCACTGTCTTAAAACCGAGTGATATACCAAATGATATAAATGCCAGCATAAGCGATATACCTGTAACTATATCCGCATTGAGCATAGGTATACTGGTTGCACCCATAAGCATGCTTTTAGGCAGCTTTTTCATATCATTTAATGCTATGGCTGCCGCTGTTCCTATAATCGAAGCTATAATTGAAGAAAGCAGAGCTATAATTACAGTATTTTTAAATGCATCCATTATCATACTGCTTGAAAAAAGCTGTGTATACCACTGCCATGTAAATCCCCCCCATCTCGTGCGGGATTTGCTTGAATTAAAGCTAAGCACCACCATCACAAGTATAGGGGCATATAAAAAAATCAGTATAAGTGCAAGATAGAAATCTCCAAAGATTTTCTCAAGCCTTTTTAAAATCCCGATTTTCAAAATGTCCTGCCCTCCTGACTGTCATATTTTGCTATAAGAGCCATGCTTATAAATATAAATACCATCATCACAAGTGAAAGCCCGGCTCCAAGGTGCCAGCCGCTTCCTCTGGTAAATTCCTGCTCTATCACATTCCCTATAAGCAGTATCTTTGCACCTCCAAGTATATTGCTTATAACAAAGGTTGTAAGTGCCGGCACAAATACCATAGTTATGCCGCTTACTATACCCGGTATGCTCAGCGGCAGAAGTATATGGAAAAAGGTCTGCCTGCGACTTGCTCCAAGATCCCTTGCCGCATTTACTACATTGTCGTCTATCTTTACAAGAACATTATATATCGGCAGAACCATAAATGGAAGAAAATTATAAACCATTCCCAATATTATAGCATAATTTGTATTTATAACAGCTATACCCGGAAGATTAAATAATGAAAGTATACCGTTTATAACCCCGTTTTTTTCAAGCAGAGTCTGCCATGCAAGTGTCCTAAGCAGAAAGTTCATCCACATAGGCAGTACAAATATAAATACTATAAATCTTCCGGCTCCCGCACCTCGTTTTTTTAAAATAAGTGCAAGCGGATAGGCAAGCAAAAGACATATAAGTGTACTTATTAATGAAAGCAGCAATGAAAGTATAAGTGCCTTCATGTGCTCATATGTTCCCATTGAAGTTATATTTTCAAATGTGAGTACACCGTTTTTGTCGGTAAGTCCATATATAACTATAAGTATAAGAGGCACCACCGTAAATCCGAGTATCCAAAAGACATACGGAAAAACCAATATTTTCCTGCTTTTTATCTTGCTGAGGAAATTATTCATTTACTCCTATCGCCTCCTCGTCCTCAGACACCGGCTTATTCATTATCTGTATATCAAACGGATCCACCGTTATACCCACCTCTTTTCCTACCGGCGAAAGATCCGTGGAGTGTACAAGCCACTCATAACCATCAGGTGTAGTAACCTCCATTTCATAATGTACGCCTTTAAATATGACATGAGTTACTCTACCTACCAAAGTCCCTTTTTCAGGCTCTACCAAATCTATATCTTCAGGTCGTATCACCGCATCAACCGGCTTGTTATTACCGAATCCTCTGTCAACACAGGCAAATCTTGCTCCGAATATTTCTACCAATTCGTCCTTTACCATTACTGCCGGAATTATATTTGATTCCCCTATAAAATCTGCGACAAATGCACAGTTCGGTTCATTATATATCTGCTCAGGTGTTCCCATCTGCTGTATATATCCCTGATTCATAACTACTATTGTATCAGACATTGTAAGTGCTTCTTCCTGATCATGAGTTACATATATAAATGTTATACCAAGTTCATTTTTAAGTCTTATAAGCTCATACTGCATATCCTGCCTGAGCTTTAAATCAAGTGCACCGAGCGGCTCATCAAGCAGAAGAACCTTAGGTTCATTAACTATCGCCCTGGCTATGGCTATACGCTGCTGCTGACCGCCTGAAAGCGAGTCCACATCTCTGTTTTCATAACCGTCAAGATTTACCAGCTTTAATGCATATTTTACCTTATCATCTATATATGCCTTTGATTTATTTTTAATTTTTAATCCGAATGCTATATTTTCAGCTATATTCATATGCGGAAATAATGCATATTTTTGAAATACCGTATTCAGATTTCTTTTATTTGGAGGTACATCGGATATATCCTCCCCGTCAAATACCACCTTGCCTTTGTCGGCTCTTTCAAAACCGCCTATTATACGCAAAGTGGTTGTTTTACCGCATCCTGAAGGACCTAAAAGAGTCAAAAATGCATTTTCAGGTATACTTAAATTCAGATCGTCTATCACCATCTCTCCATCAAAGCTTTTCTCAATGTGTATTAGGTCAATAAGCGTTCTTCCCATTAAAACAATCTCCTCCTATGTATTTTTATATTAAGGCGGTATCTTGCCCTGAGTAAAATTTTATTTTTTGTTGTTTTGTTTAATGCACATAATACCATAAATTTATAATTAATGTAACTGTTTTAAATGCAGCTGTATCACGGACTCTTTCAAAACTTCAAAATCCGCTGAATAGTCAAATATAACATGCCTGTATAAGAATTTAAATCACAGCCTATATAATTATGCAATTTTAGACGTTACTGTCAATAGCTTTTTTAATTTATTTATGCTATACTTTACAAAATAGCTGCAGTCCTGATGTTTAACGGATTTAACCGGTTTCAGACATTAATTTAAAAAGCATGCCGTAATAATGCACTATTAATCTTCGGCATTATAATTACACAGTTTTATAGACAGAACGGAGTTTAAGATGACAAAAAAATATATGGCATATACAGGTTCTTATTCTTACACAGGTGAAGCAAAGGGTATAACCGTATATGATGTTGATATTGAAAAAGGGGCTTTTAAAAAAAGAGGCGAGATTGATATTAATAATTCATCCTATGTCATAGTATCACATAACAATAAAATCCTGTACTCAATAGCCGATGAAGGTGTTGTGGCATTTACAATACTCGAAAACGGCGATATAACAAGACTCAATTCAGCAAGTATAAAAGGAATGAGAGGATGCCATCTCTCAATAGACCATGATAATAAATTTCTGTTTGTTTCAGGCTATCATGACGGAAAGATAACTGTTATGACATTAAATCCTGACGGTTCCATAGGTCATATAGCAGACGGCATATACCATCACGGTCTTGGTTCTGTCGCAGAAAGAAATTTCAGACCGCATGTGAGCTGTACAAAGGTAACACCTGACGGCAATTTTGTTCTTGCATCAGATCTGGGGCTTGACAATGTAAAAATTTATAAGTTTTCACGACATGACGGCAAACTTATACTTTCAGACATACTTCCATGTGATATAAACTCCGCTCCGAAAACTTTCAGATTTTCAAAAGACGGTCGTTTTCTTTATCTTATGTATGAACAAAAAAATGTCATAGATATCTTTACATACAATTATGAGGAAGGAAAACGTGTACCCGATATAGAAAAAATACAGACGGTACCCTCATCAAACTGCACGCATTTAAAGGAATTAACTGCTGCCACCTGTATCAAATTTACATCAGATAATAATTTCCTTTTCTGTGCAAACGCCGGAGAAAATTCCGTAAGTCTTTACAAAAGAGACTCTAAAACAGGGCTTCTTGAACCGAGATGCTGTCTGCCTATAAGCGGTGAATATCCCAAGGATATGGTAATATTCCCTGATAACAGACATATCGCCTGCCTTAACCATGAAAGCGGAACCATAACATTTTTTACAGTTGATTATGAAAAATCCCTTTTAGTAATGAGTTCAAACAGTGTAAAAGTAAACCAGCCAAACAGCTGTGTTATAGTGGAGGTATAATAATTATGTCATCCACTTTCGGAAAAGTTTTTTGTGTCCATACCTGGGGAGAATCACATGGTAAAAGCATAGGCGCCATAATTGACGGATGTCCTTCAGGGCTTCCTCTGTCGGAAGCAGATATACAACCCTATCTAAACAGGCGTAAACCCGGTCAGAATATCTATACAAGTTCACGCAGCGAAGCCGATATATGTAAAATACATTCAGGTATATTCAACGGTTTTACAACAGGCACCCCTATAATGGTAATTATAGAAAATCTTGATCAAAATCCTGATGAATATGATGAGCTTGCAGATGTTTACCGTCCGGGGCATGCAGACTACACCTATGATATGAAATACGGCTTTAGGGATCATAGAGGAGGCGGGAGAAGTTCAGGCAGGGAAACGGCGGCAAGAGTTATAGGAGGCGCCGTTGCATTAAAGCTTCTAAGAAGTCTGGGTATTGAAATTAACGCATTTACTCAAAGTATAGGTCCTGTGCATGTCAATAATTTTAACCTTGAGGTCTGCCCTTTAAATCCTTTATATATGCCTGATATGCAGGCTGCATATATAGCCGGTAATTTTATAGATGAGCTTATAGCCAATAAAGATTCGGCAGGCGGCATAGTAAGCTGTCTTATACGAGGGCTCCCTCCCGGCATAGGTGAGCCTACCGCCGACAAGCTTGATGCCGAGCTCGCAAAGGCACTTATAAGCATAGGTGCAGTAAAGGGTGTTGAATTCGGGGCAGGTTTTGCATCTGCAAGGATGAGCGGAATTAAAAACAATGATGAATTTTATATAAAGCATGAGTCTTTGGCTGCATCAGCAGCTTCTAAAAATGAGGCATATTCAGGTAAAAAAACTGCAGATAGTACAGATAGTTTTGAAAATGAAGAAAACAAAGCCTCTACTGATGCAGAAAACCAAAATACCGATAATACTCATAAATCTGCAACAGCAGATGTAGAGAAAACTTTGAATATTGCCAAAAAGACTAATAATTCAGGCGGTGTACTTGGAGGTATATCTGACGGATCGGCTGTGATCATAAATGTGGCAATAAAACCCACTCCCTCAATAGCAGCTACACAAAAAACCGTTGATAGAAACGGAAGTGAAGTTCTTATAGAGATAGGCGGCAGACATGACCCCGTTATAGTCCCCCGTGCAGTAGTGGTTATTGAATGCATGTGTGCAATTACAGTGCTTGACCTTATGCTTAGAGGAATGTCATCAAGACTTGATAATATAATAAAAATATATTCAAAAAATAGATATTAAAAAAATCGCCAAATCTTAAATTTTTCGGATTTGGCGATTTCTAAATTAACTGCTTATTTTACAGTTTCCTGAATTATCCTTTTGATGTCTTTATTAAACCCTGTGCAAAATCCGTTTACACAGATATTTACTTACATGCTCTTCTATTATTTTAGAGCCTCAGCCTCCTGTAAATCCGCCATATACTTAATTCTCACAGTTACTTTCGTACCCTTTCCCGGTTCGGATTTTATATCAAGCCCATACTCATCTCCGCATAATAGTTTTATGCGCTGACTGACATTTTTAAGACCTATTCCTCCAAGCTTAGGTTTTATAGTACTGCTGTGCTTAGTTTTATCTTCGTATATATTCTCCTGATTTTTAATGACAAATCCTGCACCATTATCAGATACATTAATCACAAGTATACCATTTTCATTTTTATAATCTATATTTATCATACCTGTTCCGACTTTTCTTATACCGTGATAGATTGCATTTTCAACTATCGGCTGAATTATAAGCTTAGGTACATACAGATCAAGAATTCCGGTCTGTGCAGAATCTTCTATATTATAATTAAGCATATCCTCATATCTTGCCTTTTGTATTTCAAGATAGCTCCTGGTATGTTCAAGTTCAGTACCCAGACGTACAAAGGTCTGTTCCGTATTAAGAGATACCCTTAGCATTTTTCCCAGGTTTGAACTTACCTGTGCCACTCTTTCATTTTCTCCAAGTTCGGCAAGCCAAAGTATAGTATCAAGCGTATTATATAAAAAATGAGGATTTATCTGACTCTGCAGCACCTTAATTTCAAAAATTCTTCTGGCTTCTTCTTTTTGCGATATATTTTTTGTTAAAATCTTTATCCTGTCTATCAGATTGTTATACTCGTCTGAAAGTGTATTTACCTCATACGAAGCCCCTTTAGGAACTTTTATATGTTCCCATGTTTTATCAGCCCTTGTCATTGCAAGAGTCAACTTTCTTAAAGGTACCGTTAAATAATATGACAAAAATATTCCGATTATAATACTTACAAACAATGTAAATAACGCATATACGGATATTGATCTGAAAAGATTGTGTTTTAAAAGTTTTATATTATCCTGAGAACTGAAACCGTATAGTATCCACTGAGAGTTTGTAATTTCAGTTTTATACAGTTTTTTATTTTTAAATTCTATATATTTTTTTACAGTTTTTTCTGTATGCGGCTGTATACTTTCCTCTTTTACAAAGTTTACAAGCTCACCACTTCTTTCATTATCCTCAAATATACTTATATCGGGATAATAAATTATATCGCCCTGTTTAGAAATTATAGCGGAATATCCGCCGCTGCCAAGATTAAGTTTTGATAAATAATCCTCTATAAATTTATATGAAACATCTATAAGCACAACTCCAAGATGCTCGTTATTATCTCCTTTTATTTCCCTTGCTATACTTATAATCCAGTCCTCTTTATCCATGGTAAATACACCATGCCCCGTAGATGCCAGCACAGGCATCCTATCTGAATATAATGCATTTTTATACCATTCCTCTTCCATCATATTTTCCGAAAGCGGCATAGTCATAGAGGCACCGCCAGTTATGGCAAAGCCCTCCTTGGATACGACAGTGATTGAACGTATTCTGATATCACTGTCTTTTGCAAGTCCTACAAGTGATGAAATTGATTCAAGCGCCTTTTTATCCGATTTTTCAAGTGCTTTTTTTATATCGGGATGCATGGCTATAATATTGCTGAAAGATTTCATTTTTTCAAGGTAGGCGGATATATTCGCCGAGCTTTGTTCAAGCGAATCTTCTATATGATTTATATCTTCATTTTCAATTATAGACAGGCTCGCATTGTAAATACTATATGAAAAAATAATTATACTTATAAATGATAATACAAGAAAAGCAAGTGCCGTTTTTACATTAAAATTTTTTTGAAATACATTCCTAGATTTCATTATCCATAACTCCATGCCTGTATTGTCTGGGAGTAATATTATAAGTCTTTTTAAATTTGGTTATAAAATAATTTACATCCTCATAGCCTACCGCCTGTGCTATTTCATAATTTTTCATGGCGGTACTTAAAAGCAGCAGCTTTGCCTGTTCCATTCTTTTTATACCTATATAATCCTGAAACGGAATACCGTACATATTCTTTATAACACTGCTTAAATAATTGCCGTTAAAACCGAGCTGTGAAGCCATTTTATTAAGAGAAAGCTTTGAATCATATATATGTTTCTTTATATATTCTGCAACTTCAGGGAATAAAAGCGTATCATCCTTATGATTTTCCGTGCCCGTTTCAGTATCAATATTAGCTGCTTTAGTATTTCCATTAATTTTATCAATCCGGTCTTTGGTATTTTGCCTTGATGCCTTGTCAATCATCCTTTTAAGAACCATTTCTATATCAGATCTGCTTACAGGCTTTAATAAATAATCATCTACTCCGGTTCTTATAGCAGTCTGTGTATACTCAAAATAATCATAACCCGTAACCATTATAACTATCTTGTATTGCCAGCGTTCCTTTATAATCCCTGCAAGTGTAAGCCCGTCCATATCAGGCATATTTATATCAAGCATTATTATATCTATAGATAATTTTTCAATTTTATCAAGTGCCTCTTTTGCATTTTGCGCTTCATAAATCTCACCTATGCCAAGCCTCGGCAAAAAGGCAAGGGACTTAATCCCCCGCCTTATCACAGGTTCATCATCAACTATTATAAGATTATACATCTTTATATATTCCTAAATATACAGTGCATTTTAGTTTGTTTTAACTATATGTTTTAAATATCCGTATCCGTCGGCTTCCATACTGTCATACGGAATAAATCTGATTGCAGCGGAGTTTATACAATATCTTAAACCTCCGAGATCCTTAGGGCCGTCTTTAAATACATGCCCTAAGTGTACATCTCCAATGCGGCTCCTAACCTCAGTCCTTAGCATATTGTAGCTTGTATCCTCATGATATGTTACTACATCCTCCACTATGGGTTTTGAAAAACTTGGCCATCCGCAGCCTGACTGAAATTTGTCATTTGAAGAAAATAAAGGTTCTCCCGTAGTTACATCAACATAAATTCCGGCTTCAAAATTATCCCAGTACTCATTTGAAAATGCATGTTCGGTATCATTTTCAACCGTTACTTTATATTGTATGTCGGTAAGTGTCTTTTTAAGTTCCTCATTACTCGGTCTTTTATATCTTCTTTCTTCTATAATCGGAGCGGCAGCTTTGTTTAAGTCTATATGGCAATATCCCCCCGGATTTTTTTCAAGATAGTCCTGATGATAATCCTCAGCCTCATAAAATTGTTTAAGAGGAAGCACTTCAACCACTATCTTATCTTTATATTTTTCCTGTTCTTTATCAAGTATACCCTGAATTATATCCCTATCTTGTTCATCAGTATAGTACACCCCGCTTCTATACTGTACGCCTGTATCATTGCCCTGTTTATGAAAACTTGTAGGATCAACTACCCTGAGATAGTATTTTATTATACTTTCAAGACTTATCTGTTCAGGATCGTAAGTTACTTTTACAGTTTCGGCATGTCCGCTGTTTCTATATACAAGATCTTCATATGAAGGATTTTCAGTTTTACCGTTTGCATATCCGCTTACGGCATCGTCAATACCGTATATTTTCTGCATATAAGCTTCCAATCCCCAAAAGCATCCACCTGCCAGATATATCGTTTTTAACTGTTTATTTGAATCTTTCTGTTTATTTGAATCTTTCCTTTGGTCGGCACTGTTCATGTCATTCATGTTATCAACATTCTCCTTATTATACGTTTTATATTTCTCCATATTATGCATATTATTTCCCGTGCCTGCAGTAGACTTAATTCTACCGTTTATATATATAGACAGCATAACCAGTACAGCCGCAGCCAGCACCGAGATTACATATATTCCTTTTTTCATTTTCTATTTTCCTTTCTTTGATGTATCATACAGCTGTCTGCATACAGTATAATAATATATCATAGACTTTAATATAATAGAAAATGATTTGTAAAAACTTGAATATAATCAGGTTGTATACAATTATATAATCAAATTATATGATTGGCAACATATTTCAGCTTACAGCACCATTATAATTTTACTGTACAGATGTATAAAATTCCATATTACTGAGGGAATGTCCAAGACAGAATGATTAAATCATAGTTTCCCTTATACATGTAGTTAAAATCATAAAAACAACTGCAATTTCAGATATAGCACAGAAAAACAGTAAACAATTAGCAATTATCCAAAGAAAGCAGCAGACCGCAGGGGTAAATACCCCTGCGGTCCATAAATTATTATATGCCGTTTTGCAAAATACTCTATTAATTGAAATCTCTGAAATCAGGTTCCTGCGGATGTGTATATTCTCCGCCTACTCCCTCATTTGAACCGTTTATATGTGTAAGTATACCATTTGCATCAGTACGATATTCCATCTTGTCGCCATCTTTTACCTTGCCGTTTTTAGTTATCTTGCCTGATGAATTCACAACATAATTTGTAAATCCGTTTCCTGAATCATGCGGTATGGATACTATAAGGTACTTACTGTCCTTATCGGACTTTTGGAGTTTTCCCATATAATAAAGATGCCCGTCCTTTACACCCGTATATCCTCTTCCTGTTGATTCCTGAAAATAATACATTGAGCTGTTTCCGTCAACACCTTCAAGCTTTATCTTACCTTTTTGCATATTGCTCTGTTTTTCCGTACCGAAATAATATGCAGTGTATTTTCCGCTGGTTCCTGTATATACTTTCTGGAGACCGTAAACAGGGTTTCCTCTGTGATTGAAAAGATATGATTTACCGTTTATTTTCTTTATATCCTTAGCATAAATACTGTTGTCCTTTGAAGCATAAGGCACGCCTGCAGTATCAAAATAAAACCATTCAACCTCATGTTCATAATTTTCAAGTATATCATCAGGCGGCTCAATAGAATACCAACCTGTCCTCACAGTACCGTCCTTATTATAATATTTATAATCAGTAATTGAAGCCGAACCCTTGCCTGTACCCTTTACATTTGCCCAGCCTACATGCAGTGCTCCGCTTTCGGTAAAACAGTACCTTACTCCGTCAACCTTTCTCTCCCCGTATTCACCGTCAAGGTCTTTAGGGACAAATTTCTTTCCGTTTGAACCGAAATAATACCAGTTTTTATCATCATCATTAAATGTAGTAGAGGGAGTAGGAGTTCTCTCACTTTTTTCATAGCTGTACTGCTTAGGGGGCAAAAGTCTCTGCCAGCCTGTAAGCATATGCCCGTCTTCAGCACAAAAATACATATCATCAAGTATCCAGCCTGTGAGCATATGTCCTTCCTCATTAAAATAATACCACTTTTTATCTATATTCTGCCATACTTCCTTAGCAGCCTTACCATTATCTCCAAAATGGTACCACGCACCCTTTATCTTTTTCCAGGAAGAATAAACATATATGCCGTTTTCATCAACATAGTATGTATTAGAATCCACCCAGGCATTTTTTGCCATTTCACCTGAACTGTCAAGCCATCTGTACTTGCCGTCAGCTCCTTTTCTCCATGCCTCTTTCAGCCTATTATTTGAAGAATCAAGATATATCCATGAGGAACCTGACTGCTGCCACCCCTCAGCTCTTGCAGTAAATGAAGGAACACAAAAAACAATTCCTGCCGCTAAAGCCGGTATTATCCATCTCGTTTTCATAATCAATCTACACCTTCCTAAAATCTTAAATATAAATACCACTGAAATCATTGCATACTGCATTTGCGGCATACAAAAAATTATATATAATTATATAATCCTTGCCTGTAAAGACAACCGATTCTATTTTACCATATAAACCGGAATATTCAATACTATGATTCTTGCAAAATAATTACGTTTTTTATAACATTTTTTTCGGAATGTTTTTTAAGTAACTTTTTATAAACAAATCGGCTGCAATTTTAACTGCCCGGCTGTATATTTATCTATACAGGCAATAAAAATAAATTTAAAATCACCCGAACTTCCTTTAGAAAGCCGCTGTATTTTTTAATGCAAATATGCTATTATGGTCTTGCAGTACTCTGCTATACTCAGAATATCAAAAAATCCTTGCTGTAAGTATTGAATTTCGCTTCAAAACACAAGGAGTTTTTTTATGTTATTAAAGACACTCAAAAACCATAAGGATCTTATACATGGTCTTTAAAAGCTGCTACTATAATATTAAGGAGTTTAAGTATGTGGATAGGCAAAAACTGGAAAGATTATAAAATTATATCAACAGGCAGTGGTGAAAAACTTGAAAAATGGGGAAAGTATATACTTATAAGACCTGATCCTCAAATTATATGGCAAAAAGAAAGCAGGCATATTCTCTGGAATAAAGCAAATGCACACTATCACCGTGATTCAAAAGGCGGTGGTGAATGGGAATTTTTTTCATTACCGCAGCAGTGGAGCATAAATTATGATTTAAATGACTCAGATGTACATAAGAGGCTTACTTTCAATCTGAAGCCTTTTAGCTTTAAACATACAGGTCTTTTCCCGGAACAGGCTTCAAACTGGGATTTCAGCTTTAAGCACATAAAAAAACGTATAAATTCAGGTGCCGAGGTAAAACTTTTAAACCTATTCGCCTATACAGGAGGTGCAACCCTTGCCGCTGCGGCAGCAGGAGCAAAAGTAACACATGTTGATGCAAGCAAAGGCATGGTAGCCTGGGCAAAGGAAAATGCGGTATCATCCGGTCTTAATGATGCCGGCATAAGATGGCTGGTTGATGACTGTATTAAATTTACACAGCGTGAGATAAGACGAAAAAACCGCTATGATGCCATAATTATGGATCCCCCTTCATACGGCAGAGGACCTAAGGGGGAAATCTGGAAAATAGAGTCCTCTATTTACAGTCTTATAAAAGCTTCTCTAAGCCTTTTAAGCGACACACCGCTTTTTTTCATTATAAATTCATATACTACCGGACTTCAGGCAGGAGTTTTAAATTATATGTTACTTACCGCTGCAAAAGCACTTAATCTGGAAAAGAACGGCAAAGCTGAAGCTGACGAACTTGGGCTTTTTGTGGAAGATGACGGATTTATAATGCCTTGCGGTGCCTGTGCAAGAATGTTATGGTAATATATAGCTGCCGGCAGGATTAAGGATTCACAGTATTGTTCTGAAATAATCAGTTATTATAAATACATTTTCCTATATAGGTTCTTAATAATAAGACATACATTATAATAAAATATGCGTTACGGTAAAATACTCATTACAATTAAGATATGTATTTATTATAGTAAGCTATAAGTTGCGGTAGGATATACCTTACAAAGTAGGAATATACATTACAATAAAACATATTATAGTATAATATGCTTTAAAATATAAAAAGCAAAAAGCCCACAAATATTCATGAGCCTTTTGCTTTTTAAATTTTATAGCCTATACTTATAAATTACGGTAAAACTCAATTTAAAATCAATTTATTTTCCATGCACCTTTGTTTTGTTTACTGCAAGTTTATTTTTTCCCGCTCAAATATCTTTTTTACCGCATCAAGTATATTTTCCGCATATATATCGGGCTTAACCTCAAATTTACAGTCAAGTCCTCCTTCTCCGGTTTTTAAAAGGACCGATCTCATACCGAGCCGTCTTGCAAATTCCATGTCAATTGTGGTATCGCCTATCATCCATGACGATTTGAGATCTATATTATATCTTTGCGCAGCTTCGTATGCCATACCTGTATCAGGCTTTCGGCATTTACATTCTACTTTATATTTGGGATTTTCTTCAGGATAACCTCTATCAGGATGATGCGGACAGAAAAATATATCATCAAGAAATACCCCTTCTCTGCCAAGCAGAGTTGAAAGCTTTTTATGTATGTTTTCAACATCTTTAATATCACAGAGCCCCCTGGCAACCACAGGCTGATTTGTTGCAACTATTGCAAGCATACCGGATTTGTTTATAAGCCCTATCGCCTCTATGGCACCGGCTTCAAGTTCAAATTCATTCTCATCATATATAAGCCCTTTAAATTTATTTATAGTTCCATCTCTGTCAAGAAATATCGCCTTCTGTTTGTATGAAAGATTTTTTGAGTTTATAAAACCGCTTTCAATATCCCTTACAGTACTTGTAATTCTCTCAACAGTGCCTATATCTTTAACAAATTCAGGTGATTTATATGCATAAATTTCCTCACCGTTTTTAGCCATAACTGCCAGTATATCCTTTTCAAAATCTGTTTTAACAGGCAGTGGCACCCTAGTACATATTGACTTGTCAAGTATATAAAGACCTGCATTTACAAGATTATCATACCAGTAATCCCTTACATTATTTTTTGAGTCGAACTCCACTACACGGCTATACTCGTCAACTTTAACAAGATCGGAATCAAACGGATGTGAATTGGGATGTACAAATAAGGTTGCTTTTGATTTTTTTTCAATGTGAAAATTCTCCATCTTCTTTATATCTATATCAAAAAATACATCACCGAAAACAAGCATAAAATAACCGTCAGAAGCCTTTTCATTTATAAATTTTTCTGTTAAAAAACAAAAAGCTCCGGCAGTTCCAAGTGCCTGTTCCTCAATTATATAATCTATCTCACAGCCAAAATCCTCTCCGTTTCCAAAATACTGAATAATCTTTTCACTAAGATATCCCACAACCATTGTAACAGTGGTAATACCGTATTTTTTAAGTTCCTCAAGCTGCCACTCAAGCAAAGGTTTTGACTTTATATCCACCATAGGTTTAGGTATTTCATTTCTTGTAATTGAGGAAAGTCTGCTCCCTTTGCCTCCTGCCATAATAACTGCATGCATGAATATACTCCTCAAATTATTTATAAATATTATAATTAAGATACAAGCGTCAAAAGTATAAAAATTCGATGCAAGCTTGCTTGCAATAGAATTTATTATCTTTTGACACCTATGTCATAATAATAAAAACTGCCACAAAACGGCAGGCTGCGACAAAGCTGATTGTCCCAGCATTAAAATGCCGTACTGCGGCAGTTCCCAAAGTAGTTTAAGAACTAGACAACTGATACATTAACAGCCTGTATTCCTCTGCTGCCCTCAGCGGTATCATAGGTTACCTTCTGACCATCCTCAAGAGATTTGTAACCCTCAGAGTTGATTCCTGAAAAATGTACGAAAATCTCGCTCTGGTCATCATCATTTGTGATAAATCCATAGCCCTTCGTAGCATTAAACCACTTAACTGTACCGTTCATTACTGGTACCCCCCATATAATTTTTCGCATTCCGTTGCAACTTAAAAATCACATATTTTTGTAAAGCATGAACTAAGAGTACCCCATGACTTACAAAAATATGTGAATCTATAGCTCAACTGAAAATACACCTTTATGATAACAGTTAATCTAAATTATGTCAATAACATTTGATAAAATCAAACCGTTTTTTTTCTTAAAGTATATTAATAAATTATAAAGAATATAAATTTTTTATCTGATTTATTTTATATTTTTATATTTTTTACCTTATATAATCGGTATTTACTATTATAATCAACTTTATCTTTAAGATATATTCTTGATATTTTTTAGATTTTAGTGTATTCTGTTACTGTCAAATTTCTGCCATGTATGTATTAATGTTCGCCGCAGAAAACATTTCAAATGATTATATACAAAAAGCCGTACAGACGGCAGCTTTTTACTATTAATACAATGGAGGATATTATGAGATTACTTATATGCGAAGATGAAGATGATATACTTAATGCTCTTACCAAAGGGCTGAGAAAACTTAATTACTATGTTGATACAGCACATGACGGTGAGGAAGCACTTGAACTCTATTATGAATCTGATTATGACCTTATAATACTGGACCTTAATATGCCTAAGCTTGACGGCATTGAGGTACTTAAAGAGATCCGTCAGGACAATCCCGATAAAAAAGTCCTTATTCTATCAGCAAGAAGCACCCTTGACGATAAGGTTAAAGGACTTGATCTGGGCGCAAACGACTACCTTGTAAAGCCCTTCCACTTCAAGGAGCTTGAAGCACGCATACGTGCACTTTTAAGAACTTCATATACTGACAGTACCGATGATATAAAACTTGAACAGTTTGATATAACTCTGCTTGTAACTAAAAAGCAGGTTTTTAAATCCGGTGAATATATACCCCTTACACCGAAAGAATACAGTATATTTGAATATCTTTGCTGCCGTAAGGATACTGTGGTTTCATCATCAGAGCTTCTTGAACATAATATAGATATGAATGCAAACGATATCTCACAGGTTATAAAAGTGCATATAGCGGCACTGCGAAAAAAGCTTGGAGCAGATGTTATAAAAACAAGCAGAGGGATCGGCTACTATGTCGAATCATAAATTATAAAGCAATATATTCAGTTTAATTTTATTTTTTATTTAATAAAAGAACTGCATCCTTCGGGTTTATAACCGTAAAGAAGCAGTTCTTTTAATGTAGTTTTTTTATTATGGTCGTAATATCTTTTATTTCATATCTGCAAGGGCTTTTTCAATCATCTCTGTAAAGTGTGCTTCATTACTTCCGCCCTTTAAAGGTTCTCCGACAACATTACCCTCTGAATCAACTAAAAGTGTAAGTGGAAATGCCTGGTTATTCATAACCGCATCAAGCAGTTTTCCTTCAGGGAATATATTTGTATATGTAAGTCCGCCCTTTTTAATAATATCCTTTACCGCATCAGGGTTAACTGAGGAATCCTGTGCTATTCCCACTACATTAACACCCTTATCTTTCATCTTCTCATATACCTTCTGAAGCTCCGGAAGCTCCTCAACACATGGATGGCACCAGCTGCCCCAAACATTTACAAGTGTAAGCTTGCTGTCTTTGAATATATCATTGCTTACATCCTTGCCATCACTTGTCTTTGCTTTAAACTCAGGGATTTTTTTCATATCACTTATTCCCTGTCCGGTTCCCATACTTTCCATGCCTTTAGCATCCATACCCTTGTCGTCCATACCTTTGCTGTCCATATTGGTATCAATTGAACCGCCTGCCTTTTTCACATCATCGGCATTTGCCATAAGGCTTTCCTGTGAGCCTCCTGCGCTCTGGGCACTTCCGCCTGCATTACATCCCGCAAGCAAAAACATCATACCTGCAATTCCTGTTACTAATAATTTTTTCATTTTCATAATCTCCTTTTTCATTTAATAATTTTCTAAATATTATTTTATTATGTTCATAATTCCCAGGCTAGATATATCCCGGAAATAAATTAATCTTACGATTTGTTTTCAGATTAATTTAACATACGCCTATTTTACACTCAACACAGTAAAGATATAGTTAAGAAATTGTTTCTTGGCTATATAAATTTTTATATTTTTTACAACGGCTCATATACACCGTTTTTTTGCCCTGAAGCAACACCGAAACTTTGATATGCAGTTTTAAATACAATATATAATGCAGGAATAATCAGTATTACCGAAATCTTCTCCCATATACCCAGATAATTCTGCACCTGAGCAAATGAAGATATTGCAGCCACAGTGTTTATAGTAATATGTATTATTATGGGCCAAAGTATATTTCTTGTCTTTAGATATATTGCACCTGCTATAAGTCCCATTAAAAATGTATATACCACCTGTACAAATGCTATATGTGCTATACCGAAAAGCAGTGCGGAAAAAATTACTGCAAACCAGCCCTTTTTAACTTTTTCAAGCAGCCCTAAAATTATGCCTCTAAAAAGCAGCTCTTCCATAATCGGTCCCATTACTCCTCCTGTTAATATCAACAATACGGTGGAACCCTGACTATAATTTTCACTTACATGTTCAAGTGTATCAAGGCTCTGCTTTATAAAGCCTACTCCTGAAAGTGCATTTTCTACAAGTTTTATCCATAAAAATGATATGCCTCCAAATCCTAAACCTATGAGAATACTGAACATAATGCCTTTTTTAATATCCCATACAACTTTAGACTCTGCATCCGGCAAATTACCGCTTACGATTTTCCTGTATAAAAACCAGAATAAAACTATCATCAGCGGATATTTAAGCATATCAAATCTGTTTATATCATCCGGCGAAAGCAGCCATGCTAAAAAAGGTGAATTTGTAGCGGTAAATATCATTACCAGAATATTGGCAAGAATCACATGTACTATCATTACACTGGCTGCAAAAACCAATGCTAAAAATATATATCCCAACGGTTTTATTTTTTTTATCATATTCATATTTTTTATTCCTTTCTTTCAGGTTTATTATTTTTATTGTTCTTTATTTCCTATATTAAATACTTAGTCCGGAGATCTACCCAACTGCCGATAGCCGATATCAGGCTTTAATTTGTTATATTTAATTTATTATATTTTTTAGTAGTATTAACCAATACCTATACACTCAAGTCATATCCTTGTAGCCTTCTGCAATACATCAATATTCTCATGTCTCAATATGCCTAAAACTATAAAAAGTATTGACAGTATAAAAAATACAAAAGGAATTATACGATTATTTTCTATTTTCTTAATAAGCATAACTTCTCCTTTCCGGGCTATATAATCAAATTTAAAAGTCTTTTTATATAGCCTGATAATTTTAAAAATACTTTATAATAATGCTTTATAATTCGGTTTTAAACTTATATTTTTTAATTTTAAGAGGATTGTTGAAAGTCTATTTCAAATTCGGTGAAATGTCCTTCCTCACTTTTAACTTTTATATTAAAACCGTGTTCTGCAAGTATCTCTTTTGTAATTGCAAGCCCCAGTCCGCTTCCTCCCAGCTTCTTTGACCTTGAGCTGTCAACACAGTAAAACGGCTCAAATATCCTTGCAAGGTTCTCTTTTGATATTCCGCTGCCATAATCCTTTACAATAACAGAATCTGTATTTATAGATATATCTATATCTCCGTTTTCGTCAGAATATCTGATCGCATTATGGATTATATTAAATATCGCCTGCTTCATAAGTACATTATCCGCATTTATATGTAAATTTTTGTCAGCACATTTTATATGTATCTTTATATTTTTCTTTTTAATCTCATTATCAAGATTAAGTATTATCATTTGTATATTTTCATACAAGTTAAATTTTGTAATATTAAGGTTTTCACCGCTGCTTAACAGCCTGAGCCCCTGTACTATTGAAGCCATAGCTTCAGTCTGCCTGCCTACTATATCAGTAAAACTTCTATAATCTTCATATGAAGGATTTTCATCCATATTTAAAACCTCAAGATTCGCTCTTATAGCAGCTACCGGTGTCTTTAATTCATGTGCCGCATTTCTTGAAAATCTCCGCTGTTTTTCATAGGATTCCTTTATGTTTACAAGCATATAATTAAATGCCGTCTGGAGATCCCCGACTTCATCAAGGCTCTCAACCACCTGTATCTGCTGATCAAGCTGATTTATATCAAGGTGTTTTATTATCCTGCTTAATTTTTGAAGCGGCTTAAGTGCCTTTCCGCTTACCCACCATATAAGCAGAGTACCTGCAATTACAAGAAATGCCATCATAAGCGTGCTTGTGAGCCTGAACATATCCTGCCCTCTCTTAAGAGCTCTCTGCAAATCAAGGTCTACAGGTATATGCTCAGAATCACCTTCGCCTTGTGTGATTTCAGAATATGCCGATTCATCAATTATAAATATAGTTTCTACATTCTGTATCGTAAATACAAGTGATATAACAGATATAAAAATAAATACTGAAGCGGTAAGGAAGGTTATTTTAGTCCTTATCGAGAATCTGTTCCACAATTTGTCTAAAATTCCGGAACATAATTTTCTCCTGTCGTTATTTTTATTTAATTTATCAGTATCCATAAAATCAGCCTTTTTAATCTCTTATTTTAAATTTTTATTACCGCCGCATCCGGGACAGCCTGCACATGCCGCCGGACTGCAGCCGCCTTTTGCAGCCGCTTTTTTATCCTGTAATTCCTTATTTTTTTCTTCATTTATTTCAAAACCTGCAAATGAAACCGTGATCGCACCGTGTCCACAGGCGGCTTTACATGCACCACATCTTATGCACTCAAGCGAATTTATATCCTTTCTGACTTTTATATCCATCTTGCATGCCTTTTCACATAAACCGCAACCTACACATTTATCCTGATTAAGATGCATTCTGTAAAAGCCTACTTTATTAAAAAATGAATATAATGCTCCGAGAGGACATATATACTTGCAAAAAGGTCTGTAAGTAAATATAGATAAAAGTATTACTGTAAGAAGTATTCCCATCTTCCAGAAAAATAAAAATCCTATTGTATTCCTTAATCCCGGATTTGTTGATACAAGCGGTATCGCACCTTCAAGTGCACCTGCCGGGCATATATATTTGCAAAAATAAGGAGGTGCCATACCGAACTGATTTGTTAAAACCAGAGGAAATATAATTACAAATAGCGCAAGTATAACATACTTTAAATACCTGAGTATCTTATCTAAAAATTGAGGTATTTTAAATTTCTTTACAGGAATTTTATAAAGCAGATCCTGAAAAAATCCAAATGGGCACATAAAGCCGCATATAAGTCTTCCAAATACTGCTCCGAAAAATATTATAATTCCCGCAACATAGTATGACATGCTGAATTTTCTTCCTCCTATAACCGCCTGAAGAGAACCTATAGGACATGAACCGACTGCCCCGGGACATGAATAACAGTTTAATCCCGGTACACATGCCGCCTTTGTAGGTCCTGTATATATCTTTCCCTTAAAAAAACCCGGCAGATTTGCATTGGTGGCAAGTGAGCATAATGCCTGTATAATATTTCTTTTCCTTTCCTGTTTAAAACCTCTTGAGTTTTTTATGTTTTTCATATTACAAATATTGTTTCCGTATAATATAAATATTTTTAAACATATATCATACGGCAGTTTCCCCTTTCTATAATATCTATTATATAAATTTATATATACACATTTTGCAGCATATATTTTGTATTGTTCCGTGTTTATATTATATCTTAAGCCTAAGTAAACGATGATTTAATCATCATTTTGCTAGATATTAACACATTTATGGTAAAGACAGTGTTAAGAAAAAATCTCCCCGGTTAAAGGGAGATTTTCTTAACATGTCTGATATTTATAAGTATATACCTGAATTTATAATTTTTATAATGCCTATATTAAATTTAAATTTTTTATTTTTTTCTGAAACCTTTTAAGTACTCTTTATGTTCAGAACTTATTCTATAGCTTTCAACAGCCTTCTGTATAGTTTTTTTCTTAACATCTTCATCAATCATATCCTGCTCAATCAGTTTTACGGTTTCATCATACTGCTTGTAAAGTGCTGTGGCAAAGTACCATGCCTGCATCATCTTTATATAATATTCATCGGACTTTATATCTGCAACCGTTACAAGCTGTTCCTTTTTAAAATCCGTATCCAGAAAAAACGACATAAGCATACCTATGGCAAAGCGTACTGTGTAAGTATGCTTTGAAGCCAGCCACACGGATATATGCTTCATAAGCTCCTTTTTATCCTTTGACAGAATCTTAGGAGAGATAATATCACATACCGCCCAGTTATCAACATAAGGCAGAAATTTATAAAGCTCATTTATACATTCGTCAAAATCCGCAGAAGCCGAGATTATAATGGCGTGCAGGCTGTTTTCTTCAAAATATTCATGAGGCAGAACATTTAAAAAATCCCTGCAGCAGGCGGATTTCATGATCTTTACAGAAAGCTTCCTAAGTTCAGGTGTCCTGACACCTATCATTTTCATGCCTTTAATGCCGGGGATAAGCTTTAGGTTAAAGTCTCTGTACTTTATATCCTGTAACTCTTTAAGCCGTATTTTAATATCAAATATATCCATATTTTCCTTATAATATATAAATTTTAAATTCTGACTTATAATAAATTATTTACGAGATTTATTCATCCCATAAGACTATCTGTTTAGCACTCCGGCTTTTAGGCACATCTATAAGCCTCTGGTTTGAGCTTCCACGAAATCTTAAGCTTACATCATAAAGCTCCATCTCAAATTTGCCGTCAACCATAACATCTATAAGACTAAGTATCTCATCACTTATATCCGTATATGCCTTTCCGCCTTCTAAAAAATCAATATCATATGTAAAACCGCTGTAACACCATATATCCTTTTTAGGAAATCTTTTTTTAAATTTTCTCAAAAGTTCAAGCACCGCAGGCTGGTTTGCAGGCTCCATAGGCTCACCTCCCAGAAGTGAAAGCCCTTTTATATAATCAGGTTTTATTGATTCAAGTATAGCTTCAATTACACTGTCGGTAAATTCCGAGCCAAAATTAAAATCCCATGCAGCTTCATTAAAACAGCCCTTGCATCTATGAGTACAGCCTGAAACAAAAAGGCTTGTCCTTATGCCTGCACCGTTTGCTATATCATAGTATTTTATATTTGCATATTTCATCGCTTTAAATACTTCACGGTTTATAAATGCATAACCCTGTCTTTTATCTCCTGTGTTCTGCCCTGATTCCAAAATTGTGTGCCTATATATCCGCATGTACGCCTTGCAACATTAAGTTTCGTCTGATCCTTGTTTTTGCACCTCGGGCATATCCAGATCAGCTTTCCGTCAAGGTCATCTATATGCATCTCTCCGTCATATCCACATTCCTGACAATAATCGGACTTGGTATTAAGCTCTGCATACATTATATTATCATATATGAATTCAAGCATACTCATAACCGCATCTATATTACCCTGCATATTCGGTACTTCAACATAGCTTATAGCTCCGCCCGGTGAAAGTTTCTGAAACTCACTTTCAAATTTTAATTTTGTAAATGCATCTATCTTCTCAGTTACATGAACATGATAACTGTTTGTTATATAGCTCTTATCAGTGATGCCCTCTATCACTCCGAATCTTTTTTGCAGACATTTGGCAAACTTATATGTAGTTGACTCAAGCGGAGTGCCATAGGGCGAATAATCTATATTTTCAGCTTTTTTCCATTCATTGCATTTATCATTCATCTTCTGCATCACACTGAGTGCAAAGGGCTTTGCCATATCATCGGTATGGCTCCTGCCCGTCATATACTTTACACATTCATATAGCCCGGCATATCCCAGACTTATAGTGGAATATCCTCCGAACAAAAGCTTATCTATATTTTCACCCTTTTTAAGTCTTGCAAGTGCACCATACTGCCAGAGTATAGGAGCTACATCGGAAGGAGTGCCTAAAAGTCTCTCATGTCTGGCTCTAAGTGCTTTATGACACAATTCAAGTCTTTCTTCAAATATCTGCCAAAATCTTTTTATATCGCCATCACTTGAGAGAGCGACATCTACAAGATTTATAGTTACAACCCCCTGGTTAAAACGACCGTAATATTTAGGCTTTCCGTTTTCATCAACATATGGTGTAAGGAATGAGCGGCAGCCCATACAGGTATAACAGTTTCCGTTACCGTTTTTATCAATTTTATACTCAAGCATCTTTTTTTCGGATATATAATCAGGAACCAGACGCTTTGCAGTACACTGTGCTGCAAGCCTTGTAAGATGATAATATTTTGTACCTGGCTTTACATTATCTTCTTCAAGGACATATATAAGCTTCGGAAATGCGGGAGTTATCCATATACCCTGCTCATTCTTTACTCCTTTATGTCTTTGACGTATCATTTCCTCAATTATCAATGCAAGATCTTCTTTTTCCCGTTCATTTTTAGCCTCATTTAAATACATAAATACAGTTATAAACGGTGCCTGACCGTTTGTGGTCATAAGTGTAACCACCTGGTATTGTATAGTCTGTACACCTTTGTTTATCTCACTTCTAAGCCTTCTCTCGACTATGTTTTCCTTCTGTTCGTCTGAAACATTAAGTCCATACAGCTCCGCTTCAAGCTCCGACTCTATTTTTTTGCGGCTTACATCAACAAACGGGGCAAGATGTGAAAGAGATATGCTCTGACCTCCATACTGGCTTGAAGCTACCTGTGCTATTATCTGTGTTGCTATATTGCAGGCAGTTGAAAAACTGTGAGGTTTTTCAATAAATGTACCTGAAATCACAGTTCCGTTTTGAAGCATATCCTCAAGATCTACAAGATCACAATTATGCATATGCTGAGCAAAATAGTCGGCATCATGAAAATGCAGTATGCCGTTTTTATGTGCTTCAACTATATCCGGAGACAGCAAAATCCTTTCTGTAAGGTCTTTTGAGACCTCTCCTGCCATATAATCCCTCTGAACACTGCTTACAGTGGGATTTTTATTGGAATTTTCCTGTTTTACCTCCTCGTTATCACACTCTATAAGTGAAAGTATTTTTTCATCAGTTGTATTTGTTCTTCTTTTAAGATTCTGTACATATCTGTAGGTTATATATTTTCTTGCAACTTCAAATGCTTTCTGCTCCATAATCTGATTTTCAACCATATCCTGGATTTCTTCAACTCCTACTGCCCGTCTCATGCTCATGCAGTTTTTTTCAACATTTGATGCTATAAGTTCAATCTGGTCTGATGTAAGCCTCTGATCAACTTCAACAACGGCATTTGCCTTTCCTACCGCAGCAGTGATCTTGACTATATCAAACTCAACCTCAGAACCGTTTCTCTTAATGATTTTCATTATAAACAACCCTCCTGTTAAACAGCATACTGTAAACAGAGCTGTTATATATTCTATAAAATAATATATTAAACATCATATAATAGCATATCAAACGGCATATTATTTATGATGATAACAAAACAGGATTATTATAACCTCTATATAATGTATGGTCAAGGGTGTTAATAATACAACATATAGGGATTTTTATTGTTTTTCTAATTATATTCATTATTATATTCATTACAAACAGCTTAAAAAAGCCTTCAGTAAAACCTATGTACAAACTCCTATTACACCAAATACGATTAACCTCTTGTATAATCATACTTAAAAGGAATATATTCAAAATACGGCAGATATAATACTTAGATATACACATAATAAAAGACACATTAATTACTTTTATCCATGTACTCTTGAGCATATACTGCATCCGGTAGGCGTTACTGCAAGACCGCCCTCCGCAGTCTCTTTAAGTGTGGTACTCATATTATCACCTACCCTTTTAAGTGCCTGTACAGTTTCATCTGTCGGTATTATCGACTTTATGCCTGCAAGTGCAAGCTGTGCTGCCATATAGGCAGTTGCAACTCCTGAGGCATTTCTTTTTATACATGGAGCTTCAACAAGTCCTGCAACCGGATCACATACAAGTCCAAGTACATTTTTAATTACAAAAGCCACTGCATTAACACACATTTCAGGTGTTCCGCCAAGCAGTTCACATACAGCCGCAGCTGCCATTGCGCTTGCAGTACCGCATTCCGCCTGACAACCGCCCTCAGCTCCTGATACACTTGCCTTTTTGGCAACAACCATACCTACAAATGATGCCGTAAACATACTTTTAACCACTTCATCTTCATCTATATCATGACTAAGACTCAAACCTATAAGTGCTCCCGGAAGTATACCACAGCTTCCGGCAGTAGGACATGCCACTATCTTACCCATTGAGGCATTATGCTCGTTTACAGCCATGGCTATGGCAATCGCTCTGGTAAATGAATCGCCGCAAACCGAAGCTCCTCCTATCGAGTTATAAAGCTTTCTGGCATCACCTCCGCTTATACCGCTTACCGATTTTACTCCCTCCTTAAGTCCCTCATTCATAGAATCAAGCATTATATGATATCTTTCACGCATCTTTTCAATTATTTCGCTTCTTGAAAGTTTCATCTCTATACATTGATCCTCTATAACAATCTCACAGATCATCTTATTTTCCTTTTTCGCAATTTCTAAAAGCTCACTAAAGGATTCGTATGTTAAACTCATGGTAATATCTCCTCTTAAAACTAAATCGGCAATCTCTTCCGGTTTAGTTTAAAGCCGGTCAAGTACCTCTACACCTGTTACATGGTCCAGCTTTTTAATATGTTCTATATTCTCTTTTTCAGGCATTGAGTCCATACCTATGGTCATAAGTGCATCACCGCCCTTTTTTTTCCTTGAAAGCATAAAATTACATATATTTACACTGCTTTTATACAGTTCATCAGTAACCCTGGCTATTACTCCGGGATAATCTATATGCCTTACCACTATGGTAGGTATTTCAAATGAAAGCTCAACATCATAATCATCAAGTTTTGTAACTTTTATACTGCCTCCCCCTATTGAAGCACCCTCAAGTGTAAAACTGTTGCCCTCATCATCGCTTAAGCTTATCCTTGCGGTATTCGGATGACCTCCGGGTACATCTATATCTTCAAAAAAAAATTTAAGCCCTGCCGCCTTTGCATATTCAAAGCTTTCTCTAATTCTTACATCATCAGGCGGCATGCCGAGTATACCTGCTATAAGAGCTTTATCGGTACCATGCCCCCTGCCTGTTTTTGCAAAACTGCCGTAAAGTCCTATTTTTGCAGTTTTAGGTTCTTTTGCAAAAACCGTCCTTGCAACATTTCCAAGCCTTGCCGCTCCGGCAGTATGGCTGCTTGAAGGTCCTATCATTACAGGTCCGATTACATCAAAAACATTCATACAATTACACCATATTTAAATACAGTCAGCAAAGGTTTATAACCTCTTTTGCTCTGCTTTTAAATCACTTCTCCGTTATAATAAATATATGCTGCAAATAAGCAGCAGTTTTTAATTACACAATTTATATTTTAACACCTTTAAGAACAACTATACTTCTGGCTTTCACCCGATAGCCCCTCTGATTGCCAATATCTTTTTCACTGCCTTCCTGATAAAATCCGTTTATATCATGCCTGTCGGTATCTATACACAGATGCCACCTATAACCTTTTTCAGGCTTAGGCAGAGCAAAATCATGTGCTTCCCAGTGCATATTGTACATCACATAAAAAGTATCGTCAAAACTTCCGTCCGCATTTTTTGCATACTGCCCGAAATACAGTATTCCCAGCTGACGACTGTAATTATCAAAATCAGGCTGCCATGCTTTTACTCCATGATATGATACATCAGGCATTCCAAGTGCTGCATTGTCCAGATTTGCAGGTTCCTTGCAGGCATGAAATACCCTGTGTTTTTTTCTGAAATTTATAATAAATTGAAACCATTCAAGTATATGTGAGTTTGAATTTATAAGTTTCCAGTTAAGCCATGATATCCTGTTATCCTGACAGTAGGTATTGTTATTACCGCCTTTGCTCTGACCAAGCTCATCACCTTGAGCAATCACAGGAGTCCCCTGACTTAAAAATACAAGCAGAGAAGCATTTCTAAGCTGCTTAGCCCTTAGCCTGTTTACCGTTTTTTTTGAGGTACTGCCTTCACAACCGCAATTCCATGAATAATTATAGTCTGTTCCGTCTTTATTATTCTCAAGATTGGCTTCATTATGTTTTATATCATAGCTTAACATATCAACTAATGAAAAGCCCTTTATATCCGCTATATAATTAAGCTGTGCAGCATACTGCGGATTATTTTTAGTATGATACACAAGGCTGTTTATCATTCCCTCATCACCTTTAAGAAAACGTCTCATATCATTTTGAAATGAATCATTAAAAGAAGCAAGCCTCTTAAGCCTGCCGTCATCTGAACCGTCTTTAAAGTTATAATAACCCCTGTATGTATTATCCCAATTTTCATATATTAATTTTATACCCGAAAGTGCAGCTTCTTTTGCAAGCTCTGCGGCATATACATTTCCAAGTATATGGAAGCCGTCAAGTCTGTATTCATAAGCCCAGTATATAAGTACATCCCTCACATATGAATAACCGGTTCCCTCTTTAAAATAAAATTCTGCAATGACCTCAATACCTGCATTATGCAGGCTCTTTACCATATGCTTAAATTCATTCGGCGGATTTCTGCGTTTTTTCATACTGAAGCTTGCCTTAGGTGCAAAATGCAGTGTATCGGCATAACCCCAATAGTTTATCATATGATTTTTTACAGTTTTTTCATCATTTACCACTTTTTTGGTTGTGTTTAATATATCGGCATTATATCCCATACCTGAAAATATATCATGTCTTATATTTAACGGCATAAGTTCTTCAAATTCCTGACAGGGCATTATATCAAGTGTAGTAATACCAAGCGATTTGATATAAGGAATTTTTTCAACTACACCACTGAAAGTACCTGAATATATGGTTTTTGATGAAGCTGATTTTGTAAATCCTCTTATATGCAGCCTGTATACTATACTTTCACTCCACGGGATATAAAGACGATCCCCGCCCTCGCCCCAGTCAAAGCATGTGGTTATAAAAGGACTTCGCCTTATATTTTTATAATGTGCGGCTTTTCCCCATGTATCCCTTCCTGAAAAACTTTTCCCGTACGGGTCTGCAAACCTGCCGTTCTCATCCTCAAATGCGTACTCCATATTTTCAAGTTCTTTTACATCATCTATATAAAGACTTAAAAACCATATATCTCCAAGACATTTATTTTTATCAAAGTTAAATGTATATACTTCTTTTTCCACATTTCTTTCAAATACAAGCAATTTCAGCATATTACATTTATGTGCCACACTTATCTCAATATATTCACTCCCTACATTTAATCCCATGTTGTAAGGCAAATATACAACATTTCTGATCTTAAAATTCATTTAAATTACCTGACAGTTTTATTTATTATTAATGCACTTTATAGTTGTACTGCAATAAATCACAAAGAGCAGGACACCTCATTATGCCACAGCCTATAATCCGGCTTTTAAATATTTCTAAAAAATATAAGCTTAAATATCAATTTCAAGCTCCACCGGACAGTGGTCCGAACCCATTATATCTGTATGTATCCGTGCCTGTTTTATACAGTTTTTCAGTGAATCAGATACCATGAAATAATCAATACGCCAACCTATATTCTTTGACCTGGCACCTCCCATATATGACCACCATGAATAAACCCCCTCAAGGTCAGGATAAAGATATCTGAATGAATCCGTAAAGCCCGATGCCTGTACTACAGCCATCTTCTGTCTTTCTTCATCAGTAAAACCTGCATTCTTACGGTTTGTCTTAGGATTTTTAAGATCTATATCTGCAAAAGCTACATTGAGATCCCCACAGTATATAAGAGGCTTTTTTTGTGAAAGATTTTTTATATAGTCTAAAAATGCATCCTCCCAATCCATTCTGTATTCAAGTCTTGTAAGCTGCCTCTGTGAATTTGGAGTATAGCATGTAAGCATATAATAGTTTTCAAATTCGGCAGTTATTATCCTGCCCTCATTATCATGTTCTTCAATACCCATACCGTAAGTTACTTTGACAGGTTTATCCTTTGTAAACATGGCAACTCCGGAATATCCCTTCTTTTGTGCATAATTCCAATAATCATAGTAACCCGGCAGATCAAGTTCAAGCTGACCTTCTGAAACCTTTGACTCCTGTATACAGAATATATCTGCATCCATATTCTTAAAAACGTCAAGGAAACCTTTTTCAATACATGCCCTTATCCCGTTTACATTCCATGATATCATTTTTTTCATAAATACAAGTTCCTTTCACGAATTTAAACCCAATAAAAATTTTAACTTCAGATTCAAATTTAAAAATCCGAATTCAGCACTATATTATCTATAAAGCTTCATATTGTATTTTTTAAAACTTCAGACTATATTTTTTCAAAAATCAGTATGAATCATACGGATTATATTTAATCAAAAACTAAACCTCTATATAAAAATATCAATCATCATCAGCTTCACTTTCAGATACCGTGAAAGTAAATCTTTTTCTTGCCATCTCATCAGAATCAAGATATTCATCATAGGTACTAATCTTGTCAACCAGCTTTCCGCCTATTATCTCCATAATACGATTTGCGGTGGTTTGTACCACCTGATGATCCCTTGATGAAAATATAAGTACACCCGGAAATTTAATAAGCCCGTTATTAAGTGCAGTTATAGCTTCCATATCAAGATGGTCGGTAGGCTCATCAAGCATAAGAACATTGGAACCGCTTATCATCATTCTTGAAAGCAGACATCTTACCTTTTCACCTCCTGAAAGCACCTTTACTTTCTTTAATCCGTCATCTCCTGCAAAAAGCATTCTGCCTAAAAATCCCCTTACATAGGTTACATCCTTATTTTCAGAAAACTGTGTAAGCCATTCAACTATAGTCTCATCTCCTGAAAAAATCTTTGAATTATCCTTGGGGAAATAAGCCTGTGTTGTTGTCAGACCCCATTTATATGAGCCCTCATCAGGTTCAATCTCACCTGAGAGTATTTTAAATAAAAGCGTTTTTGCCTTTTCATTCGGACCTACAAGTGCAACTTTATCTTCTCTGTTAAGCACGAAACTTATATTATCAAGTACCTTTTCACCGTCAACGGTTTTTGAAATTCCTTCAACGGTAAGCACCTCATTTCCTATCTCCCTTGACGGACGAAAATCTATATACGGATATTTTCTTGATGAGGGTTTTATATCATCAAGCTCTATTTTTTCAAGCGCTCTTTTTCTTGAAGTCGCCTGCTTTGATTTTGAAGCATTGGCAGAAAATCTTTGTATAAATTCCTGAAGTTCTTTGATCTTCTCTTCCTTTTTGCGGTTAGCCTCTTTCATCTGCTTAACCATAAGCTGGCTTGATTCATACCAAAAATCATAGTTTCCGGTATAAAGTTGTATCTTCCCGTAATCTATGTCTGCAATCATAGTACATACTTTATTTAAGAAATATCTGTCATGTGATACTACAATAACGGTATTTTCAAAATTTATCAAAAATTCCTCAAGCCATGCTATAGCATCAAGATCAAGATGGTTTGTAGGCTCATCCAGAAGCAGTATGTCGGGATTTCCGAAAAGTGCTCTTGCAAGAAGTACCTTGACCTTTAATGCTCCGTTTAAATCCTTCATAAGACCGGAATGATACTCTGTATCAACCCCAAGGCCGTTTAAAAGATTTGCCGCATCGGATTCCGCTTCCCAGCCGTTCATAGCCGCAAATTCCCCTTCAAGCTCAGCCGCCTTTATACCGTCCTCATCACTAAAATCAGGCTTTGCATAGATCGCATCCTTTTCCTTCATTATCTCATAGAGGCGTTTATTACCCATCATTACTGTATCAAGTACAGGATATTCATCATATTTGAAATGATCCTGTTCCAAAAATGACAATCTCTGTCCCGGAGTTATAG
>ERZ772772.48-NODE-48-length-62273-cov-4.749510_pt1 | contig 62273 bp, 55 predicted proteins | sample MGYA00511484_ERZ772772 | MGnify/ENA primary metagenome ERZ772772 (study PRJEB29015, sample SAMEA2737913) | human oral metagenome | biome: human oral; feature: human-associated habitat; material: dental | place: China | collected 2088 ... | reverse complement strand
GCACGATGATAGAGCGCCTGGCTTACGAGCTTATGGACGCCGCAAATTCTAAAGGCTCTTCATTTAAAAAGAAAGAAGAAAAAAAAGTGGAAGAAAAACAACCCGAGGAAAATATAGTTCTGCTTACTGAAATTAGAGATCTTTTAAAGGAGAAAAAATAGCTCCGTTGAAGCATAAGTTTTACAATACTTTGTTGCTGTATTTACTATAAATTATAGTAAATACAGCTGCGTCTAAGTGTAAAAAGAGGTAAAGGTATGGAAGATAGAGAGTTTCTTGAGAAAATAAAAAACGGAAGCATGTCTTTAGATGATGGAGTCAGTTATTTAAAAGATTATGGTTATAAGGAGCTTGGGTTTGCTAAACTTGATTTTCACAGAAAAAAAAGGAGACATTTCGGAGAGGTTATATTCTGCCAGGGTAAAGAGGACTTTGCACTCGCAGAAATATTCAGGGCTTTTTATGATCGTGGTGAAAATATTTTAGGAACAAGAGCTGACAGGCATCAGTTTAATATTGTAAAAGATATAATAAAAGAGGCAAAGTTTAATGAAATATCAGGAACGATCACTGTAAAGCGGAAACAAAAAGCTCTTTTGGGTAATATAGCTGTATGTACCGGCGGAACGGCAGATTTAAAAATTGCTGAGGAAGCAAAGGATACGGCGGAATTTTTCGGTGCATATGTTAATACCTTTTATGACATAGGCGTATCAGGTCTGCATAGGCTGGTTTCAAAGATAGACGAGATAAACAGCTCGAATGTTATTATAGTTATTGCAGGCATGGAGGGTGCTTTGCCTACCGTTATAGCAGGGCAGGTTGATAAGCCTGTAATTGCAGTACCGACTTCGGTTGGTTACGGTGCCGGGCTTGGAGGGATATCGGCACTTTTAACTATGGTAAATTCATGTGCGGAAGGCATCAGTGTAGTAAATATAGATAACGGTTTTGGTGCGGCATATCAGGCTGCACAGATAAACAGACTTATAGAAAAAGATTTATAAATATAGTGCTTGTGCATGTAACATTTAAAATATAAAGTATTGCTTTTAAGACTGTGAAAAACTTCTTTTTCTTCAATACAAAACAACTCCTAAACCGGCGATTTTCGGGATAAGAACTGTTTAGATTTAGAGGTTTTTACAGCCTTATACAAAAAGCCTAAGAGATTTGTGCTGTTTCTATGGGATTTTTGGCAAATCTATGTACGGCTTTTACGAAAATAATGCTTTAATTATTGTATTCTTAGAGATGGTTATCTTGAATATAAACAAAAAAAATATTGTTATAATTGATACATAAATTATAACAATATTTCTTTGAGGAGAGAAAATGGATTTATATTTTGAAATGTATTCCGGCATATCAGGTAATATGACTATAGCGGCATTGCTTGACCTGGGTGCCGATCGTAAAAAATTTGAACAGGCACTGCAGTCGATGGATTTTGGAAAGTATACGCTTGAATTTACAAGAAAAAAGGTAAATGGTATAGATGCGGGATTTTTTGAAGTTCATACAGAAGACGGTCAGCATTTACCTACACATAGTCATAAGTATAACGATGCTGTGCATGAGCATGGCATGCAGGGACATAATCATGCTCATAGTCATATGCATGGTCATGAACATGACATACAGGAGCATAATTACGAACATGAACATAGTCATGAACATGACATGAAAGTGCATAATCATGAACATGAACACAGTCATGAATATAATGCTGATGCACATGTAACCGAACATATGCACAATCATGCTCATGGGCATAGTGATACTTTACATAAACATAAGCATGGCGATACTTTACATGTGCATGAACATAATCATGAGCACAGACATCTTGCTGAGATTGAAAAAATAATAGATAGCGGAAGCTTTTCTGATAAAGTTAAAGCTGATGCTAAAAGGGTGTTTAATATATTGGCGGATGCTGAAACACAGGCACATGGTGTGGACAGGCAGGAAGTACATTTTCATGAGGTTGGTGCAGTTGATGCAATAATTGATATAGTCGGAACATGTGTACTGCTTGAAGATCTTGCACCTGAGCATATATACATATCGGATTTATATGAAGGCAGGGGGTTTGTAAGATGTGCTCACGGCAATATGCCTGTACCGGTACCTGCGGTTTTAAATATTGTAAAAGCTCATTCTATTGTATTAAATATAATTGATGATGAGGGAGAGCATGTGACACCGACAGGGGCTGCAATAGCGGCTGCGTTCGGGGAGAGGTTTTCCGGCGGTAATTTTATAATAGATAGTATAGGTATCGGGGCGGGCAGCAGGGAGTTTAAAAACACAACCAATATACTCAGGGTAATGAAGATAAGTGCAGCTGATAGAAAAATTAATAAAACTCAGTCCGGTTTTTATAATATCACAAAAGAAAATGATGCAGTATATGGTATAAAAGACTCTGACGTAATTGTTATGGAAACAAATATTGATGATACCTCGGGCGAGGTATTGGGATTTGTTATGGAAGAACTTTTAAAGTGCAGCCTTGATGTGTTTTATGTACCTGTGTATATGAAGAAAAATCGTCCTGCATATATGCTTTCAGTTATATGTAAACAGGAAAATGAAAAAAAAGTATCGGATATAATTTTCAGGCATACAACAAGTATAGGTATAAGGCTTTATGAGGCGGACAGGATAGTTCTTCCCAGAAAGCAGGTAAAGTTCAGAAGCAGTCTGGGAGATATAAATATAAAGCTTGCAGTGCATAATGAAAGAGAATATATTTATCCGGAGTATGACAGTATAAAAGAAATAACTCTAAATAATGGTATTCCGGTAAAGGAAGCTTACAGGATAGTTATAAATGAGTATGAAGATAAGTTTGGCAGTGCAGTAAAATAGGAATATAATATATATATTATAAAAAAATATTGATAAAATATAATTTACATGGTATCATCACTTAAAAAGGAGGTGTATTTTTTAATGAAAGTAAAATTTCCATTTGGAAGAGAGAAGATAGAGGTGGAATTGCCTGATTCTACACAGGTTCTTGAATCAAAAGCGGCGGAGTATGTACCGTCAAAGTCTCAGGAAGAACTGGTGCAGGATGCACTTGAGCACCCGATAGGCTCAAAGAGGGTTTCAGAACTGGCAAAGGGTAAAAAAAAGATTGTTATAATAACTTCTGACCATACAAGACCGGTTCCAAGTAAGATTACATTACCGTTATACCTCAAGGAAATCAGAAAAAATAATCCTGACTGTGAAATTACGATTCTGATTGCTACCGGTTTTCATAGACCGACAACTAAAGAGGAGATGCTTGATAAGTTCGGTGAGGAGCTTGTAAAAAACGAGAAGTTTGTTATACATATGTCTCAAAATGATGAAGATATGGCATATCTTGGTATATTGCCGTCAGGCGGAGAGCTTCTTATAAATAAACTTGCAGTAGAAGCGGATCTTCTGGTATCGGAGGGCTTTATTGAACCGCATTTCTTCGCAGGCTTTTCAGGCGGCAGAAAATCTGTATTGCCCGGTATAGCTTCTCAGAAAACTGTATTTGGCAATCACTGCTCAAAATTTATAGCCTCGGACAAGTCAAGGACAGGTAATCTTGATGGTAATCCCATACATAAAGATATGGAATTTGCGGCAAAAGAGGCGAAGCTGGCTTTTATACTTAATGTTGCGATAGATGCGGACAAAAAGGTAATTGCCGCATTTGCAGGTGATGCGTTTGAGGCACATGAGAAAGGGTGTGAATTCGTAAAAAATCTTTCAAAGGTTGAAGGTACGGATGCTGATATTGTAATTACAACAAATGGAGGATATCCGCTGGATCAGAATATATATCAGTCGGTTAAAAGTATGACTGCCGCTGAAGCCTGTGCAAAACCTGACGGTATTATAATAGAGGCTTCAAAATGTAATGACGGTCATGGAGGAGAATCATTTTATCAGACATTTAAAAATGCAAAAAATCCTAAAGAGGTTGAGGATATGATTCTCAAAGTAAAAATGGAAGATACAATTGCAGATCAGTGGGAAAGCCAGATTCTTGCAAGGATTCTTGTAAGGCATCAGGTGCTCTATGTTGCTGATAAATCTGCCAAGGATATACTTGAAGACATGCATATGACTTATGTCCCCACGATTGAAGAAGCATTAAAAAAAGCTATTGAAATCAAGGGAAAGGATGCAAAGATTGCAGTAATACCGGAAGGTATTTCCGTTATAGTAACACCTAAATCAACTAAATAATGTAACAAGTTGTGATATAAAATATACGGGAATTGGATTGTTAATGATATTATGATGTAGATGTTAAAAGTATTTGACGCCTATTTTATACTTTTGACACTTGTATCATAATATATTTAACATTTATATTTGTCGATAATATAAACCATAAAATGTACTTTATGATCATAACGTATATTTTTATGGTTTTTTATTTTGATTCAGTAAAAAATGACGATTTTTATTATCGGTATTTATAGTGTAAATACAAGAAGGTCTAAAATTAATGATTAATTTTGCTTTGCAGCAATAGAAATTAAGAAAATATTTTAAGGAGGATATATAAATTGGATAAAAAGGGGAGAATGGTTATTGTAGGCATAATATTGGCATATGCCGTCTATCAGATGAATAAGGCGTTTTATCTTGACGGAGATATAATGTGGCATTATAAGACCGGCGGGTATATATTATCACATTTGTCAGTACCTAAGCATGATATTTTCAGCTGGCAGCCGAATCTTACATGGATGCCTCATGAATGGCTGCATGATGTTTATTTATATCTGTTTTATTCCACTTTCGGAATATGGGCAGCAAGGATATTGCTGGTAGCTTCAATTGCCGCACCAATATTTATTGGATACAATTATAATAAGGAAAATATAGTAGATATATACGGTTTCTTAATATATATAGCAGTAATTAAATTAATTGAGGCAAGTTCGTTCTGTGTAAGACCGTCAGAGGTCAGTACTTTGATTCTGGTAATGGCTACTGTGCTTATTATAGATGAAAAAAAACACAAGGATATTATATATTTTATATTGACGGTGCTGTTTGTCAATATACATGGAGGAGCGATAGCTTCCATGCTTATAATTCCTGTTCTGTGTATGTTTGCTGATTTGGTGATTTTTTTATTAACAAAAGAAAAGATGGATGTCAAAGCAAATCTGAAGATACTTCTTATAGCATTTTTGGGAAGCTTAATAAATCCTCAGGGTATATTTATATATAAATATACAACAAATGTATTTTTTAATTCTTATATTAAAGATAATATTTTGGAATATAAGCCTTTAAACTTAAATCTTGCCGCTGCAGTTGCAATTTTAGGAATAATGCTTTGTTTCGGAGCGAGTAAAAAGTTCAGAGAATTAAAAAAAGAGGATATACGGAAATATGCTGTTATGCTTGCATTCCTTTCAGGGGGTATAGCAGTTAGGAGAATGATCTATCCGGCATATTGCTTTTTAGCAATTTTTGGTTTTCAGTATTTTCAGGAGTATCTTATCAGTCTGAACATACTTGATAAGGATCATACAATACTTCAAAAACATTATAAAATAATATTAACAACATGTGCAGTTGTTGCTGCAGCAATACTTACATCAATGCAGATCAAGAAACCTGTCTTGGGATATGTTGATTATGTTAAGGATGAAGAAAGCGATTTAACCGAGGCTGCCAATTTTATAAAGGAAAATGATATCAATGATCATCTGTATAATCACTATAATATAGGGGCAAATCTTATTCTACTTGATGTAAAGACGTATGTTGATACAAGATGCGATCCTTTTATCAAAGAGTTTTCAGGTTCCACATCATTGGCAGATTTTTTTGATATTACAACGGGCACCAATAAGGAGAATAAACCTGTAGCTGTACTTTGGGATGAACTTAAGGAGAAGTACGGTTTTAAATACGGATTGTTCGATAAAGAGATCTCGCTTGACCGTGAGGTTGCATATTCACTTAAGCTGAGAGGATATAAAATTTTATTTGAAAACAAGGGCTACACCATAATATCGGTTGAGGAACAGGAGTAGGTTTTTTAATAAGATTAGTAAAAAAAATAGCAAAACAAAAAAAAACCTAAAAAAACAAAAAAAAATCTAAAAAAGGTATTGACATGAAGAAGAATATATGTATAATAAATGACATAAAGAGTGAAACAAAGAAAGGTACACGCATATGATTATAAATGTTTTAATTGTTTTAATGTGTGCTGCGGCAGGGGTATTTATCCCCGGATATGCATACAAATATGCGTGTTGGAAGAATAAGAAACGCGGCAAGGAGCAAGTGAGCACAGAGATGTGGAAAGGTTGGAGGATTGCATTTCCTATTGTTATTCTGGCAATGGGGTATATGTCTTTCGAAAACTTTCCAAGGTGGAAAGCAATTTTTATTTTAGCTTTCGTGCTTTTCGGTGTCTTCGGTATTGTAGTCGATTCACTTATCAGAATTATAGGGAATGAGATGTTGCTTTTAATGCTGGTAGTGGGGATGATTTACAGGGGAGTTGACGGCGGAGTAAAGTCATATATCGGTTCCGCTTTAGGATTGGGAATTGTGATTTTTATTTTGATTATTTCTGCTGTCGCCACATATTTCTTCGTAGGAGCAAGAGGTGTAGGCATGGGAGATATAAAACTGTGTATAGTTGCGGCTATAACAGTTGGTTTTCCGGGCACATTATATTTTATGTTCGGTATGGCTGCTGCGATGTTGGCTTATGTTCTAATTAAGATAGCAACCACTCCAGCTTATATTCATTCTATTTTTCATGTCAGCAATACTTTCCCTATGTGTGGAGTTATAATGGCAGGATTTATTACGGGTATGATTTATCCGGTATTTATGTACAGTTTTATGACGGGATTTTAGGTGTTAAGTACTTAATTCGGTTAGCTAAAGTACCGCAAGATGGAGGGAATTTTGAAAAAATATTTGTTTGAGTTCTGCAAAGAAGAAAGCGGACAAGGTCTTACGGAATATGGGCTATTGCTGGTGTTCGTTTCGATTGTCTCTGTAGTCATTGTAACCCAGATAGGTAACAAAGTGGCAGAGGCATATTATGGAAATGCAGCAAACCGATTGTTTCCGTAGTTTTATAAATAAAATGGTTATTGGTACATTTGCTGTAAAGTTGTTCTTTGGAGTAGATGTATATAATAAAAAACAAAAAATAAAGTAAAGGAGATATAGAAGAGATGAAAAAATTAATGAATACATTCCTCAATGAGGAAAGTGGACAGGGACTTGTAGAGTATGGTCTTATACTTGCACTTATTTCAATAGTAGTTATAGGTATTCTTAGAATTGTTGGAAATAAGCTTAACAACACATTCAACAGCATTCAGAGCTCACTTTAAAGAACTCTTTGCAATGTGTGCATCTTCATACTGCTGCATTTGTCTTTGTAGGTGGTGCGGCAGTGTGAAGGATAGGGATTTATAAACAAAAATCAAAAATAAATAAATTAATAATTTAAAGGAGAAAAACAGAATGAAGAATTTAGTAAATGCATTCCTCAGTGAAGAAAGTGGACAGGGACTTGTAGAGTATGGTCTTATACTTGCACTTATTTCAATAGTAGTTATAGGTATTCTTAGAATTGTTGGAAATAAGCTTAACAACACATTCAACAGCATTCAGAGCTCACTTTAAAGAACTCTTTGCAATGTGTGCATCTTCATACTGCTGCATTTGTCTTTGTAGGTGGTGCGGCAGTGTGAAGGATAGGGATTTATAAACAAAAATCAAAAATAAATAAATTAATAATTTAAAGGAGAAAAACAGAATGAAGAATTTAGTAAATGCATTTCTCAATGAGGAAAGTGGACAGGGACTTGTAGAGTATGGCCTTATACTTGCACTTATCGCATTAGTAGTTATAGGTATGCTTAGAATCGTTGGAAATAAGCTTACCAGCACATTCAACAGCGTTCAGAGCTCACTGTAGTAAAATTATTTTGCGAGTGCTTATACCTTACAGTGCAGTTATATATGCTTTCGAGAAGAGTTACGGCTGTATGGTTAAGAAAAGAAGTGTGATAAGGGTGAAGATAAGGTGGTTATAATTTTTAATTAAACATCAAATCCCATAAATACAGGTAGATCCCTTGTGAGTGGTTATAACACTTAAAGGTATCTGCCTGTATTTTTGTATAATAATGTTGAATATATAACAAAAAATAGTTTATTATTTATATTTAAAAATATATATAGACAAGAAAGAATAAATGGGTTACAATCTAATTAAAAACGTTGATAGGGGAGAATTTTAAGGTGAAAAGAATCCAAATTATAGCAATAGTAGTAGCAGCGGTTGTTTTTATGCTTTCGTACATTATGTTTAATTCAAACAACAAGCAGGAAAAAACTGAGAGAACAAGGCTAGGGGCTGAAATGGAAGTAGTAGTTGCAAAAGCTGATATAGGTGCTTATGTGCTTATAACGGAGGATATGCTTGAAGTTAAAAGGGTGCTGGTTGATGACTCTTTAAAAGAGAATTATTTTAACAATATAAGCGAGGCTGCCAACAGAATATCAGTGTCAGAGATATATGCAGGAGAACCCTTGACACACAAAAGGGCGTTGTCTCCTGACAGTCCCTATATAGAACTGGCTCCCAAGATAACAAAGGGCAAAAGGGCAATAGCAATTACCACCGATGCTTCAAATGGTGTGGGCTTCCATATAAAACCCGGAGACTATGTAGATATTCTGACCAGCGGTAATATTGTAAGATTTGGCGAAACAATGGACAGAGATGCCAAAGCCCTTGCAGGAACTACTTTCAGCCAGAATTTTGGTGAAAGAGGACCGGCTAATTCGGTAGTTTTTTCTGAAACCATAGGCGACGAGTATGCCATGATGCCCCTGCAGGATATAAAGGTGCTTGCGGTAGGTCCTTCTTTAAGGTATTTGCCTGATATGGCGACAGCCGGATATTCGACTGTAACACTTGAGGTAACTCCGCAGCAGGCACTGGATATTACTTTGCTTACTATAGGGGGAGCTTATCCTAAGCTTGCATTAAGAGGTCTCGATGATCATGAGATTATAAATGAACCCAGAAGAAGTGTTGTTCAGATTTACGAGGAAACCGGAGTCAATGAACTTGTTCCTGTAACTCCATAATATTTTTACAGATATAAATATATTCAATAAAATTATATACCAGGGAGATGATAGAAATTGAAAGTCAAAGTTATGCTATTGGGTACTCAGGAGAGGTGTGCCCAGTTACAGATGCATTTAAGAGATGATGAGATTGGTATTACAGGTGTAGTCAGCAATGAAAACGAAGTTCTTGATGAGATCAACAGGCAGGCACCTGATCTGATATTAGTTACAGATACTACACCTATGGCACTTAGATCATGCCACCAGATTTATCTTTTGCGTCCGAGATCCGTTCCGGTAGTAATTACAAATACAGAGGATCCTGAAAATATTCAAAGAATAGTGCAGTCGGGAGTACATTACATACTCTCTACCGATATAGACTCATTTGAGCTGATTACTGAACTTAAGAGTATATATGGCAATGAGATAAACAGGATTATGACACTTGAGAATTCGGTAAGTGCCTCAAGTAAATCAAGGGTTCTTATGGTGTTTGGACCTAAAGACGGAGCGGGAAAGACTACAATTGCGGTTAATCTTGCAGTAAAGCTTATACAGAAGAAAAATAAAGTATGTATACTGGATTATAATCTGCAGTTTGGAAATGTTGCCGCCTTTCTTGGTATAAAGACAAAGGAAACTATTGTTGAGTTGCTGCAGGAGCAGTCTAATCCGACACTTGATGCTATAAGGCAGTTTTTGTCTCTGCATACAAGCGGTATATATTGCCTGCCTGCACCTAACAATCCTGAAGATGCGAAAACAATTTCAACAGTACAGATTGAAAGGATAATTGCCACGCTTAGAGTCTATTATGATTATATAATTATAGATGCTGCAGCCGGATTTGATGATATTAATGTAAGCTGTATAGATGTGGCTTCTCAGATATTGCTTGTAACTGGAACCGATGTACCTTCACTGATGGATACAAAGAAGAGTCTGTCAATATTAAAGGCTCTTACAGATGAAGAAAAAATTAAATTAGTAGTGGGTAAGGATCATACAGGACAGTTAAAGGATGCTGAAATTTCCAGAGTTATGGGTATGCCTATATGGAACAGGATTCCGTGTGATGACAGATCGGCATGTTCAGCAGCGAATTTAGGAAGTCCTCTAATGCTTGAATATCCCAGAAGTAAAATCTGCAGAGCTATCTCAATAATGGCAGACGGTATAGATGGCAGAGGAACAGCCATAGAAAACGGACCTCAAAGGAAGTTTTCATGGGGAAGGAAAGGGAATTAATAAATGAGTTGGGTATCTAGGATAGAAAGAACTAAAGGAATGATGGCAGATACACCTGCTGCAAGTGATGAATCTTATAAAAATGCAGGTGTAGTTCGCCTTGATAAAAAGTATGAGGCAATTCGTGAAAATGTACATAAAGAGATTATAACGGAGTATAATAATAAATTTGCGAGCGGAAGCACTACAAATGATGCTGCAAGTGATGTTATGGAACTTATACATCAGTCTCTTGCAAATCAGGAACAGCACCTTACAAGACTTGAGGAAAGCAGACTTGCACAGGAAATTCTTGATGATGTTATAGGGCTTGGGCCTATTGAGCCATTGTTAAGAGATAAATCTATATCCGAGGTTATGGTAAATCATGCTAAACAGGTTTATATAGAACGTTTTGGTAAGCTGGAGCTTACCAATGTAATGTTTAGAGATGATGCACATGTATTGCAGGTGATAAACAGGATTGTATCACCTATCGGAAGAAGATGTGATGAATCAACACCTATGGTTGATGCCAGACTTCCTGACGGTTCTCGTGTGAATGCCATAATTCCTCCGGTTGCACTTAAGGGTCCGTCTATAACCATAAGAAAGTTCTCATCAAAGCCTCTTAAAGTAAGCGATTTGATCGGTTACGGTTCTATGTCTTCCCAGATGGCAAGTTTTCTTGAAGGTGCAGTTAGAGGAAGGTGCAATGTTATAGTATCAGGTGGTACAGGTTCCGGTAAAACTACGCTTTTGAATGTGTTGTCATCATATATTCCTGAAGGAGAAAGAATTGTAACAATAGAGGATGCGGCAGAGCTTAGGCTTGAACAGAACCATGTAGTTACCCTTGAGGCACGTCCGGCAAATATAGAAGGCAAAGGACAGATTGCCATAAGGGATTTAGTTAAAAATGCCCTGCGTATGCGCCCTGACAGAGTTATTGTAGGAGAGGTGCGTTCAGGTGAAACACTTGACATGCTTCAGGCGATGAATACAGGTCATGACGGCTCGCTTACAACAGTCCATGCCAATACACCACGAGATGTTATATCACGTCTTGAAACCATGGTAATGATGGCAGGTATGGAACTTCCGGCAAAGGCTATAAGAGAGCAGATTTCCTCTGCTATTGATATTATCGTTCATCAGAGCAGGTTTAGGGACGGAAGCAGAAAGGTTGTAAATATATCCGAGGTACTCGGAATGGAAGGCGATACTGTTACAATACAGGATCTTTTTGTATTTAAACAGGAGGGTGTTGATGGTCTTGGACGTATTTCAGGGCAATTTGTTACTACCGGCATACATCCAAAGGTAAGTGATAAAATAAAGGATAATGGCGGAATGATAAAGGATGAATGGTTTTATCAGAAAGGACGGTAGTAGATGATTTGGTTAATGGCAATATCTCTGGCAGTTATAGGATATTTAGTTTCACTGAATTTTATATCCGTACTTTCCAGAAACAGGATGAGGATAGAAAAATCTCTTGATGAGATAGAGGCTGTCGGCACTTCGCCTTCAAGACTTGCTAAAAAGAAAAAGAAGGGGATAAAAACTGCAGATTTAAGTTTTATAAAAATTTCTGAAAATTTTGCAAATAACGTAGCTCTGTCTGGAATAAAGGCTAAACCCGAAGAATTTATAGTTTTATGGTTTTTTGCATCATTTATTCCGGCTTTGCTGTTGTATACTTTTACAGAGGATGTAGTAAGGAGTTCTGTACTTGTATTAATTGGTATTGCGGCTCCTCCTATATATCTTATGTTCAGTATTTCAAGAAGAAGGGCAACCTTTGAAGCACAGCTTGGGGATGCACTTATGATACTTTCAAATGCTTTAAAGGCCGGTTTTTCTTTTCAGCAGGCACTTGGAAGCGTTTCAAGGAACTTACCTGACCCTATCGGGAGTGAGTTTGCCGTTGCAGTTAGGGAACAGCAGCTTGGTGCAGATCTTGAAACTACACTTATGAGTATAGCTGACAAAATGAAAAGCATGGATTTGAAACTGCTTACTACAGCTGTTGTGGTGCAGCAGAAAGTCGGCGGTAATCTGTCTGAAATTATGGATACTATTGCACAGACGGTACGAGATAGGCAGTCTGTTGCAAGAATGGTAAAAACTATTACCGCACAGGGAAGAATATCAGGTATAGTAGTAGGTGCACTTCCTATATTTCTTTTAATTGCTATTACAATGCTTAATGCCGCATACATGAATCCGATGTTTAAAACAGATCTTGGCAGGATAACGCTTGTAGTTTGTGCCGTTATGGAGATATCGGGCTTTTTAATTATAATGAAAATAGTTGATGTAAAATTGTAACAGCTTGATAGGAGAGCGGATATGTTTCTAATGATAATAATGGCTTTAAGCCTGTCAGTGGTAGTTTATATATTTATAGAAGGCTTTCTTACAGTTGCTTTTTCAAAAACTCTTAAGCTGGCAAAAAGGGTTGAGGATGTTGAAAACCTAGAGAAAATTGATGACGACGGAAACTATTCACAAACAGCATTGACAAAGAGGCTTTTGGGCAATATGATGAATAACTTGTTTGATATAGTTTCTATGATTATTCCCAAAAGCCTTGTTGCCACTGAAAATGCCACTGAACAGCTAAGACAGGCAGGCATGAATGTAACCCCGCAGGTTTATGCGGCAAGGGTTTTGGTAACAACTATATGTTTCGGAATAACCGGGCTTCTTGTTGCGTTTTTGCTTGATCAATCGATATCAGGTGTGTTGGTGGCAGGTATCTTCGGCTTGGCAGCAGGTATAATACTAAGCAGATTTTCTCTTAAAAGAAAGATTAAAAAAAGAAAAGAGGCAATTTACCATCAGCTTCCTGAGGTTATGGATCTGTTAAGTGTCAGTGTGGCATCAGGTCTGGGTTTTGATCAGGCTCTTGCTTATGTGGTTGAAAAATCTGAAGGAGTGTTAATACAGGAATTTGATATAACAAGAAGAGAGATGGCACTTGGTCGTCCAAGAAGGGAAGCTTTAACAGCATTAGGTGAGCGTTGTGATAATTTGGAGATAAAAACCTTTACAACTGCCGTACTTCAGGCTGATGAGATGGGTGCTTCTCTGCAGAATATACTTCATGTACAGGCAGATACTATAAGGATGACACATAAGCAAAATGTTGAAGAGCAGGCACAGAAACTCGCCGTTAAGATACTTTTGCCTCTTGTATTTTTTATTCTGCCGGTGGTACTTATAGTTATTTTAGGTCCGGCTGTAGTTCAGCTGATAACAGGATTTTAGTAATATATATTTTATAGAAAAGAGAAGGTGTATTATGGGAGGAAATTATGTAGAATGCCGGGATAAGAACTTCATAGCTGATATTGAGTTAGCAGATTCATTCCTTAAAAGATTTAAAGGTTTGATGTTTAGGAAGGAAATGCCCAAAGGCAAAGCTTTACTTCTTAAACATTGCAATTCAGTACATTGCTGTTTTATGAAGTTTACCATTGATGTGCTGTATTTAGACAAAAATTATGTTATACTGTATAAAGAAACTCTTAAGCCTTGGAGTATAGGCAAAATCACAGCCGGTACAAAATCTGTACTGGAGCTTAGCGAAGGTCAGGCTGAGTTTTTGGAAAAAGGGGACAAATTAGATATATTTATACGAAAATAAAGTACTATTTAAGAGAGGTGTAACCATGGCATTGTTTGAAAGGAGAAATAAAAACGAAAACCTGGATTCAGGTGATTGGGATACAGGTGAAAGAGGAGGCTATGGTATGGATTCATACTATGATGACAGCCCTGAAAGGTATGTCTCAGACAGACTTAGAAGCACTATGAGAGGTGGTTATACCAAGCAGAGTGCCGAGGATGTTATAGCGGCTTTGCAGGAGAATGCAAGGGTTGTTAAATTACAGCTTGAACAGCAGATAAAGGATATATCTGCTGAAAAGGTTGTGCTGATCAGAGAATGTGAAGTTCTCAGACAACAGCTCCAGGAATCCGAAACAAAACTCTCAGAAACAAGACAGCAGCTTGCGAGTCTTCAGGAAAAGGATGAGGAAGAACCCCAGGGTTCATCCTTTGATGGTGAGATTCATAATGAGATCAGAAGACTTCAGACTATGGTCAAAGATTATGAAAAGATGCGCAGAAGCGGAGAAAATTACGAGCTTCTTATTGAAGAAAAAGAACAGTATATAAGTGAGTTGTCTGATGAGATGGAATCCTATAAGGATGAAATTGAAGCACTGACAAACAGAATTGAGGAACTGGAGGCGGATTTAAGGTCTGTACAGGAAAAGGGCGGTTCTTCCTTTAACGAGGAAAAACTCAATTCTGAGATTGCAGCTAAACAAGCTGAATTTGATAAGATTCTTCAAGAACTTGAAGAAAAAAACAAACAACAGGGAGAAGAAATTGCACGCCTTAATAAAGAACTTTCCGACAGAGAAAAGGCTCTCTCTTCACTTGAAGATATATTAAAACAGAAAGATGATGAGATTTCAGAATATAAGGTAAAATTAGACGAGAAGACAAAAGAATTACTTGCTGTTGAGAATAAAATTGGAAATATAGAAGGCTCTTTAGAGGATAGGGAAGACTCATTTTTAAAAGATAAGGAGTATATAAAGGAAATGGAAGATTCCTTGAAAATGAAGGAAGAGTTTATTGCAAATCTCGAGAAGCTTTTATCGGATAAAAAGGATGAGGTGGCTGAACTTGAAAATATACTGCATACGAAGGAACAGCAGATAGAAGATTTTGAAAATGAGCTGAGTAAAAAGAAAGATGATATGGTATCCTTTGAAAATGATATAAAAAAGAAAGAGGAACAGATATTATCACTTAAGGATGAGCTTACTAAAAAACAACAGGAAGTGTTGGAAATTTCCGAGGCAAGTGCAAAAAGGAATATATTTACACCCGAGTATGAGGATGAATTAAAGAAAAGAGCTGAAGATGTTTATACTCTTGAGAATGAGCTGAAAAGCAAGTCCGACGGCATTTATGCTTTAGAGGCGGAACTGAAGAAAAAAGAAGCTGCGATGTCTATGCTTGAGAGTAAACTTGACAAAAGAGAAATGAATATAAATGAGCTGGAAAACAGGCTTAAAAAAGAACATTCAGATGTCAGGGATTTTTATGAAGAACTTCAAAAAGAGATAAGCAAAAATCAGATGCTTACTGAACAGCTTCATGTGCAGCAGGATCATATGCTTCAGGAAAAAGCGGATCTGAAATTCATGATGGAAGAAAGGGAAAATAGACTTGCACAGTCACTTCAGAGAGTTGAAAAGGAAAAAAGCAATGTTCAGAAGCTGTACGAACAGCTTCAGGAAGAAATAAAGAATAATAATAAACTTAATGAAGAACTTCGTGCTAAACATGATGAGTTGGTGCAGGAAAAAGAAAAATTCCGTATAGCTGCCGAAGAAAAAGAACAGCAGCTTATTGAATCAAATAAAAGATTTGAGGTTCAGATAAAAGGAAGAGAAGAAATAGAGTCAAAGATAGAATCTCTTTATCAGAATTATAATAAAAGCTTAACTCAGATAGAATCTCTTGAGGCTTCACTTAAAGAAAAGGAGCTTTTGCTGCAGCATTATCAGGAGCAGGAAAAGGAAAACCTTATTTTAAGACAGGACTGTGAGCAGGCAAAGCATATAATAACTTCTCTTAAGGATACTGTACAGAAAATCATGGCACATATGAAAACGCAGTCGGAGGGGGTTCAGGCTTATGTTGAAAGATCCATGCAGGATAGAGAAACTATAAATAAGACTGTGGCGGAGCTTACATCATTAAGGCTGCATAATGTCGAATTAGCAGACTCATTGAATCTGCTCACTGCACAATATGAGCATGTTGTAAAGGAGAACCAGAGACTTGAAAGAGAGATAGAACGTCTCAGGAGGATGCCGGTTTCTGCCGATACATCCTCAAAGGCAGGTTCTTTATCTGCAAATACCGGAGATTTTAAGGATATAAAAGAAACAAAGAAAGGTCCTGAAAAAAGTATTGATATTTCAGATGAGATAAGCATGTATAATGAAGCTTATTTAAAGGCTAAAGAACTTATAGATAAACTTGATATGGAGAAAATATCGGGAGAAAATAGAGAAAATGTGTAAAGGAGGATGTAATGAAGAAGTTTTTAAAATGTGAGCTCGGGCAGTCAGTTGTTGAATTTGCACTTGTATTTCCTATACTTTTGCTTATGTTTTTGCCGGCTATGGAGTATTATAGATATATACGAACAAAGATGCTTTTAAATACGGCGGCATCTGAAAGTTTGGCAACATTGATATCCGGACAGGGGGAAAGTGATATCAGGGCAACTATGAATAGAACATTTAGTGATAAGCTTGATGTAAACAATATAAGAATAGATTTTATAAATAGCGGAGATATAGATGAACCATATACATATTATGTATATTCAAGTGATAGAAGTGCTTCAGGAGTAGCATTTTCGGATCAGTTTGAAGCACGCCCGAGTCGATATGTTAAGAACAAGATATCAGTCCAGCTTTCATATACTATGCGGCCGATTACTTTATTTGGTGAAAAATTTTTAGGCAATACATTTACAGTTCGTTCAAAAGTATTTGAAAGGGATGTATATGTAAAGGGGAATTAGCCGCCTGTAAGATAAACTTGTAACCGGCTGAAGAGATTAGGAGAATATATTTATGGATATAAAAAAACTAATTAAAAAAGAGAAGGGTCAGGGAATTGTAGAATTTGCTTTAGTTTTCCCCATATTTTTAGCAATTATGCTGGCGATTATTGATTTTTCATGGATTGCATATCAAAGCAGTGTGTTTAATCAAGGCTATGCACATGCAAGTTGGGAAATCGGTGAAAAAGATCTTGTCAGTTCCAGTCAGCTTGTTGATAATATAGTGTACATGCAGCAGGGTGCTGATAGAAAAGTTTACAGCGGTTTAGTTGTAGAGAATGCAATAAAGAACTCTATAAAGCAAAGTAGCCTGTGGGGTTTTAAACCAAGTAATCTTATAGTTACAAATGCTGTGGTTGAGGCTGAAAACAAAGAAACAAGCTTTGATGTGCCGAGCTATAAGGCACAGGAATATACTACGGCAAGAAAAGATACAAGATATATGAAGATTAGGGCGGATATTGAGTATCGTGTGGTTCCTTTGACATTTTTTGGAAGGACATTTTTTGGTGATACATTCACTATAAGAAAGAGCCTTAATAGTGAGAGAACTGTTGCTGAATTGCAGCGCACGGAATAAGTGAGGAGATGGGCATGAGGCATTTTTTGAAGAAAATTTTTAATAAGGAAGATGGAAATATAATTATAATATTTGCCTTTTCAATAGTTGTTTTGACCGGTTTTATCGGTCTGGCAGTTGATTTAGGCATGATATATATGAAGCGAAATGAATTGGAAAATTTATGTCAGATGGTAAAAGCCGATAAGCTTGATAATGCGGATATGATAAGATATGCAGATAATCCGGGTGCTACCAGCTATAATGTTTTATCGGAAAACTTGTCAAGAAATAACTTCAATGGAACGCTTACTCTATATTTTCAGGAATATGAAAGTGCAGATAATTCAAGAAAAATAAGGACTAAAGCAGTACTTGAGACAAGGCAGGATTGTTATTTCCTTAGACTGTTTGGCATAAGAGATGTCGGGTTGCATGCCGATACGTCAGGTGAAGAAGTATACGGAGATTCTCGAAATGAAGGGATTAGCCGAATATGGAGACCTGCAGCAAATGCAACAACATATAATGGTTCATATAAAGGAAGCGCACCCGGAAGTTATACCTTTGTACCTGGGGACAAACCTTCTAAATGGTAAGGAGAACATATAGTGATAAAAAAAAGACTAATTGCACTGTGTTTTATGATAACTGCCTTATCATTTATCACATCTTGTGCGAATAAAGGTACTACGTCATCTGCACTGCTTGTATATTGTAAGGCTGATGAAAAGGATATGTATGATGCTCTTGCAGATATGTACAAATCAAATAAACCTAATGTGTCGGTCGAAATTAGAACCTATAATGAGGGCGAAGGTGTTAATCAGGCAGATAAAGCTGATATAATTTCAGGTCTTAGCTTTAATGAGGCACAGACACTTGGGCTTTCAAAAAAATTATCAGATATAGGTGGGCTTCCTGAAGAAAGAACCATTGATTATCTGCTTCTTTCAGATAAAGACGGTATACAATATTCACTGCCTTTAAGCGGAAATGTCTCTCTTATATATTACAATCAGGCGAAATTTTCTCTTTCAGGAGTTCCAAAGCCTGAAACGCTCAGTTCATTTGAAAGTCTCTTTACAATATTTAAAGAGGAGGGGATCAAGCCGATGGCATTTTCCGTTAATTCTTCCGGGCAGTATGATACATTGTATTTTGCAGACGGTTTTACACTTAATGCACCCGGCGGTTTTAAAGGAGTAGTTGATGCCGACGGACAGCTTAATTCGGGCATATATGATATTGAAAGCATGGCACGTATGATGATTGAAGACATTCCTGCAAGGGAAGACAGTCCAAAGGATCATGCGGCTTTAGTTGAATTTTTTAAGAGCGGGAGCATTGCTATGATACCCGGAAGTTCTGCCGATGCGGAAAAATTGGATCGGACATTATTCGGTTATTTTATAGCACCCGGCAATGATAATTCAAGGAATGTGGGATGGCACAGTATAGCTGCTGTGGCATTGTCCGCCTCTTCAAAGAAAACTAAAGAGGCAAAGGACTTTATAACATTTTTGCTGTCAAATGATGCTCAAAAATATATAAGTGATAAGACAAATTCACTTCCGGCAATAAGGGGAATTAATGTTAAGGACAGTCTGGAATCTGTATATGAGGAACTTCAATATACTGACGGTGCAGCTGTAACGTTTTTTGACAGAATATCACAAAGCGATGCGCAACAGTGCAAAGTATTTTTTGACAGCCTGTTTTCTTCTAATGAAGAAGTGAAATATGAGGATTTTATAAATGGTCTTAAAGACAGCAAAAACAAATAAACCACAGAGCTGGTAAAAGGAGGTAATTTTATGAATAAATTGAAAAGCTGTATATTGCTTATGCTTTTGACACTTTTTTCTGCAGTGTTTTATAGTAATGCATATGCAGATAATGCTATAAATCTCACTATAAAGACTGAAATAATAAATGCGTCTGAAGCCGGTGTCGGTAACCGTACATTTTCATATGAAGTATTAAAGGTCGGTGAAATGTATGATACCTATGCGACATGGCCGGGAAGGCAGCCTTACATACCTAAGAATCCTCAAAGCAGGACTATTCAGGTTCGTAATGGTGCAACAACCACAATTTCATTTCCATGGATGAGTGGAAATGAAAGGTTGTTTATATTTAGGAGTTTATCAAGTACTGATGAACATCTAAGTTTTGCGGGGTTGCAGTTTGACAACAACCTGACAAGTTATACATATAATGATAAAGGTAAGGCTACTGTAGCTACTACACCGCCTAACTGGGCAAAAATAATAAATGATAACGGTTCAGCAACAGTTACTTTAAAGTTCAGATATAATCCTGACATTGATGCTTTGCCGGAAGCTCCGGATCCGAATCCTTCATATAAAAAACAGATAGACTATCTGGGAGACGGAGGCAACAATCCTGATACGGCACTCAGGGGAGAGAATGATTATAGGATTTATCTTGATGTAAATACTGAATCTCAGGCGGCTGAGACTAATAAAGATATAATATTTGTACTTGACGTTAGTAATTCAATGAATACGGCGTTTTCAGGGGCTTCAAGGCTTGAGCAAATGAAGAAGACGGTTATGTCTTCGCTTGGACCGCTTACGCAAAACCCACATAACAGAATATCAATTATATCCTTTCATACAGATGTAGATGTGCTTATTACAAATTCAGGTAATAAAGCCAGTCTTGAAAACATTGTAAGAAATTTGAGATTGCCGGCAATGCATGGTGTGCAGGGTGGAGGAACAAATTACTATGATGCTCTTGCAAAAGCAGGTACTGAAATCAGAAAGATTACCGACCCCAGCAGAGAAAGTGTTATATTCTTTTTAAGTGATGGTGAGCCGACAGGTGCTAAACCTGCTGTAACTGCCTTCGGATATGATAAGGCGGCAGATATAGCACTGGCGTATGCACTTCATTCCGCAAAAAGCTTCCCTCAGGTTGACAGGTTCTTTTCAGTGTTTATAGGTGGTAATAAAGGAGCAGCTTCAACACTTCAGACTGTTACACAGTATATTAATACCAGAAAAGAAAAGTTTATGGTGCAGTCTGTGGATGCCGATCAGCTTAATAAGACATTCAGCAGATTTTTATCAAAGGTTGGTAATTCTTTATCCAATCTGGAAATAAAAGATACTTTATCAGAATACGCAACATATGCAGGAGAAGCTAAACTTGTAAGAATAACAAATGGTCAGACCTACACGATGACACAGGGAAGTGAGTATACTCTTTCATATGATGCCGGTTCAAAGACGATAAAGGCAAGACTTAAAGTAAATACAATGCCAAGTTCTCGCTATGTATTTTCATTTAATGTAAATCCGAGTGCAAAGGCAGTTGCAGATTATGCGGCAACTAAAAGCTATCCGCATACAGGTGATGTTGAAACCGACTATGTAGGAAATACAACAAGTGCCGGTAAGCCGGGATTCTATTCAAATAATAATGCGGTTTTAAGCTATGATTTTGCAGGCGGAAAGCATGCTGAAAAAACATATAATAAACCTGTATTACAGGTTAACCTGGGAAATACAACACCTGAGGATATACCTGCAAATCAGCAGATAGAGGTTAATAAGGTACTTCAGGGCTCAAAAACTCTTGAGGCTGATATGTTCAGCTTTGATCTTTTCTCAGTAACCAAGGATGCCGGCGGACAAGAGGTTGAAACTCTGATTGAAACTGCAAAGAACGATGCTTCCGGTAAAGTTAAGTTTAGGATGTTAGGCTATAACAGCCCGGGTGAGTTTATTTACAGAGTAAAAGAGGTTATACCGCAGCCTAAGATGCCGGGTATGACATATGATGAGCATGTTTTGACTGTGAAAGTAACTACTGATTGGGATGGCAGAAGGCTTGTTGTAAAAGACTTTTCATACAGTACAGAAGACGGAGGCAATACCTTTACAAATGAGTATAAGGCAAAACCGGTTGAAGTGAGTTTAGATGCTAAAAAGATACTGGTTGGCAGTCCTGTGCCGTTGCAGGCTAATGACTTCCAGTTCAGAATGTCATCCGGAGAAGCCGGTCAGTATAGCGGACCGCTTCCAAATCCTTCCACTGTGGGCAATGATGCTTCAGGAGATATTAAATTTAACCCTATAACCATAGAGGCTGAAGGGCATTATGTATATAAGATTAACGAGGTATTGCCCAACCCGAGCAATCCGAATATAATGTATGCTACAAATACGGCAATAATAACTGTAGATGTAACTGATGTTAATGGAGAGCTTAGCGCAGCTGTAAATTATGTAAATTCAAAAGAGTTTACAAATACTTTCCGGTATAGCCCCGAGTCTGCAAGCATAAAGCTTAAAAAGATTACCAAGGGTATGAATTTAAGTAGTGGAATGTTTACTTTTGTGCTTTTAGATGAGAGCGGTCATGAGATTGATAGAACGACAAATGGAGGTTCGGCAGATGTCGGTTCGGCAGGCGATATATTGTTTAATAAGAGCTTCGGTGAGGTGGGAGATTTTGAATACAAGGTAAAAGAGCTTTCTAATAGAGATGCTGTTAATGTACTGGATAGTGAATATCCTTACATAACATTTGATACTACGGTATATACTGTTAAGGTACATGTAGATAAAGATCCGGCTGATTTATTAAGACTTAAGGTTGACGTTGAATACCTTGATGATGGCGGCAATCCGGTCAGCGATCCTGCATTTATAAATACATATAAGATCAAGGGAGTCAGGGATTAACAGCGGCTTCTTTAGACAAATTTTTCTAAACTGTTATATGTTTTGAGTTCAAAGTATTCTAAGATGTATTATTTTGAAGCCAAAGTATTGTTAAGCAATAGAATTTAAATACAAAAAAGGAGTATACGGTCTTAAATATATTTGTACTGTATACTTCTTTTTTAATATATCAATACTGGACAAAATGCAAATATGCGGATATAATTAGTGAACCGGCATATTAAATTTTATATTTGTTATATTATAAAATAGATATTGCCGATAAAAGAACTATATATATTATATAAGTTTTTGAAGTAAAATGGTGATATTTTGTATAAAAAAGAGATATTAAGAAGTCTTGCATTGGTATCACAATTAGGGTTTACGGTAATTACGCCTGTACTTTTATGTACTTTTTTAGGTACATGGATTGACAAAAAGTTTAATACCGTACTAACTTTACCATTGGTCATAATAGGTATTGCCGCCGGCATAAATGCAGCATATAGACTTGTAAAAAATTATCTGTTGCTGCTGAAAAAAGAGGAGCAAAATCTGGAGTATGCCTCACAGAAAAATGCCCCGGATAAACAAGAGGAAGTACATGTTCCTAAAATAAAGAGCCGTATTTTTAAAGACTGACAAAGGATATAATCATAGTATGGGCAGATTATTAAAAAAGACAATTTTGGAAATCAGTATAGGGATTATACTGTATGAACTTATTTTATCAGTTGTTTTTATAATATTTTCCGATATGATCGGATATACCAGATCATCACTTTTAGCAGGAACTGCCGTAGGAACTGTAATGTGCTTTGCAGTTTTAATAGATATGGGACTTACAGCTGAAGATGCGGTTGCAAGTACAAATGAAAATTATGCAAGAAATAAAACAATAATACATATGTTTGCAAGAAGGATTATTATAATTGCGGCAGCCGTTATATTTTGGAAAAGCAGTTATGTTAATATTGCGGCTATGATATCTGCACTTTTAGGATTAAAGCCGGGTGTTTATATGCAGCCGTTTTTTTCAAATATGTTAAATAAAAAATATAATAAAAAGTAATTTATAAAGTAATCTATTATGAGATGATTTATAAAGGCTTTTATTATTTATTTAGAAGAATAATATGAGGAGGAAAAAGTATGGTTTTTGAACATTTGGCTCCGCTAATGCTGACTGAAAGCGGTGCAGATTTTATGATACATGGTGTATATAAATTCAGCTTGATGGGAAAAGAAATCTGGATTACAACAACCACAGTATCAACATGGGTAGTGTGCATCATACTGATAGTTTTTGCCATATTTGCCAGAAAGACGATACTTAATGCATCCGATGTTCCGGGACCGTTTCAGAATATACTTGAGATTATGGTAGAAGGACTTGAGGGCATGACACAGGGTGTACTTGGAGATAATGCATACAGGTTCATAAACTATATAGGTACAATTTTTCTGTTTATACTCTTAAGTAATCTGAGCGGACTTTTAGGTATGAGGAACCCTACTGCGGACTATGGCGTTACTTTTCTTTTAGGTATATTTACATTTATAATAGTACAGTATCAGGGGCTTAAAAATAGAAAACTTAAGCATTTTACTTCACTTTTTGAACCTTTGCCGCTGCTTTTCCCTATAAATATTATAGGAGAGTTTGCAAATCCGCTGTCTATATCATTGCGTTTGTTTGCGAATTTACTTTCGGGCGTTATTATGCTTGGTCTTTGGTATGGTATGATGCCAATACTCCTTAAAATAGGATTGCCTGCATTTTTGCATATATATTGCGATGTATTTTCGGGATGTATACAGACCTATGTATTTTGTATGCTTACAATGGTTTATATAGGTGATAAGCTCGAATAAATAGATAGTTACAATAATCAGGTGTGCAAATCTGGTTTTTATAATAAGATGTATTTGCTGTTGCAGCTGATATGTCATTATTACAAATATTGGTATTATGCAGCGGTTTATTGACTTTTTTAATTATCCGCTGATTAATATAAAAGCGTTTATGAACGCAATATTTAATACTAGGAGGATTATATTTATGAATTTAACAGGACGTGATTTTATATATGGCTGTTCTGCAATAGGTGCAGGGCTTGCTATGATAGCAGGTATAGGACCTGGAGTAGGACAGGGTATTGCAGCGGGTCATGGTGCAGCTGCAGTCGGACGAAACCCGGGTGCAAAGGCTGATATTACACAGACTATGCTTTTAGGACAGGCAGTTGCTGAAACAACCGGTCTTTACGGTCTTCTTGTAGCTATGATCCTTATGTTTGTAAAACCCTTTAAATAAAATAATTTATTAAAGTTTGATACAGGATTGCTACGGCTTTTGCTTCTCGCAATCCTTGCAAAAATATTCGTAATTCGCTCATTTTTTACAGAAAGTGGCTACTTACTCATATTTTTGCCAAAAGATAATAGATTCTCTTGCAAGCAATTGCATCGAATTTTTATACTTTTGACACTTGTATCATAAATTTACATTATATATAAATTTTAGTGCCGGCAATCCCGGCATTAAAGCAATATAGGACATAAGGAAGGAAGACGGGACTTTGAATTATTTAAATCAATTAGTAGAACATGGTCTTTTTTCTCTGCCTGCCGCAATTGTACAGTCAGATGGAGGTGGGATAAGCAGACTTATTGAATTTGATCTCCAGTTTTTGGCAGATGCGGCTTTTACAGCTATAAGTGTTCTTGTTCTTTACTTTCTGCTTTCCTACCTGCTTTTTAATCCGGTAAGAGATTTTCTTAAAAAACGTAGGGAACGCATTGCCGGTGAACTTGATGAGGCGGCATCTAAATTAAAGTCTGCCGGTGAATTAAAAGCGGAATATGAGGCAAAAATCAAGGATATACGCATTGAAGCTGATCGTATACTTGAAGATGCAAGGAAAAAGGCAAAGGCTAAAGAAGAAGAGATAATAAATAATGCACGGGCAGAAGCTGCAAGGATCACCCAGAGAGCATCAAAAGAGATAGAGCTTGAGAAAAGAAAAGCTCTTGATGATGCAAAGCAGGAGATAGTAAGTATATCTGCACTTATGGCACAGAAAGCCATTGCGTTGTCAATTGATAAAAAAATGCATGCGGAGCTTATAGCAAATACTTTAAAGGAAATGGGTGAAGGAACATGGCAAGGCTGATATCAAAGGTATACGGCGATGCACTTTTTGCCACTGCATATGAAAAAAGCAGCATAGATACTGTTTATGAAGAAATATTGTTTTTAAAACAGGTATTTGAACAAAACAGTGTTTTAAAAAGGTTTTTTGACTCTCCTAAAATAAGCAGAGAGGAAAAGATTGACACTGTAAAGGCTGTTTTTAAAGAGCGGCTGTCAGAGGATATCATTGCCTTTTTAGTAACCGTAATTGAAAAAAGCAGGCAGTCTGAGTTTACGGTTATATTTGATTATTTTATAAAAACGGTAAAAGAGTATAAAAAAATAGGTGTAGCATATGTGAGCTCAGCCTGTGAGCTTGAGTTTGAACAAAAAAAAGCCATTGAAGAAAAACTTCTTGCAACTACTGACTATACAAGTTTTGAGATGCATTACAGTATTGATGAAAGTCTTATGGGCGGAATGGTGATACGAATAAATGACAGAATTGTCGATTCAAGCATAAAAACAAGGCTGAATGATATAAAAAGGAAGCTTACAGGCATACATATGACATAGAATCTAAAAGGAAAGCAGGTTGGGAAGCTAAATGAATTTAAGACCGGAAGAAATCAGTTCAGTTATAAAAGGTCAGATTGAAAAATATTCAAGCAGGCTTGAAGTATCTGATGTGGGAACTGTTATACAGGTGGCAGACGGCATAGCGAGAATACATGGTCTTGATAATGCCATGCAGGGTGAACTGCTTGAATTTCCGAGGGAGATTTACGGTATGGTTTTAAACCTTGAGGAGGATAATGTAGGTGCTGTACTTTTAGGAGACAGCAGCGGCATAAGTGAGGGAGATACTGTAAAGACTACGGGAAGGGTAGTTGAAGTACCGGTGGGAGATGCACTTACCGGACGTGTTGTAAATGCACTTGGGTTGCCGGTAGACGGTAAGGGACCTGTGCAGACCGACAGATATAGAAGAATTGAGAGAGTTGCACATGGAGTTATTGATAGAAAATCAGTTGATACTCCATTACAGACAGGTATAAAGGCGATAGATGCGATGATCCCCATAGGAAGGGGTCAGAGAGAGCTGATAATAGGAGACAGGCAGACAGGAAAGACTTCGATAGCGGTTGATACCATAATCAACCAGAAAGGTCAGAATGTACACTGTATTTATGTGGCAATAGGTCAAAAAGCTTCAACTGTCGCATCGATAGTTAAGACTTTTGAGGATTATGGTGCTATGGATTATACGACAGTGGTTGTATCAACTGCATCTGAACCTGCACCGCTCCAATATATAGCACCCTACTCAGGATGTGCTATGGGAGAAGAATGGATGGAAGCCGGAGAGGATGTACTTGTAATCTATGATGATTTGACAAAGCATGCTGCTGCGTACAGGACACTCAGCCTTTTGCTTAAAAGGGCTCCGGGACGTGAGGCATACCCAGGTGATGTTTTTTATCTTCATTCACGTCTCCTTGAGAGGGCATCAAAACTTTCAGATGAGCTGGGAGGAGGTTCACTTACCGCATTGCCTATAATTGAGACTCAGGCAGGTGATGTTTCGGCATATATACCTACCAATGTCATATCAATAACTGACGGGCAGATATATCTTGAAACGGAGATGTTTAATGCGGGTTTCAGGCCTGCTATAAATGCGGGACTTTCAGTATCAAGAGTAGGTGGTGCCGCACAGATTAAGGCTATGAAAAAAATTGCGGGACCCGTGAGAGTTGAGCTTGCACAGTACAGAGAACTGGCATCATTTGCACAGTTCGGCTCAGAGCTTGATGAGGCTACCGCCAATCAGCTTGCACAGGGTGAAAGGATAAGGGAAGTTTTAAAACAGCCTAATTTTAAGCCTATGCAGGTTGAATATCAGATAATTATAATATATGCGGTTACAAGAAAGCTCTTGCTTGATATAGAGGTAGGAGATATAGCGGAATTTGAGGAGAAGCTCTTCAGATTTATAGATTCACGCTACCCTGAAATCCTGACTGAGATAAGGGAAAAGAAGTCCGTAAGTGAGGAACTTGAAAAGAAGCTTACACAGGCTGTTGAAGAATGCAAGAAAGCATAAGGGAGGTGGACCTGTATGGCTTCAATGAAGGAAATAAAGCGCAGAAGAGGCAGTATACAAAGCACGAAGCAGATTACAAAAGCAATGAAGCTTGTATCTACCGTAAAGCTGCAAAAAGCAAGACAGAAGGCTGAAAAATCAAAACCTTACTTTAATCTTATATATGAGACTATAGCTTCAATACTTTCTAAAAGTGCAAATCTTGACCACAAATATTTAAAAAAGAATGACGGCAAAATGGATGCTGTGGTGGCAATTACTTCAAACAGAGGGCTTGCGGGAGGATATAACAATAATATAATAAGACTTGTTGAACGTTCCTTTAAAAAAGAACAGGCATTTATATACAGTATAGGAAAAAAAGGAAAAGATGCTCTTGAAAGGCATGGTTATAATATAGCCGGTGATTATGCGGAGGTCATTAACGAACCTTTGTATAAGGATGCCGAAGATATAACTGAGCTGCTTTTAAAAAGATATGAGGCAGGAGAGATTTCTGCGATATATATAGCATATACTAATTTTAAAAATACTGTTGTGCATATACCTACACTTATAAAGCTTCTTCCTCTTGATGCAGATGAGATTCAATCACAGCAGAAAGAGGGCGATATAAGTACAGACGGTGCCATTATGAATTATTCTCCAAATGAAGAAGTGGTTCTTGATGAAATAGTGCCTCAATACATTGCATCAATTATATTTGGTGCATTACAGGAGGCGGCAGCGGCTGAAAACGGTGCAAGGATGAATGCTATGGAAAATGCAACAAATAATGCAGATGAGCTTATAGACAAGCTAAGTCTCCAATATAACAGAGCAAGACAGGGAGCTATTACACAGGAGCTTACTGAGATAGTTGCCGGAGCAAATGCAATAGAGTAGGCGGCTTTTTGTTTTTAACTTATTATAAAAATAAAAAAAGTGAATTTATAAAGGAAATATAAAGTAAAAAAGTAAAGGAGAAATGTAGATGGCGCATCAAAATACAGGCAGAATCACACAGATTATAGGTGCGGTTCTTGATATAAAATTCAGCCAGGGGCATCTCCCGCATATAAATGAGGCAGTAAAGATAGATAATATGGGAGTGATGCTTACGGTTGAGGTTGCACAGCATTTAGGTGATGATACTGTAAGATGTGTTGCCATGGGTTCAACTGACGGCCTCAGAAGGGGAATGGAAGCGGTTGCAAGCGGAGCGCCTATATTGGTGCCGGTAGGTGAGCAGACACTCGGTCGTATGTTTAATGTGCTTGGAGAAGTAATTGACAGTAAGCAGCCGCCGGAGGTTCAGGAATACCTTCCTATACACAGGAAGGCACCTTCATTTGAAGAACAGTCAACTCAAGCAGAAATATTTGAAACAGGTATAAAGGTTGTTGACCTTCTTTGTCCATATCAAAAAGGAGGTAAAATAGGGCTTTTTGGCGGTGCCGGTGTAGGAAAGACAGTGCTTATACAGGAGCTTATAAGAAATATAGCGACAGAGCATGGAGGATATTCGGTATTTACCGGTGTAGGTGAGAGAACCAGAGAAGGTAACGATCTTTATTATGAAATGACGGATTCAGGAGTTATAAATAAAACTACGCTTGTATTCGGTCAGATGAATGAACCTCCCGGTGCACGAATGAGAGTGGGGCTTACAGGTCTTACTATGGCAGAATATTTTCGTGATAAAGGCGGCAAGGATGTACTTTTATTTATTGACAATATATTCAGATTTACACAGGCAGGTTCCGAGGTTTCGGCGCTTTTAGGACGTATGCCTTCAGCAGTAGGTTATCAGCCTACTCTTCAGACTGAGATGGGTACGCTTCAGGAGAGGATAACATCAACAAAAAACGGTTCAATAACTTCAGTACAGGCAGTTTATGTGCCTGCGGATGACCTTACGGACCCTGCACCTGCCAATACTTTTGCACATCTTGATGCAACAACGGTACTTGATCGTGCCATAGTTGAACAGGGTATATATCCTGCGGTTGATCCGCTTGCATCAACATCAAGGATACTTTCACCGCATGTGGTGGGAGATGAGCATTATACAACTGCCAGAAATGTACAGAAGGTACTTCAAAAATACAAAGAGCTTCAGGACATTATAGCGATGCTCGGTATGGATGAGCTTTCAGAGGATGACAAGCTTACGGTTTCAAGGGCAAGGAAGATACAGAGATTTTTATCTCAGCCGTTCTTTGTCGCTACTCAGTTTACAGGACTTGAAGGTAAGTATGTTCCGCTTTCTGAAACTATAAGGGGATTTAAGGAGATTCTTGAAGGTAAACATGACGATATAGCCGAACAGTTTTTCCTTAATTCAGGAACAATAGATGAAGTTTTGGAGAAGGCTGCACAAAAATAGGGGGTTCTTATGGAAAATACTTTTAAACTAAGGATAATAACTCCTGATGAAGTCTTTTATGAGGGCGATGTCTATATGGTTGAGTTTAATACCATACAAGGTAGAATAGGTGTTTATGCAAAGCATATACCTATGACCACTGTGATATATCCGGGAATTTTAAAAATACATGAAGGGGGCAAAGTAACATCTGCGGCACTTATTTCAGGATTTGTACAAATACTTAAAGAGAGCGTTACAATAGTTGCCAAGGCGTGTGAACGTCCCGATCAGATAGATGAAGAGCGTGCAAGGCAGGCAAAGGTAAGGGCACAAAGAAGGCTCTCGGAAAAAGGCAACATTGATATGGCAAGGGCTGAACTCGCACTGGTAAGGGCACTTGTCAGACTTGAAGCAAAAAATAAGCATTAAAATTTATAATGTTGTATTTTTATGTAAAAGCCTTATAAAAAAAATAATAAAAGTTTAAGAATTTAGTATTTATAAAATACAGTAAAAAAGATATACTTATGAAGTAAGATTCGATGTATATCTTTTTGTGCTTTTATATAACAATTATAATTTGGAGGGTTTTGTAATGAAGCTTGTTATACAAAGAGTAAACAGCGCAGAGGTCGCAGTCGATGATAAAACAGTAGGTGCCATTAAACAAGGTCTAATGGTACTTGTAGGAGTATCAAAGGATGATGATGAAAATACGGTTGATAAATTCCTGGCAAAACTTATTAAACTCAGGATTTTTGAGGATGAAAATCATAAGACTAATTTATCTATATCAGATGTAGGCGGTGAACTTCTTTTGGTATCTCAATTTACACTGCTTGCTTCATGCAGGGATGGTAACAGACCCAGTTTTATATATGCAGGAGATCCAAAACGTGCCGAACAGCTGTATGAATATATGATTATAAAAGCAAAAGAAAGCGGTATTAAGGTTGAGCAGGGCAGGTTTGGAGCTGATATGAAGGTAAGTCTGGTAAATGACGGTCCGTTTACAATAGTCCTAGATGAAAGAGATATAAAATAAATACGAGGAGGGAATATATGGATTTATATAAGATTATGATTGTAGATGATGAATCTGAAATAAGGAATGCAATTAAAAATACAGTTGATTGGGAAAAAGCGGGATTTGTAGTGGTTGATGATGCTGAAAACGGTCAGGATGCACTTGAAAAACTTGAATCAAAAGAGCCTGATGTGATAATGACGGATATACGTATGCCGTATATGGACGGTTTGGAGCTTGCCAAGGAGGCAAGAAAGCTCTATCCATCACTTAAGATAATAATATGCTCAGGGTATAATGATTTTGAATATGCCAAGGAAGCAATAAAGCTTGGAGTATCCGAGTATGTACTTAAGCCGATAAGCAGTGAAGATATTTTAGAAATATTGCTTAAAGTTAAGACAAGGCTTGATGATGAGAGATCAAAAAGTCGTGATATTGATATCTTAAGAAATAATTATAAGGCAAGTATACCTATATTAAGGGGACAGTTTTTAAACAATTTGATAGCCGGAAAGGCATTAAGGGATGAGATTGATGAAAAGGTTAAAAAGTATTCCATAGACCTTACGCCTGCGGCTGCATGGGTAGTTTCTGTAATTGATGTAGAAGATACTGAAAAAAGTTATATGGATAAGGAGCTTATACCCGTATCGGTACAGAAGTTTATAGAGGACAGACTTTGTGAAGACTATAAATATTGTATTTTTACTTCATCACAGGATGCCAGACTTGTAATGATTGCCGGGCTGAGTGAGAAGCATATGGAGGATGAGTTTGTTGATACACTCAGGAATATATGTAAAGGCAGCAACAAAGTACTTGGAGTATCAATTACAATAGCAGTAGGAAGTACCTGCAGCGAACTCTATGATGTTACATATTCATATGCAGATGCATTAAATGCACTTGGTTACAAAAATGTAGTAGGCGGAGGAGATATACTGTATTTCCGTGATGTTGAGCCTGTAAACCTTGGTATTCTCAAATTTACCGACAGAGATGAAAGTGATTTAACCTATTCTATAAAATTCGGTACGAAGGAAAGTGTATATTATGTAACTGATGCAATACTTGGCAAAATGGAATCTGCAAAGGTTCATACAAGCCAGTATCATGCATATATGCTTAGTGTGGCAAATTGTATAGTACAGCTTATGCAGCAGTATGAAATTAATTTTGATGTTGTAAATTCACAAGATTCAGGTGAATATACCGATATACTTGAAATAATTAAAAATATGGAAGAATTTAAAATATGGTTTAAATCTATAAGTATAAAGATCCATGAATATATGCGTGAAAAGCGTGAGAATACTACAAAGAGGGTTATTGAAGAGGCAAAACGCTATATACAGGCAAACTTTACAAACCCCGATCTCTCACTTGAAATGATATGCAAAGAGCTTCATATGAGCACGGCATATTTTTCAACCATATTTAAAAAGGAAACCGGACAAAGCTATATAGGCTATCTTACCGAGCTTAGACTTAAACTTGCCATGGATCTTTTGAAAAATACAGATAAAAAAACCTACGTTATTGCAGGTGAGGTGGGATATCCGGAACAGAACTATTTCAGTTATGTATTTAAAAGAAAATTTGGAATGAGTCCTACTAAATTCAGGTCAGGAGATAAGAAAGCTTAATAATTATGACAGACGGCATGAATGCCGGGAATGATAAAGAAAATAATATAAAGAAAAAAAAAGAAAATTCAAATTCTCTAAATAAAGGGATATCTACCGGCAAAAAAAAATATAATATAGTCAGCAAAAATTTCCTGTATAGGCAAGGTATAAGACTTGTGCTGTTATTGTACAGTTTACTGGTAACCAACGCTTCTGTGGGAGCAACTATTTTTTTCGTTTCAAAAAGAATGGCTGAAGCCTCACAAAAAGAGGTGAATGAAGGCAATATGAATGTATTAAACCAGGCTGGGAGTTTATTTGATATATATCTGAGAGACGTAATGAAGCTGTCAAATACGATATATTACAATGTATTTAAAAACTCCGATGAAAATGTTGATATACATAATATGCTTAATTTATTATATGACAGTTACAGGGGAAAGATTGAAAATATTGCGATTTTTTCTCTTGACGGCAATCTTATGTATGCCGCACCTGCCGCAAGGATGAAAACAGGATATGATGTAAAAGATCAGGAATGGTTTACAAATACATTTAAAGACACTGAAAACAATCATTTTTCACTGCCGCATCTGCAGCAGATATTCGAATCCGGTGATTATAGATACAAGTGGGTGGTATCAATGTCAAGGGTTATTGAGCTGACAAGGGATGGAAAAGGTGAGCAGGCGGTTTTATTGATTGATATGAAATATGATGAGCTTGTGGGAAACTTGTCAGATATAAGCTTTGGCAGCAAGGGATATGTATATATGATTGATAATAATGGAGAAGTCATATGGCATCCTAAAATGGGACTTTTATACTCAGGCAGGCTGTTTGAATACAATGCTGAAGCGGCTCAATGCAGCGACGGGGTTCATAAATACAAGGATAAGTCGGGACGCATATTATATGTAAAGACAATAGGCTATACAGGCTGGAGAATAGCAGGTGTCGGCTATTCTGTGGAAAGTATTTTTAACAGTCCATATACAGGTCCGTTTATTTCTGTAATAATATTTGCGGAGTTTTTTGCAATAGCACTTATATATACATTTATGTTTGACAAAATAAGTGATCCTATAAGTCGGCTTCAGGAAGCGGTACAGACTATTGAAGAAGGAGACTTTAACCAAAAAGTACCTGTCGGCGGAGTTTATGAGATAGAGAGTCTCGGCAAGGCAGTTGAAAACATGAGGATCCGTATAAATCAGCTTATTGAAGATAAGAGGATAGAGAACCAAAAAAGGGTTGAAGCGGAAGAGATGAGGGTACAGGCGGAATTTGATGTTCTTCAGGCACAGATTAATCCTCACTTTTTATATAATACACTAAGTATAGTTATATGGCTTATAGAAGCAGGTAAGACTGAAGATGCTAAAAAAGTTGTAACGGCAGTCGGTAATTTTTTTAGGATATTTTTAAACACTGACAGGAAATTTATCCCTGTAAGTGAGGAGATAGACTATGTAAAAAATTATATTTTAATACAGCAGATGAGATTTAAAGATAAGTTTGTATATGAATTTGATATAGATGAAAATGTTAATCAAATATCAACCCTAAAGCTTATTCTTCAGCCGATCGTTGAAAATTCGATTTACCATGGTATGGAGTATATGGATGATGAGGACGGTCGTATACTGATTAAGGCATATATAAAGGATGATAAGGTATATTTCAGTGTTAAGGATAATGGAGCGGGTATGACTAAGGAGAGGATCGCAGAGATAATGTCTGCCGATATGACAAGAGTTTCAAAACCACGTGGTTCAGGCATAGGATTTAAAAATGTTAGAAACCGTATATTAAAACAATATGGCAGTGAAGGCGGTGTGGAGGTAATATCCGAGCCTGATGAGGGCACTGAAATTATCATTTATTTCCCTGCTGAGATATATACAAAAAAGGATGTCGGGGCTTAGTAAATGGATAAAAAAATAAATAGCAGAACAGTAAATAATGCAAATAATAAGATGTTTGTTATCATGGCTATGTATTTTACACTGCTGGCATTGTTTTTAATTATGTCAATGACCAATTTTTTTGTACATGATGAAGACACCGATACAGTGTGTAGAATGACTGTGATAATTTGTGAAGGTGAAGATGAATATTATACCAGATTTAAAAAGGGAGTAGAAAAAGCTGCCGAGGATGAGAGAATAGATGTAAATTTCAGCAGTATATATAAAGACTATGGATTGGAACAGCTTAAATCTCTTATAATAAAAGAATCTGATCTCGGAGCGGATATTATAATGGTTCCGGGTATAGACTGTGCCGAACTTTTAAATTTAAGTAATACATCAGGGAAAGAAATACCTGTTGTTATGCCTGATTCAGTATATGAAGAAGGAGGATGCTATGTGGGTGTCAATTATCGGAGTGCCATAGACAGCCTTGTTGAAAGAATAAAAGAATCACAAGACACATCTGTACCTGTATATATTATTCCCGGAAAAAATTATGTCAATAAGCTTTGCGATATGCTTAAAAAGGAGCTGGAGCGAGCGGGTTTTAACGTTATTTTGAGGAAGGATGAAGCTGATGAAAATTTTTACAGCAGTTTTTTTGACAACGAGTGCAGCAGATGGTATCAGCCTCCTGCCGTAATAGCTCTGTCAAGAAGCGGATTTACTGAAATGGCGTATATGGCTTCAATGAAAGAGGCGGAGAATTTGAGGCTATACGGTATAGGTACAACAACCTATATTTTAAACAAGATGGAACAGGGATATGTTTTGGGCATAGTTACATGGAATGAATATGATGAAGGGTATGTCGCAGTGAACAACTCATACAAAGCGATATTTTCGAAAGATAAGAAAGGGCTGAAAATTGAGGATAAGACCATACCTAGTTACTATATAGATAAGGATATATTAAAATCGGGCAAATATACAAAGATGCTTTATCCGATTAATTAAATTATAGGGGTAATTATGCAGGAAAAAAATAATAAATTCAGTTTGCTGAAAAAAATACCATTAAGAACCTATCTTATTATAGGGATAGCACTTGAGCTTATAGCTATGGTTGCTATAGCCAATTCCAGTTCTTTTACCCGAAAGGCAGTTAAAGATGATGCGGTTTTTATAGGCATAAGTGTTTACAGCGGTGATGATACTTTTGTTAATTCAATATGCACTGAGATAGACTCATTGCTTAATGAAAGTCAGTACAAAGGTATAAGGGTAAGGTATGAAATGGTAGATGCCGGGCAAAGTCAGCTTATACAAAACAGGCAGGTTGAAAAATTTGTATCTTTAAAATATAATGCAATATGTGTAAATCCGGTCGAAAGAACAGAGGTCTCAACGATAATTGACAGAGCGGTGGAGGCGGATATACCGCTTATATTTTTTAATCGTGAACCTGTAAAAAGTGATATAAACAGAAGTAAAAATATATATTATGTAGGTAGCGATTCAAAAGATGCGGCTATACAGCAGGCGGGTATGATATCGCAGCTATATGCCTCAGATCCGGCTTCACTTGATTTAAATAATGACGGCACGGTAACTTATGTAATACTTGAGGGAGAGGCAAATCATCAGGATACTCTTATAAGGACGGAGTGGGTTATAAAAAATTTGCAGGATAAAAATGTTCCTGTACATAAAATTGCCGCCGCTTCTGCAAACTGGGATAGAAATCAGGCCTCAGTAATTATGGAAGACTGGCTGACAAAATATGCCGATAATATTGAACTTGTTATAGCCAATAATGACGATATGGCACTTGGAGCCGCTGATGCCATAGAAAGATGCCATGATACAAGGGGAGTGAAGATATTCGGTATGGATGGAAGTAATGAGGCAATTAAGGCGGTTGATGAGGGAAAAATTTACGGAACTGTGAAATGTGATTTTAGTGAATATGCCAGACTTATACTTGATATTGCAGTTGATAATGCAGTACAAGGAAATATCTCAAGTGAAAGCTCTAAAAAACTTATACAAGATAAATATGCCTATATAAAATATTCTGCATATAATAAAACTTCACCCTGATTCTATAAGCAGAACAGGGTGGTTTTATCGTCAGGTGTGTGTTATTATATTAGTTAAATATTTTGACTGATATGCTTTATGGGCTTTTTACATGCTGACAGCAGACCTTTTGCAAATATGCAGGTATGCTGTTTTAAGCTGTATACACATAAATAAAATATTGATACAGATAAATGAGGAAGGAAAAACAGGGATGAAGATTAAAAAAAGAATTATGGCATTAACAGCCATACTGATTGCAGCCAACATTCTGGCAGGCTGTTCCGGAAAAGGAGATAAAGGCTCAGGAGCATCTTCCAAAGCACAGCAGGAAAACGGAGGTTCGGCAGGTGCACAGGACAGTCTGCAGGAGGGAATAAAAGCCGGGGAGCTTAAGATAGGTATATCTATGTATAATATGGAAAATGCTTTCAGTGCATCATATAAAGAAAAACTTCAGAAAAGTTTTGAGGATATAGGCTGTAAAGCGGAAAATATAATTATTAAGGATGCGGCAGGAAGTCGGGACGAACAGACAAATAATGTGAATGAATTTATAAGTTCCGGATTTGATGCAATTATAATAGAACCGGTAAAACCTTCTGAGACTGAAAATTATGTAAAACAAGCCGATGCTGCAGGGATCCCTGTTATAATCATAAATCGGGAACCGTCATATGCGGAAGAAGGCAGATGGGCAACTGAGGGCATAAGGGCGGCATATGTAGGCGGTGATGTGGAAGAAGCAGGGAAAATGCTCGGCAACATGATAGCGGCATATAGCAATAAAGGTGATATAAATGGGGACGGTACAGTAAGCTATGTACTTTTACAAGGCGATGCCGATATCATAGATACGGGATTAAAAAGTGATGACTGTGTTAAGGCGATCGCAGATGCGGGTCTTGGAAGAGAAGAACTTTTTAAAATAGGTGTAAACTATAATCGTGCCGCTGCAAAACAGGCTATTATAGATGTAATTGCAAAATTCGGGGATAAGGCGGAAGTGGTATTTTGTGCCGATACAGAGGCTGCACTTGGGGCTGTTGAGGGTGCACAGGAAGCAGGAAGAAGCCCCGGAGAAAATATTTATATAGTTGCTGTAAATACTACTAAAGAAACATGCAGCAGCATCTCTTCAGGAAAGCTTGGCGGAACTTTATATGAAAACAGTACGCTTCAGGCACAGACGGCGGCAGAATCAAGCATTTCACTTATAAACAAAAAAGCGGTTGAAGCAAGAAATGCATTTGGATATACTGAGGTTACAAAGGATAATGTAAGCGAGATTCTTGAGCAGCTTAAGAATTGATTATATATAAGGGAAATTAAAGTAAGTGGAAAAGAAGACTATAATTATAGGTCATAAAAATCCTGATACCGACTCAATATGTTCGGCAATAGTTTATGCCTATTTTAAAGAACAAACTGAAAAAAAAACATTTGAACCTGCAAGAGCAGGTGAGCTCAATGAGGAAACCGGCTTTGTGCTTAATTATTTCGGAGCTGAGGTTCCAAGGCTTATAAAAAATGTAAAAACTCAGGTGAAGGACATAGAATTTCGCCGGACAAAGGGTGTTGACAGGGGCATTTCAATAAAAAGAGCATGGAACCTGATGAAAGAGCTTGATGTGCCGACTCTGCCGGTAGTAAACAGCAAGGGAGGGCTTGAAGGTATAATAACCGTAAAGGACATAGCAAGCTCATATATGAATATGTACGATAATTCAACCTTGTCAAAAGCCAATACAAAATATGAAAATATACTTGATACCCTTGATGCTGAGCTTATAACAGGAGATGCACAGAAATACTTCAACAAAGGAAAAGTTCTTATAGCCGCAGCCAATCCTGATATTATGGAGCAGTATATATCAGAGGGGGATCTTGTAATACTCGGAAATCGTTATGAATCACAGCTTTGTGCCATTGAAATGGGTGCGGCATGTATAGTTGTATGTGCAGGTGCCGATGCTTCAAAAACGATAAAAAAACTTGCACAGGCAAACAATACAACAGTGATGACAACGCCTAATGATACCTTTGCAGCGGCAGGTCTTATAAACCAGTCAATGCCTATAAGCTTTTTTATGACTTCTGAAAATCTTATAACCTTTTCAGAAGATGATTATCTTGATGATATAAAGGAAATAATGGCAAGTGTAAGACACAGGTATTTTCCTGTACTTGATAAAACCGGTAAATACAAGGGAATGATATCAAGGCGTAATTTGCTTGGGGCAAAAGGAAAAAATATAATTCTTGTAGATCATAATGAAAAGATCCAGGCGGCAGAAGGCGTTGAAAGTGCCAATATACTTGAAATAATAGATCATCACAGACTTGGCACTATAAGTACCGCAGGACCTGTATATTTTAGAAACCAGCCTCTTGGCTGTACATCAACTATAATATATCAGATGTTTAAGGAAAAGAATATTGATGTACCGCCTCAGATGGCAGGTCTTATGTGTTCGGCTATAATATCGGATACACTTTTATTTCGCTCACCTACATGTACTGATATTGATAAAGAGGCAGGTCTCAGTCTTGCAAAAAAAGCAGGCATAAATATAGAAGAATATGCAAATAAGATGTTTGCAGCAGCAAGCAATCTAAAAAACAAGACTGATGAGCAGATATTTAAACAGGATTATAAGAGATTTACTCTTGGGAAGATAAATATAGGTATAGGTCAGATAAGTTCACTTAATGAGGATGAACTTTCAGATATAAAAGACAGGCTTGTACCTTACATGAGCACCATACTTAAGGATATTGAGGAAGATATGATATTTCTTATGCTTACCAATATACTTGAGCAAAAAACAAGACTTATATGTGTAGGAAACGGTGCGGGTAAGCTTGCATGCGAATCATTCAGAGTCGCAGCTGAGAGTCTTACAGAGAATGAAGTTCTTGAACTGCCCGGTGTTGTATCAAGAAAAAAACAGCTCGTACCGGCACTTACATCTGGTGCACAGGCAATGCTTTGATAAAGTTTTAAAATATATTGAAAGTAAATTATAACAATATGGATGAAAATATAAAATCTGTTCAGAAATTTGGTCAATCTGTAGAAACTGATCGCTCAAAACTTCCAAGAAACATAACTCTTATAGGTATGCCGGCATCGGGAAAAAGCTCTGTCGGTGTGGTTCTTGCAAAAAGACTTGGAATGAAATTTGTAGATGTTGATATTATAATACAGGAAAAATATAATAAGCTGCTTAAGGAGCTTATTGAAGAATACGGTGATGACGGTTTTAGGAAGATAGAAGAACAGGTAAATGCAGAGCTTGATATAAGCGGTTATGTAATTGCACCCGGCGGAAGCGTTATATATGGTGAGTCTGCCATGAAAAATCTAAAAAAAATAAGCACCGTGGTATATCTTGAACTTCCATACGGTGCATTAAAATCAAGACTTGGAGATCTCAGGGCGAGAGGTGTGAGCTTTGCACCCGGACAGACCTTAAGAAGCCTTTATTATGAAAGGCTTCCTTATTATGAGAGATATGCCGACATCACTGTAAATGAGGTTAAAAAGAGCATAAAAAAGGTTGTTGAAGAGATAACCTGTAAGCTTTTAACATAAATTTTGGAGAGAAATATGTTTGAAAATAATAGTAAAAATCCTGCACTCTGGATAGCGTATGCGGCTATGACGGCAGGTATTTATACAGCACTTACACTTGTATTTGCACCTATAAGCTTCGGACCGGTGCAGTTTAGAATAAGCGAAGTCCTGTGCGTACTGCCTATATTCTTTCCGGCAGCTGTGCCGGGACTTTTTATAGGCTGCTTTATAGCAAATTTTCTTGCAGGTGCAGTGGCTGCCGATATTGTATTTGGAAGCCTTTCGACACTTATAGGTGCCGCAGGTACCTATATGCTTAGAGAAAAAAAATATATTGCCAGTCTCCCCCCTGTAATTGCCAATATACTTATAATACCGTTCGTGCTAAAATATGCTTATGGAATGAATGATTTTATACCATTTATGATGCTGACGGTAGGTGCCGGAGAGTTTATCGCAGTATGCGTACTTGGCAATATGCTGAGCTTTACACTTTCAAAATATAAAAAATTTATATTTACGGCAGAACATTCAAATTCCAAGAGGCTGTAAGAAAGTTAAATTTCAGAAAAACACCGGAAGTACTAAAACAGTGTTTTTCTGAACAAATAATATAATCACAAATATCTGAGGCAAGTTAAGGAGATTTTTAAATATTTCATATACCAGGGAATATAACTTAAATTATTATGTATAGAATAGATTTTAACAAACCGGAGCATATTCATTTTATAGGAATAGGCGGAATAAGCATGAGCGGACTTGCAAAAATTCTTATTAAAAGGGGATTTAAAATAAGCGGTTCCGACACCTTGCCGGGCAGTATATGCACTGAGCTTGAAGGTGAAGGTGCATATATATGTTACGGGCATAAAGCAGAAAATATAACCGCTGATACAGGCTGTGTAGTATTTACTGCGGCTATAAAAGAAGATAATCCCGAATATGAAAGAGCCATTAGTTTGAATATACCGCTTTTAAGCAGGGCTGAGCTTCTTGCTCAACTTATGGAAAATTATAAATATTCTATTGCAGTAAGCGGGACTCACGGTAAAACAAGCGTAACTTCAATGTTAAGCTATATTTTGGTAAAGGCGGGGCTTGATCCTACTATATCACTTGGAGGGATGCTTGATCTTATAGGAGGCAATATACATATAGGAGCAGGAGAGATATTTTTAACAGAGGCATGTGAATATAAAAACAGCTTTCTTGAATTAAAGCCGTATATAGGCATTATTTTAAATATAGAAGAAGATCATCTTGATTTTTTTGATAATATAGATGATATAAGAAACTCGTTTAAAATCTTTATAAATAACATATCCGATAACGGTATTCTGGTTATAAACTCTGAAATTAAGGATATAGATGAGCTGACTGCCGGATTTAAAGGCAGTGTAGTGCTTTACGGAGGCAAAGAAAGTGATATTTATGCGGATAATATAGATTTTGATTCTCACGGCATTGCTTCATATAACATTACGGCTTTTAAAGATGAACTTGGACATGTACAGCTAGGTGTGATGGGCAGGCATAATGTTGATAATTCACTTGCTGCCGCTGCCGCATCATTAAAACTTGGTATAGGGATTGAGGATATTTTAAAAGGCTTGCAGGAATATAGAGGTGTAGGCAGGAGGCTTGAATTTAAGGGGTGTATAGGAGGCAATATAAATATATTTGACGACTACGCACATCATCCGCAGGAGATAATGGCGTCGCTCAGTGCGATTTCAAAATATCCGCATAAAAGACTTGTATGTGTATTTCAGCCGCATACTTACAGCAGGACAAAGGCTTTTTTAAATGACTTTGCAAATTCTTTAGCAATGGCGGATCTTGTAATACTTTCAGATATATATGCAGCCAGAGAAAAGGATAATAAGGAAGTAAGCTCGGAAGATATAGTTAATTTATTACTTAAAAAAGGTGTTGAAGCATATTATATAAATTCATTTGATAACATAGAAAATTTTTTGCTTACAAATCTTCTTCCGGAAGATTTGTGCATAACTATGGGTGCAGGAGATATTGTTAAGGTGTCTGAACACCTTACAGGAAATTAAACTATCAACATTTCCACATCATCAACACACAAAAGAATCCACAATGTCGATAATATTGTGGATTCTTTTGTGCTTCACAACTATTTTATTTTGCTTTAAGCTATGGTATTATTTACATAGACATAGGCAAAAATTAATTCAGAAAATGATGATTTAGTCATTGTTTGCTGAGGATTTGCAATTTATGCAAAGCCTGTACTACTTGGGATAATACTGCGGAAGAAGGCATGATATGAAGATATTTTTTAACAGTCTTGATGTAGGTGATGTTACGCTTATATCAAATACTTTTATTAATAAATATATGGTAAAAGCTAATGGTGAATATATAAAGGTTTACCTTTATTTGTCATGTCATGCAAAAGAGGAACTTAATATAGATGCTATGGCTGAAGTTCTCTGTCTTACTTTTAAAGACATTATAAGGGCAGTTGACTACTGGAAAAAAGAGGGGCTTATAAGGGTATATGAGGATACCTGTAATAACTGCGGTATGTATTTGCCTGATAATGAATCTGAAGCTGAGAGCAAAAATATTGAGCATGATATTAAGGAAATACGGGGAATAAAAAATGCCGTATCGCTTTCTAAGAATGATGTAATAGGGTATGATTATGATATTGCTGACAATAATATATCTGACAATGATATATCTGAGGGGGTTATATCCGGGAGTGATATATCCGAAATACCTGACAAGTCAAAGGTCAATCTTATAGACCTTGAAAATGATAAAGATTTCGCAACCCTGATTTACTGTGCACAGAAATACCTTGCAAAACCTTTTTCCTCTGCCGATACTTTAAGTATGGCATATATGTATGATGTGCTAAATATGTCCTCAGAGCTTATAACCTATCTTATAGAGATATGTGTGCAAAACAGGAAAACTTCGATGAGGTATATAGAAACGGTAGCATTGAACTGGAAATCAAAGGGCATAGACAGTATAGAAAAAGCAAAGAGTGAAAACATCGCTTTTAACAGGAGCATAAATCTTATAATGAAATCATTTGGCATAAAGGGAAGGGCTTTGGGAAGAATTGAACAGGAATATGTTGATAAATGGTTTAATGAGTGGAAATTTACAGCGGATAAAATTGTTGCCGCCTGTGATAAGACAATTGAACTTATACAGACTCCGAGCTTTAAATATGCCGACAAAATACTTTCAGGATGGCTGCATGAGGAGGCAGGTTATTCAGATGATACTGAAAGTTCACATGATATTTATGCTGTTAAAAAAGCTAAGTCTTTAAAGCCTGTAAAGTATAAAAACTGGACCTGTGCAAAAACAGGTTTTAATAATTTTGAGCAGAGAAATGATGACCTTGACAGTGCAGTGCTTGACAGGCTTAATCTTAAACTTAACCGTAATTAATTCGGTTTTTTATCTAAACAGCTTTACGGTAATGCTGATTAAATGCTTTTTAAGTACTGAAATTTCAGGTATTTTTCACCATTATGAATATTATTTTCTTTAACATTTGTGATTTTATTTGGATATAATTGTTTTACGGCTTGTAAGGAGGCACTATGTCAATTAGCAATTCACAGTACAATGCTATAATGCGGGAATATGAAAAAATACGTTCTGATGCGAGATGGGATTTGCAAAAGAGAAAGGCTCAGGTATATAAAAAAATACCTTATATGAAAGAGCTTGATTCAAGACCTGCAGCTTTAGCACTTGAAAAGTATAAAAGTATAATGCGTGGAGGCGATGCTGATGAACTTGATAAATTTTCAGCAGAAATTGATGATATAAAAAATAAAAAACAGCTTCTCCTTAAGAAAAACGGTTTTCCCGAAGATTATATGCAGATGCACTACATATGCGGTGAATGTCTTGATACGGGCTTTAAGGAAGGGAAAAAATGCCGCTGCTTTAAGAAGAAGATAAATAAACTCCTTTATTCACAGTCCAATATGGATAATATATTGAAAAAGGAAAATTTTAATACTTTTTCATTTGAATATTTTGATGATAAAAACATAATACCGGGTGTAGGAATGACGCAGAAGCAGTATATGAGTAAGGTGTTTGATATATGCAAAAAATTTTCCGATGATTTTCCGGACTCAGGTGAAAATATATTATTTACGGGAAGTACGGGGGTAGGAAAGACTTTTCTTTCACACTGTATCGCAAAGGAGCTTCTTGACAGAAATTATAGTGTCATCTATATGAGTGCAACTGATTTTTTTGACAGAGCGGGTAAGGCTAAATTTGATACCGAACCTGAAAATGATGAGCGGCAGCTTAATGAAGATTTATCACAGACTGATATGCTTATAATAGATGACCTTGGAACTGAGCTTGTAAATAACTTTACTATATCACACTTTTTTTATATAATTAATCGTAGAATGAGTCTTGGGAAGTCTACTGTTATATCTACAAACCTCTCAATGAAGATGCTCAGGGATACATACAGTGAAAGGATAACATCAAGGATATCAGGCTTATATACTGTGCTTCCGCTGTATGGAAGTGATTTAAGGAGGAAACTGTAACTTAAAAAAGCCATGAGGTAAATATGTACCGGAGGCTGTATAATAATAATTAATAATAGCAGTTTATAAAACAGGAGAAATTATGCCAAATACTGAAATTAATGATGAGAGTATATTTTATACAAACTCAGACGGTAAAATTGAGACAATACCGGTAGGACCGCTCGGCCTTGTTCCTCTTAAAGGTTGTGATATGCTTGCAAAAAAAGTGGATAAATATCTTGTGCAGTGGAGAAATGAAAAAGAGAGCGAACATAAATCCAATATAATCTTTACAGGTTATGAAAGAGACAGCTATATAGTTCCGTCTACCATAAGCAGGTTCGGCTCAGGTGAGGCAAAGGGTACTATTGATGCTTCTATAAGAGGCGGAGATTTATATCTTATGGTTGATGTATGCAATTACAGCCTTACGTATTCACTTTTCGGTATGACAAACCATATGTCTCCTGATGACCATTTTCAGGATCTAAAAAGGATTATAGGTGCTGTAGGCGGAAAGGCAAGAAGAATCAATGTAATTATGCCGTTTTTATATGAGGGCAGACAGCTTCTCAGACTTGCAAGGGAATCGCTTGATTGTGCAACGGCACTTCAGGAACTGGCAAGGATGGGGGTGGATAATCTGATTACATTTGAGGCACATGATCCCAGAGTGCAGAATGCTATACCTTTTAAAGGTTTTGAAACAGTACAGCCTATATATCAATTTATAAAGGCGCTTCTTAAATCTCAGCCTGATATTGCAGTTGACAGTACACATATGATGGTTATAAGCCCTGATGAGGGCGGTATGAAAAGGGCGGTTCATTTTTCAAATATGCTGGGACTTGATATGGGTATGTTTTATACAAGACGTGATTATTCGATATTTGTAGAAGGTGTAAACCCTGTGATAGATATTGAATTTTTAGGCAGCTGCGTAGAGGGCAAGGATATGCTTATAATAGATGATATGATTTCATCAGGCAGGACAGTGCTTGAGGCGGCAAAGCAGTTAAAGGCGAGAAAGGCAGGCAGGATATTTATATGTTCTACTTTCGGATTGTTTACAAACGGCTTTGCAAAGTTTGATGAGTATTATGAAAAGGGGCTGATAGACAGACTTTTTACAACCAATCTTGTATATCAGTCGGCTGAACTTCTTTCAAAGCCCTACTATGTAAATGTTGATATGAGTAAATATATAGCTCTTATAATAGACAATTTAAATCATGATGCTTCACTTAGTGCTCTTCTTACTCCTGCTGACCGTTTAAATAAACTGCTTGATGAACATAAGAAAAAAATAGGTTAAAAAATTTTATAATATTTTGACATATTCTAAGATTTATATTAAAATATGTATAACTATATACATAAGGAGTATTCATAGATGAGAATCATAATTTGTGATGATAATCCTCATGATATACATACTTACTCAATAATTGTAAAGAATGTGCTTAAGCAGGCTGATATAGATGCTGAGCTCCTTCTTTATGAAAGTCCTAAAAAGTTGCTGTTTGATATGGAAGACAGCCTTTTTGAAGCTCAGGTGCTGATACTTGATATCAATATGCCTGAACTGGATGGAATGGAGGTTGCTAAAAAGCTTAGAGCGGCAGGATATAAAGGTGAGATCGTTTTTCTTACATTTTCCACATCACATATGCTCGGAGCTTTTGATGTAAGAGCATTTAATTATATCGTAAAAGGCGAAACCAAGGAGTCGAAAGTGCAGACAATACTTCAGGAAGTATTTGAAACGGCAATTGACAAGGAAAAGGAATATATGCTTTTTACCGGTATCGGTGAGTATAGGAATATTGCTTTATCAAGTATAAAATATTTTGAGATTAACGGCAAGATAATAACAGTGTATTACGGGCATAAGAAATTTGAATTTATATCAACTATCGGAAAGCTTGAAAATACTCTTTACGGGAAGGGATTTATAAGAATACACCGTTCTTACCTTGCCTCTGAAAAATCTATAAAAAGTTTTTCATATACGGAAGCCGTATTATATGACGGAGTAACAATACCTGTTGGAAGGAAATATTACTCAAAATTAAAGGAAGCCATGTCAGGTGGTGTCAAGGTTGGTTAGATGCAATAGAGGAGCGATTATATGATTGTTAAGAAAAGTAATTATAGTTGGATTTTGATATTTGCCTTTATACTATGTATGTATGCGGCATTTGAAGTAAATGCGCAGACCTGTGATGAAGGCGAGCATAAGTTTAAAGTAACCCTTGTACATAAAGCCGGTGAACATACGCCCGGAGAAAGGGTATACACCTGTGAAATATGTGGATACAGTTATAGTGAAGAAATATCGCCTACCGGGCATGTATGGAGCGAGTGGGTAGTTGATAAAGAACCTACTTTGAATCTTCCCGGGCATAGATACAGATATTGTATAAAATATTCACATAAAGCCCATTATCAGGAAGAGGAGATACCCCCACTTGCTGATTCGACTCAGAAAGATATTTTGACAGGAAATAAGACGGTTAAAAATGCAAAGCCGGGTATAGGCTCAGGCGGCATTAAGAACAAGTCTGAGAGAGGATTGTCGGTTCCAAAAGGGAAAAAGAGTGCAAATTCACCTCCCTTTTTGATTAAAAAAGATACAAAAACTTCAGATAAAATGCCTCCGGATTCAGAGGAGAACAGCGTGCCGTCTTCTGAAGAATATACTACAAAAGAAGATACAGATAAAATGCTCTTTAAAGATCCGGTTTTAGCAGCTTCGGATATTGAGAGAAATAATCCTCCCGCTTTTATCTTGAGCACATTGCCGGGAAATATAAATATCATAGATGTTATGGCTTCGATTACAGCCATAGGCACAGCATTCTGGTATGTGATAGTATTAGAGCCGCTGTACAATGCACTTAAGTGGATTAAAAAGAAAAAGGCACAGGCGGATAGGCGGATAGAAAAATCACAGGAGAGATAATATGCCGCTTAGAAATAAATTGGAGATAATAATAGTAGGGATATTCCTGCTGTCAGGATTAGTTATATATCTTTATGCAAGTCATAAGGTAAAGGATGTTGAAAGTGATTTAAGTATAAGAAAAAAAGAAGATATACTTGGAAAGCTTGAAGATGATGAATAGGCATATCATAGGATGGTCAGTCTGTTTTAAGTATATACCGAAGTGCTAAGAGGTTGGATTAAAAAGTATATCAGGTATATATTATTTTATAGATGGGTAGATATTATGAAAAAAAATTTTTTGAAATATATTCTGTTTTCGTGGGCGGCATTGTTGCTGTTTTTGTTCGCTTTTCGTCCTGATGCAGCTGGTGCAAGGCAGGTTTTCGGGAAAAATTTAAGACAGGTAAATGCTCCCGTTCCGGTGCATATTAAAAATGGAGATTTTGAAAGCCCCTTAGTAACAGGGACATTTAGGGATGTACCTGCTGCAAATTCAGAAGGCGGCGGTGAGAAGATAAGCGGCTGGGAGATTTTAAATTACCAGACAACTAATGGTATAAATGATAAGACTGTAAGGCTTTTTAAAGATAACGTAAACCATAGTGAGTATGGTCCGGGGAAACAATATACTCAGCTTGGTGGAGATGTACAGGCTTATTTGTTCCAAAAATTTGATACTGCTCCGGGAAACAGACTTTGTTACAGCTTTTACTATAGAAAAAAAAGTACAGATGTCGCAGGCAGGCTCGCTTTTTTTATAGGAAACTCTTATAACAGGGAAAATCTGGTACCGATTGAAGTTATAGATGTTGAAAACAGTGATTCATGGGATTTATACAGAGGAGTTTATGAAGTCCCGCAAGGGCAGTATAAGACTGAGATTGGTTTTGCACCTGCACAGGGCAGGCAAAATGGTGTAAGCTTTATAGACTCGGTATCAGTAAAGACCGGTGCCTGTATAGTGATGAAAAAGGAGTCGGATAAAGATTCTTCAGGATATGTTATGCCGGGGGATATAATTGAATACAGCCTGTACTTTAAAAATTTTGGTCAAATAGCGGCTGCTGAACTTAATATAGAGGACAGTATTGACCCGCATCTTGAATTTCTTGGCATTACCGATATAGAAAGTCCTGTTTTGCTTAATACATATTTTAATAGAGAAAAATCATCATTATTTATAACCGCAGCGGCTGAGACTTCACTTGAAGGGATTGATGAAAATAATGCCGGACCGATTGTAAAAATCTCATATAAAGTAAAGGTTAAGGATAGTGCCGGTGCTTCAGGTTATGCTATACAGAGCCAGGCTACGGCATCATATACAGATGCCGGATATTCAAACTATTCAGGCAGCATCAAGGCTTACAGTGATATACATGTACTTGCGGTTCCCCATGCTGTTGCGACATCGTCAGTAACTGTTTCCAAAAGGTGGCTTAATGCTGATGGCAATATACCTGAAAGCATTGAGGTAATGCTTTATAAGGACGGTGTACCGTTTGGAGATCCTGTTGTGCTTTCTGAATTAAATGCATGGACCTATACATGGTATGGGCTTGATACCGAAGATGTATATAAAGGTGATGATGGCAGTGCAAGGGTCGGATCGCTTAGGACGGCAGTATCCTCAAGCTCTGTGTTTACAGCAACTCCATCAGGTTCAGTTAAAAGAGCGACAGCCTCATCTGCATCGTCAAGCTATGATGATCTGGAGATTTATCCTGAAGGAAAAGCACACCGAAAAGTAAAATATACTGTAAAGGAGCTTGATGTACCGAAAAACTTCACTGCTTCTGAAAAGGAAGTACTGAGTAATTTCTGGATTATAGAAAATAAATATACAAGACCTGCAAAAGATCCTTTGGAAAATGAGCTTGACGGCAAAAATAAAAATCCAAACATACCTCCTAAGGATCCTTCATACAGCCCTGATAAAAACGGAAGTAATTCAAAAATAGGATCATCAGATAATCAAAACGGTCAAAGCCGGTATTTAAAGAGTTATTATGCTACAAAGACATTGCCGAAAAATAATAATTCTGAAAATATTTTAAAAGGAACAACAGGTGTGTCTATCACTAAAAATGTATTAAGTGACCCTGAAAAAACAGAGTCGGGAGCTGATATAGAGTATGAGCTTGTTCTAAAAAACAGAGGAAATGAAACAGTTTACGGTATATGGATAAGAGATTATGTACCTGATTTTACACATTTTTCATCAGCAGACGAGTCTGGTGTATATGGCTGCGTAAATGGAAGAGAATTTGTGTCATGGTTTATAGAAAAGCTTGAACCGGGTCAAGAGATCAGACTTGAATTTAAAGCTGCAAAAGACTACTGTGTTGCAGGAAGCATAACTGATAAACTATATTATGAGATTTTAAATACACACAAAGAACCTTATATGAACCGGGATAAAGATCCTGCATTTAAGTTTTAATGCTTTACAGTATGGTGTACTCAGATATATGGGTTTTTATTTAGCGAAACATTTTATTTAGGGAAACACTGTTCGGTGTTTCCCTAAATACTTTAGCCGTAAATACATTAAATAGATAAAAATATCGTTCCAATTATACATATATAGGTATAGTTTTACAAAAATATATCAAACATAGTTTGCAACCTTGGATTAATTGTGTTATTATGTCGTCATATATACTTGAAATGCGGCAATATATAAAATATCAGTATATAAATAAAAGTAGGAGAAATAAATAAATGGCAGATGATAAAAAATTTGTACAGGAAATCACTTCTATGGAGGAAGATTTTGCACAGTGGTATACCGACATTGTAAAAAAAGCGGACCTCATTGACTATTCAAGTGTAAAGGGATGTATGATAATACGACCGGCAGGTTTTGCTATATGGGAACTTATACAGGCTGAACTTGACAGAAGATTTAAAGAGACCGGAGTGTCAAATTGCTATATGCCCTTATTCATTCCCGAAAGTCTGCTTGAGGTTGAAAAGGATCATGTTGAGGGCTTTGCACCTGAAGTCGCATGGGTAACTCATGGAGGCATGGAGCCGCTTGCTGAAAGAATGTGCGTAAGACCTACTTCGGAAACCCTGTTTTGCGATTATTACAATAAGATAGTGCAATCCTACAGAGATCTTCCTCAGGTACTTAATCAGTGGTGCTCGGTAGTAAGATGGGAAAAGACTACAAGACCGTTTTTAAGATCAAGAGAGTTTTTATGGCAGGAGGGGCATACAGCACATGCAACTCAGGAGGAAGCACAGGAGAGAACTATACAGATGCTTAATGTATATGCCGATTTCTGTGAAGAATGTCTTGCCATTCCTGTTATAAGAGGGCAGAAAACTGAAAAAGAACGATTTGCCGGAGCAAAGGACACATATACTATAGAATCTCTTATGCATGATGGCAAGGCTCTCCAGTCAGGTACAAGCCATAATTTTGGGGACGGATTTGCAAGAGCTTTTAAAATACAGTATACCGATAAAGATAATAAGCTTAAATATGTACATCAAACTTCATGGGGATTTACTACCAGGATGGTAGGCGGTATTATAATGGTGCATGGTGATAATTCAGGTCTTAAGCTGCCTCCTGCAGTAGCTCCCGTTCAGGTAAATATAATTCCTGTTGCCATGCATAAAGAAGGCGTTCTTGAAGAGGCTAAAAAGCTTTTATCAAAACTTAAATCTGCAGGTATAAGAGTTAAGCTTGATGACAGCGACAGGAGCCCGGGATTTAAGTTTTCAGAATCTGAAATGAGGGGTATACCGGTAAGACTTGAAATAGGTCCTAAGGATATTGAGAAGAATCAGTGTATAGTTGTAAGGCGGGATAATTTTGAAAAGCAGCCTGTAGGACTTGATAATATAGATGTGGATATTAAAAGAATCCTTGAAAATATTCAGAAGAATATGTATGAGACGGCATTAAAACACAGGGATTCTCATACATACACCGCTTTAAATATGGAAGAATTTGAAGAAATTATAAATACAAAACCCGGATTTATAAAGGCAATGTACTGCGGAAATCAGGATTGTGAGGATGAAATAAAGGATCGTACCGGAGCGACTGCGAGGTGTATACCTTTTAAACAGGAAGAAATATCAAAAGTATGTGTATGCTGTAAAAAACCTGCAAAGCAGATGATTTACTGGGGCAGGGCATATTAATTAACATATAAAGAAATGCTGATTTCAAGCTTTAAAAGCCGTGGCATACTTGGCTGTATGTTGCGGCTTTTAAAATTATTAAAATTAAAAGTTTTTGCCGAATTTGTAGACCGTTTAGGTTTGAGGATTAATAATTATTAAGCTGAAAGCCTTATAAAAGATTTGTTTGTTTTGAATAAAAGTGTTTAAGCAAAGTTTTTAATAAAAAGTATGCTCCGGTTTTGTAGAATTATAAATTTAAACGGGAAGATAAATATGATGCATATAGAACTGAATGAAGATGTAAAATATATAATAAACAGATTAAAAAAAGCAGGCTTTGAAGCCTATGCGGTAGGCGGCTGTATAAGAGACAGTATCATGGGGCTCTCTCCCGGAGACTGGGATATAACCACAAATGCAAAGCCTTATGAAATTAAAAAGTATTTTAAAAGAAGTATAGATACCGGCATAGAGCACGGAACGGTAACACTGCTTATAAATAAAAATGCATATGAGGTTACCACATATAGAGTTGACGGCAAATACAGCGACGGCAGGCATCCTGACGGAGTGATGTTTTGCAGCAGTCTTACAGAGGACTTAAAAAGACGTGATTTCACTATAAATGCAATGGCATATAATGATGATGAAGGTCTTATAGACAGCTTCGGAGGTAGTGAGGACATTAAAAAAAGGACAGTAAGATGTGTCGGAGACCCTAATGAGAGATTTCTTGAGGACGGACTTAGAATGCTCAGGGCGGTAAGGTTTTGTGCAGTGCTTGATTTTAAAATGGAGAAAAATACTTATGAAGCGATAAAGCTTCTGCATAAAAGGCTTTCAAGTGTCAGCAGTGAAAGGATATTTATAGAGCTTGACAAGATACTGCGTTCAAAGCATCCTGAGTATATCCGGTTTATATTTGAAAGCGGACTGTATAAATATTGCTTTAGAGAGTTTGATAAAATAGATATATCCGATATGGAGCTTTTAGTATATGCAGGGGATCTTCCAAATAAAAGGTATATACGCTGGGCTGCATTTATGAGAAATCTTGATGTCGGCACTATAAAAGCGATTCTCAGGGGGTTAAAGGCGGATAATGAGTGTATAAATAAGACCTCGGTATTGGCACAATTTATAAAAGAAGATATTCCCGACAGTAAAAGCGGGCTTAAACGGCTACTTTTAAAAATTGGAAAAGAGCTGCTTGAAGCGGTAATTATAATTAAAAGCTCAAAATTGGCAAAATATGATGCTAAGCTAGGCTATCTTGATGCTAAGCAGCTTGAAAAAATAAAAAATAATTTAAATGAAATATATAAATACAATGAACCTTATAGCATAGATATGCTGGATATAGACGGCAGTACGCTTATAAATCTGGGAATTAAGGAAGGACCGCAGATAGGAATAATACTAAAAAAACTTCTTGAACAAGTCATAGAAAGACCGGAGATTAATTCGAGGGATATACTTTTAGGTTGTGTAAAAGATATAATGTCTTGAAATTTTAAGATTAAAGTGTTATTCTTTGCTTAAAAAGGAGGATTATAAATATATGAGGGATTACAGAAGTTTTTACAATGAATGGCTTTCAGATCCGTATTTTGATGATGAAACAAAATCGGAACTAAGTGCCATTAAAGACAATGATGATGAAATAAAAGACAGGTTTTATACTGAACTTGAATTTGGAACCGCAGGATTAAGAGGTGTTATAGGTGCAGGTACGAACCGTATAAATAAATATATAATAAGGCGTGCAACACAGGGACTTGCGGATTATATAATTAAGCAGGGGAAAAAGGATAATTCTGTGGCGATAGCCTTTGATTCAAGACGTATGTCGCCCGAATTTGCCACGGAGGCTGCACTTACATTGGCAGCAAACGGTATAAAGGCTTATAGATTTGAATCTTTAAGACCTACACCTGAACTTTCATTTGCAGTAAGGTATTTGAAATGTATTGCCGGAATAAATATAACTGCAAGTCATAATCCTCCTGAATATAACGGTTATAAGGTGTACTGGCAGGACGGTGCACAGTTTACTCCGCCTCATGATACAGGGGTGGCAGAATGTGTTGCGGCAGTTAAAAAGCTTTCTGATGTTAAGACAATTGATCTTAAAAAGGCTGTAGAAAAGGGGCTTTATGAAGAGATAGGAAAGGCTGTTGATGATGCATATATAAACAACGTAAAGGCACAGGTGCTTAGCAGTGAAGCAATAAAAAAGGAGGGAGATAAAATCAAAATTGTTTATACTCCGCTACATGGAACGGGAAATATACCTGTAAGGAGAGTACTTGATGAGTTAGGGTTTAAAAATGTATATGTAGTTAAGGAGCAGGAACTTCCGGACAGTGAATTTTCTACGGTAAGCTACCCGAATCCTGAGGATGAGGCGGTGTTTGAGCTTGCACTTAAACTTGCAAAAAAAGAAGATGCCGATCTCATGCTTGCAACCGATCCTGATGCCGATAGACTAGGTGTATATGTAAAGGATACAAAATCGGGTGAATATAAGGTGCTTACAGGAAATATGTCAGGCTCACTGTTATGTGAGTATATACTTGCAAGAAGAAAAGAGCAGGGGCTTATTCCTGAAAATGCGGAAGTAGTAAAGTCAATAGTTACGACAAAACTTGCCGATGCGGTTGCAAAAAATTACGGCTGCAGGCTGGTTGAGGTTCTTACAGGATTTAAATGGATAGGCAGACATATACTTGAAAATGAAGAAAATAAAAAGGGCAGTTATATGTTCGGCTTTGAAGAAAGCTATGGCTGTCTTATAGGTACATATGCCAGAGATAAAGATGCGATTTCGGCTTCGGCGGCACTCTGTGAGGCGGCGGCATACTATAAGACAAAGGGAAAAAGCCTGTGGGATGTTATGCTTGATATGTATAAGCGTTACGGATATTATAAAGACTGTGTCGAATCACTTTCACTTTCAGGTATAGAGGGGAGAAAAAAAATTGACGGCATAATGCAGGATTTTAGGGAAAATGTACCTGATGAGATGGGAAGTGCAAAGGTAAACTTTGTTCGTGATTATAAAAAAGGGATAATCACGAACAGATTAACGAAGGATACTATGTCTTCAAATCTGCCGAAGTCGGATGTGGTATATTATGACTGTGAAGACGGCACATGGGTGTGTGCACGTCCTTCAGGAACCGAACCTAAGATAAAATTTTATTTCGGAGTCAAGGCAGGCACCTATGAAGATATGCTTGAAAGGGCTGAAAAACTTAAGAAGGATATAGAATTAAAAATATCAAATATAAAGTAGTGAATATATTAAATATACAGTATTGAAATATTCAGTTTTATAACTATAAGGCAGTAATATATTAAATATAAAGTTATAAAACGGTTGAGCAAATAAAATTGTTAAAATAAGGCGGCAAGTACAGCTTTTTTGAAGGCTGGACTTGCCGCCGGAATAAACTAATGAATATTGCCTTTTGAAGAGCCGTTATTATTTTGAGATTTTTTATTTGAACCGGCTTCGTCTGAACCGGTTTTGTTCTGTTTTGAATCTTTTAAAGCAGCCTTTTTTCTTTTATACCTGCCTGAAAATATATCTCCTTCTTTTAATTCAAAAAACTCTTCAAGGAATTTTGATGTGGCATCCGGATTTCCTTTAAGCATACCACGTCTGAAAAACGTAATAATCCTGTTTGAGGACGGAAGCTTAGGTTTAAATGAATTAAGTTTTAAAAGCAGAGGTGTATAATCCGAATTACCGTCATTATTCATATTTTCATCATTTTTAATAAGTGGGAGACGTTCCTCTATATCTTCCTTAAGCTTTGCTATAAGACGCTGTGTTTTATATTTCATACCTGCTATGCGTTCATTTGTATCTTCTCCTATATTCTTGATTTTTTCAGTCATTACATTTAATTTTTCGCCGGTTTCGTAAATATGGTTTTTAGTATTCTCAACAACATTGCCGCTTAATGTATAAAATTTTGTCTGTATCTCCTCAAGTTCATTTTTTATTTTTGACAGTGCAGTGATTGCTCTTGCGAAATCAAGTGCGGCATGTGTTGATACTGCAAAATCGCTTATAAATATAACAGAAACAATATAATCAATTGTAATTATTGAAGTATGTTTTATATGCAGCACCAGATTATAAAAAAAGGGATGAATATAACTAATAAAAACTACGGTTAAAAATCCCCAAAAAAGTGTCGAAGAAAGGCATATATAACCTTTATAATTGTATTTTTTATCTGAATAATCCCAATATTTTACTTTAAACAGTTTTTCCATAGTCTGCCCGGTTATAAGTTCAAGCAGCGTTGCCCCTAAGGCTCCTGCGATGTATGTAAGCAGGTAGCTGTGCTTAAAAGGAGCTGAGAAAAAAAGTACGGATACAGCACCGCTTCCGTAAAGAGGAAGAAGAGGAGATCTTAAAAAACCCCGGTTTACAGGTCTTTTTTCACAAATTGACACATATGTAGATTCAAAACACCATCCAAGGAATGAATACAAATAAAAAAGCATTAATAATTCATAGTAATTATATATATAGAGTTTCATATATACCTCTCAATTTATCATTTCATGATTTAAAAACTGTATGGATTTAAAATTTAAAAATTAATATGCCTTAGATATTATACTATGAAAATTCGGATTAAAAAAGAAAAAGTAAAAAAATAAGAATGATATTATATTTAAAAAAAATAATAAGTAATTAAAAGCTAAAAACAAAGAAGACGAAGCCGCATATCTAGCAAACTTCGTCCTCCGGAATGGTAGGTCTATAAAAAGGAAAAATTTTAGGGGGACCGGACAGCAATAAACTGTCCGGCATGAGTATGAAAAAGCTTTGCAGTTTCGGTATTTCTGAAACCGTCTTTCCGTTAGCTGACTTATCAACTAACGTGCTTATATGATACAATACAAATGTGTCGAAAATATGGTCGGATAATTAAAAAAATATAAAGAAGAATAAAAAAACTTTACAATAAATCTTATGGAATTTATAAGAGTAGTAGTTTATAATAATGAGATGAAAAAGCCATAAGCACAAGGTTATAAAATAATGTATGGAGGAAAGATTATGTTTGGATTAACGTCAAATGACATAGGTATAGATCTTGGAACTGCAAGTATACTGGTATATATTAAGGGTAAAGGCGTGGTTCTTAAAGAACCAAGCGTGGTTGCAATAGACAGAAATACAAATGAGATAAGGGCATTTGGTGAAGAAGCAAGGCTTATGATAGGAAGGACTCCCGGCAATGTAGTTGCGGTAAGACCTTTGCGTCAAGGAGTTATATCGGATTACACAGTTACTGAAAAGATGCTGAAATATTTTATACATAAGGCGGTAGGGAAAAGAACATTAAGAAAACCCAGAGTAGCTATATGTATACCCTCAGGTGCAACCGAAGTCGAAAAGAAGGCTGTTGAGGATGCAACCGAACAGGCCGGAGCGATAGTGCTCGGAACTATTGAGGAGCCTGTTGCCGCAGCTATGGGTGCAGGTCTTGAGATACAAAAAGCGTTTGGAAATATGATAGTTGATATAGGCGGAGGTACATCCGATATAGCCGTAATTTCACTTGGCGGTACTGTTGTAAGTACTTCAATAAAGGTTGCAGGTGATGATTTTGATGAGGCGATTGTACGGTATATGAGAAAGAAACATAATCTCCTTATAGGTGAGAGAACTGCCGAGGAGATCAAGATAAATATAGGTTCAGCTTATAAGAGACCTGAGCTTCTTACTATGGAGGTAAGGGGAAGAAATCTTGTAACTGGACTGCCTAAAACCATAGCGGTAACTTCTGACGAAACTCTTGATGCACTTGATGAGACCGCACAGCAGATAGTTGAGGTGGTACATTCAGTTCTTGAAAGAACACCGCCTGAACTGGCGGCAGATATATTTGACAGAGGAATACTCCTTACGGGAGGGGGTTCACTGCTTTCAGGACTTGATCAGCTTATAGAAGAAAAGACAGGTATACATACAGTTATTGCAGAAGATCCGCTTACTGCCGTAGCAATAGGTACAGGAAAGTATATTGATTATATAATAGGCGAGGAAGGGAAACCTAAAAAAAGGTTTTAATAGCAGGTTGATTCATAAAACTTATAAAATTGCTTGATAAATTCATGCGTAAAATCAATTCATTTATTTTAATGAAGGGATGATTTTTCTCCAGGAAAGGCTTTTAAAGATATGATATCCGGAATCATACAAAAAATAATGTATCGCAGTACAAGGGACGGATATTCAGTGATTGAAGTAGCTTCTCCAGAAGGTGATTATACACTTGTAGGCTACTTTGACATAATAAGAGAGGGCTGTCTTATAGAGGCTGAATGCAAAAATGAGGTTCATCCGGTTTATGGTGAACAGTTTTTTGTACATAGTCATATAATAAAGGAACCTGACAGCCCTGCAGGTATTAAGGCTTATCTTGCATCAGGTGCGATAAAGGGTATAGGTGAAGTGCTTGCCGACAGAATAGTAAAAAAATTTAAAGAGGATACATTTAGGATAATTGAAGAAGAACCTGAGAGGTTGTCTGAGATTAAAGGGATAAGTGAAAATATAGCTTTAAGTATATCGGCACAGTTTTCATCTGAAAAAGATATAAGGCAGGCAATGATTTTTCTCCACAAACATGGAGTCGGGACCAAAACTGCCGTTAAGATTTATAATTTTTATAAAAATGAAATTTACGATATTATCTCTCAAAACCCGTATAAGATAGCCGAGGATATAAAGGGAGTCAGTTTTAAAACTGTTGATGCGATTGCAGTCAGTTCAGGTATAGCTTCAGACAGTACATATAGGATAAAGAGTGCGGTAGAATATATATTATCAAAGGCATTGCAGTCAGGTCATACATATCTTCCCGTTGAAACCCTTTTAAAGAATATTTATGAGCTTACAGATCTTGATTGTATATCTGCTGAAAGCTATTTTGCAGGTATGCAGATGGAAAACCGGATAGTAATAAAAAATCTCAACGGATGCAGCTGTGTGTATCTAAGCAGGATTTACCATATGGAATCAAATATGGCATTGATGCTACATGATATTAATAGTGCAGGCAGCTTTAGAGCAGATATAAAAGCAAAAGAAACAGGAAAAGAAACAGAAACCGATACAGATAAAACAGAGGAAACTAAAGCAAAGAAAATAACCGGCAAAAAAGCCGGAAGTGGTGAAGTAGACTTAAAGACGGAAAAAGAAATATCTGATATAGAAAGTGAAACAGGCATAGTGCTTGACAGGCTTCAAAGACAGGCAGTGTATGGAGCTTACTGTCATAGGCTTCTTGTGATAACCGGAGGTCCGGGAACCGGAAAGACTACGGTAATAAATAGTATAATTAAATTATTTGAAAAAAAGGGACTTGAATTTCTGCTTGCAGCTCCGACAGGAAGGGCTGCAAAACGTATGAGTGAGGCTTGTGATCATGAGGCAAAGACTATACACAGACTGCTTGAGATAAATGTTGCCGGGGCGGACAAAACTGATAATGATGATGTTTATGAGGATATGTATTTTGAAAAAAATGAAAATGAGCCGCTTGAAGCTGATGCCGTAATAATTGATGAGGTAAGCATGGTTGACATATATCTTATGTATGCGCTTTTAAAAGCTGTTACACCCGGGACAAGGCTTATACTTGTCGGAGATGTAAACCAGCTGCCCTCAGTAGGTCCCGGGAATATACTTAAAGATATTATAAATTCGCAGTGTTTCCATACTATAAGGCTTAATAATATTTACAGGCAGCTGGAAAAAAGCGATATAGTTACAAATGCTCATAAGATTATAAATTCCGCTTATATAGAACTTAAAAGAAAAAGCAGGGATTTTTTATTTATAGAAAGACATGGCTCTGAGGCTGTTATATCTGCCATGATTACCCTTATAACTAAAAAACTTCCGGACTATGTAGCGGCGGATATGCTTCAGATACAGGTTTTGACACCTATGAGGCGTGGGGAATTGGGTTCGGTAAGATTAAATTCACTTCTTCAGAGATATCTTAATCCGCCCTCAGATGATAAAAACGAGAAAAAAACCGTTGACTGCATATTCAGAGAGGGTGATAAGATAATACAGATAAAAAATAATTACAGGCTTGAGTGGCGGATATATTCAAAAGACGGAAGGATAGTTGAAAAAGGGAGCGGAGTATATAACGGTGATATAGGCACTATAAGCAGAATAGACGAGTTCAGTGAGGTTTTATGTGTTGAATTTGATGATAAAAAGACTGTTGATTACAATTTTGATATGCTTGACGAAATTGAACATGCCTATGCACTTACTATACATAAATCTCAGGGAAGTGAATATCCTGCAGTTATAATTCCTGTATTTAATGCAGCTGCACTGCTTATGACAAGAAATATACTCTACACCGGAGTAACGAGAGCAAGAAAATGTGTAGTAATGGTAGGAGAAAATAAATATTTTTATGAAATGGCTGCAAATAATTCTGAGATAAAACGCTGCTCAGGGCTTGAGATATTGCTCAGGCAGTACTGCATGTTAAGGGAAAACACCGATTAGGAGTTTTTGTGTATAGAATAATCGTGTAAAAACAAATTAAAAATGTAAAAAGTAAATTTAAAATTAGATAATTACATAAAGAGTATAAAAATAAGAACACCGGGATAAAAATATCAAAAGTAAGAATACGGTTAATAAAATCAAAATAAAAGGAGGATTTAATATAGCAATTAAAAAAATAATAAATATTATAAATACCGCACGGCTAAAAAAAGCACTTATAGAATCCGTATATCCTCCAAGATGCCCGGTATGTCATGAAATAGTTGATGAAAAGGGATACAGTATATGTAAAAAATGTCTGCCGCTTATGTCATTTGTAAAAGAACCGGTATGTCTTAAATGCGGAAAACAATTATATGATGAAAGTATTGATTTATGCACTGACTGTAAAACTTATCCTAAAAGTTTTGAATACGGTATGGCACTTCTTAATTATGATGATATAAGTGCAGAGTCGATGATAAAGATAAAATATAAGAATAAAAGAGAATATATAAAAACCTATGCAAGACTTATAGCATTAAGATATGGTGATAAAATTAAAAATACGGGAGCGGATGCCCTTATACCGGTGCCTGTACATAAAAACAGACTTGCAGCAAGGGGATATAATCAGTCTGCAATACTTGCAGAGTTTATTTCATCTGAAACAGGCATAAAAATGGCAGATAATATACTTTTTAGAATAAAGGATACTAAAGCGCAAAAGGAACTGGATCCGGCTTCAAGACTTAAAAACCTTTCAGAAGCTTTTGTATGCGGAGATATTCCGGGAAATCTCCATAATTTTATAATAGTGGACGATATATATACTACCGGAAGCACAGCAGAAGCATGTACAAGGATATTAAAATCCGCCGGTGCAGATAATGTATATTGTATAAGTATATGTATAGGCGGTACGGATTTTCAGCTTTAAAATCTGTGTAGGAACAATGAAATAAGGCAATAGTCCGGAGGGCTCTTTATTACGGATTATTACGATACAGTCCGGATTAGTTCGCTTAGTACGGCGTTAAGATTGTCCGAAATGGATTTTTATGCTATACTGTCTGCATGGGTGCAGCAGTTCACCATAAATACTAAAGGAGAAGAAATATGGAAGTATATCATGGAAGACCTCAAGATGACAGCCAAAGAACAGAGGCTGAATTAAAAACGTATGATTTTCTTGACAAACTGGGTATTAAATATGACAGAGTGGATCATGAACATGCAGAAACTATGGAAGCATGTGCAGATATAGAGAAAGCTCTTGAAACTGAAGTATGCAAAAATCTTTTTTTATGCAACAGGCAGAAGACAGTATATTATCTTCTTCTTATGCCGGGTAGTAAACCTTTTAAGACAAAGGAGCTTTCAAGCCAGATAAATGCTGCCAGACTTTCCTTTGCTTCAGGTGAAGATATGGAAAAGATACTGGGGGTAACTCCGGGTTCTGTTACAGTCCTCGGTCTTATAAATGACAGTGCCAGATCGGTGCAGCTTCTTATTGATAAAGATCTTACAAAACAGGAATATATAGGATGCCATCCATGTATGAATACATCCACGCTTAAAATAAAGACGGATGATATTTTAAAAAAGATACTTCCGGCATTAAAGCATAGACCTACATATGTAAGACTTACCGGTAAGGATTAATATTATATATAGTATCAGGCGGAATTTAAAGCTTAAAGCTCTAAAATAAACTAAGATCACCATTGCAGTAATTGCGTTGGTGATCTTTTTTAAAATTGAGCTTGTGGAAATTTTTCTGTAAATAATGCTAAGAAAGGTCTTCTATGATAAAATATTTTATCATAAGGAGGCCTTTTATTATGGCAAGAGAAAAGAAACCGGTACACAGAGTACAAATGACAGAAGGAAAGCGTAACATCATTCACCAACTCTTGG
>ERZ772772.47-NODE-47-length-62520-cov-10.233939_pt1 | contig 62520 bp, 56 predicted proteins | sample MGYA00511484_ERZ772772 | MGnify/ENA primary metagenome ERZ772772 (study PRJEB29015, sample SAMEA2737913) | human oral metagenome | biome: human oral; feature: human-associated habitat; material: dental | place: China | collected 2088 ... | reverse complement strand
AAGAGCCAAGAGCCAAGAGCCAAGAGCCAAGAGCCAAGAGCCAAGAGCCAAGAGCCAAGAGCCAAGAGCCAAGAGCCAAGAGCTGGGTGCAAAGTGCAGGGAAAGGCGATTTCAGGAGCGGAAAGGAGGAGATATGATACAGTTTGATCCGTCCCTTCCGATTTATCTGCAGGTGGTGAATGCCCTAAAAAAGGAGATCATCGCCGGGCGGATTGGAGCCGGGGGGAAGCTCCCCTCCGGAAGGGATCTCGCGCTTATGTACAGGATCAATCCGAACACCTCGGTCCGCGTCTATCAGGAGCTGGAGAGGCAGGGGGTCTGTTTCACGAAGCGTGGGCTCGGAACCTTTGTCAGGGAGGACGGAGAGCTGGTCCCGAAGCTCCGTATGGAGATGGCAGAAGATTTTCTCCGAAGCTTTTTAAAGAACATGGAGGAGCTTGGATTCTCGAGACAGGAAATAGCGCGGAAAATTCTGGAGGAGGATTAAGGAGGAAAGGATGCTGGAGACAAGAGGGTTGACGAAGAAGTATTCCGGAGTTACGGCATTGGAGGATCTCAGCTTTACGCTGGAGAAGGGGAAAATATATGCGCTTCTCGGACCAAACGGGAGCGGAAAGAGCAGCTGGATGCGCCTTGCGGCGGGGATCGATACCCCGAACGCAGGAGAAATCCTCTTAGACGGAAAGAGAATCGATGCGTCTGATCGGGCGAGGATTTCCTATATGCCGACAGAGGCGATTTTTTACAGCTGGATGAGTGTACGGGATGTCGGGCGCTATTACAGGGACTTTTTCCCCGATTTTTCCGAGGAACGCTTCGAAGCCCTCCTCGGATTGATGGGGCTTGAGGGGAGAATGTCGATCAAACAGCTCTCCACCGGTATGGCAGCAAAGCTCAGGATCGCGGCTGCGATGTCCCGGCGTGCGGAGCTCTATCTCCTCGATGAGCCTCTGAACGGGATTGATCTCATCGCGCGGGATCACATCATGGAGGCCGTGATCGGCTCCATGCGGGACGACGCGATCATGCTGTTCTCGAGCCACCTTGTGGAGGAGACGGAATCCTTTATCAGCCAGGCGATCTTCCTTCGAAACGGTAGACTTCTGGAAATCTGTGACGCGGAAAAGCTCCGGGAGGAAAGCGGGAAATCGATCTCGGAGAGATACCGGGAGCTCTACCGCTGAGCGGAGAGGACTCTCCCGGAGCAGGCGCTCTCAGGCGGAGCCGCTCCCCGCTGGGAAATCCAAGCATTATGTCAGGAGGGAAAGTATTATGTGGAAGCTTTTAAAATATGAGATGAAGAAGTCAATGCCCGGGAAACGCATCCTCATCGCGATCACTCTTTCTGCGGAACTTATGGTCCTGATCGGCCTGGGCTTTGGCAATATCAGCCTTGTCGGGATCGGAGCGCTGCTGCTCTCCTACAGTGCCCTCATAGGCATGTTCATAACGTGCTTCGGAGGAAGCGGGCTTTTTGGCAGAGAGCTTCGCACAAAGCAAAGCTACATGCTCTTTATCACACCGAACTCGAACCGGGAAATTCTCGATGCGAAGTATCTGGAGAGCTTCTGCTCCTCCGTGCTCATGGGAATATATTTCCTTCTGCTCCTGGGCCTTGATCTTAGCCTGACGGTGCTCAGGGATCAGTGGTCAACGGGCCCTTTTTCCCATAATTTTCAGGGCCTTCAAGAGGTATCCGCGATGATTCCGAATGCGGCTTTGGCACTCTTGAGTCTTTGGTTCCTTCTCGTCGCGGCGGCATTTTTTATCACGGTTGTCTTTGCAAGCATCTTCTCGAAGCTTCCCGCGAAGGGACTCCTCGGCTTTCTCTTCTTCCTCTTCCTCGGCTTTCTCATAAATCTGCTCGGGAGTGTTCTGACGACGGTCTCATATTCGGAGTTTCATATCCTTGTGCTCTCTCTCCTTTTCCTGTTCGGCGGCCTTTTGTTCCGGGGCGCGACGCTTTTCCTGATGAAGCATGAGCTCAACCCCTGAGTTTCATGCCCCATGATCCGCTTCCCACAGGACTTTTCTCCTCGCGGTCAGGTAGGGAGAAGCCAAAGATCAGGGTTGACAGTTTCCAAAGGATCCGGCAGAATGATGCAAAGCATAGGACAGGGAAGGGCCCAGGCACAATGGAAAAGAAGCTTAACGCCAACCAAATCAAGCTGATCGCTATCATTGCCATGACGATAGACCATTTGACATGGGTATTTTTCCCTGGACTTCAGACCGTATGGTATGTGTATGCTCTGCATATCATCGGACGCCTGACGGCTCCCATCATGTGGTTTTTCATAGCGGAGGGCTGTCATTATACCCGGGATATAAAGAAATACATTGGCAGATTGTTCCTGTTTGCGATACTCTCTCATTTTGCCTACGACTTTGCCTTTGGCATACCATTCCTGCCGCTGTCCACGGGAGTCTTCAATCAGACCAGTGTTATGTGGTCGCTGACCTGGGCGGCGGTCTCGGTCTGGATCTATAGGGAGGAGCGGATTCCGCAGTGGGCAAAGCGCGTAAGCGTCATCGCTGCCAGTCTGATTTCCTTTCCGTCAGACTGGTCGAGCATAGCGGTCGTGTGTCCGTTCTACCTCTATGTCCACAGGGAGAACTTCAGGGCTCAGGCAAGGGATATCGTGCTCTGGAGCCTCCTCTATGCGGCAGTATACTTCCTGTTTCTCGACAGACCTTACGGGCTTTTGCAGATCTTTACCTTTCTGACGATCCCGATCCTTTCCCGCTATAATGGGGAGCGCGGTAAGTGGAAAGGCATGAAGTGGTTTTTCTATGTATACTATCCGGCGCATCTTCTGATCATAGGTATCCTTCGGATTATGCTGCATGGAAATATTTCCCTTATCTTCTAGCTTCCGGGAGGAAGCGCTTATTGGTCGGATCGCTTTTATCCGCTTTCTCCCGACAGCGAGAGACTGCTTCTGGCATAGCGCCCATTCCGCCGTCTGACAATGGATGCGCCGCTTCATGTCTTGGGACGGAGGAACGGCAGGGCTGTGGCATCGCGGATTATGTGCGGGAGGACTTGATTTTTTTGAGAAATATTCTTATACTGTAGCTATCTATACAGAATAATTTTTTGGTGTTTAGCTTTTGTCTCCGCTTTTCTCTTTCTTTATTTCATCGGAGTTTATTTCACCGGATTTTCTCCCACTGGATTTCCCCCGATTTTTCTTTCTCTTTTTTCCTTTTCTCCTTCTTTTCTTTTCCTTTTATGCTTTTTTCTGTGTTTATGCTCCTTTTTTGTTACCGCGGGCGGGCAGGGTTGTTGCTGCCGCCGGGAAACCGAAGTCCGGAGTTTGATTTTACGAATATGGCGCTGCTTTGCCGGAAGGGAGCCTCAATGGGCAGGGAACAATATGAGCTTCGAAGGCTTTTACTGAGAGTCCGCCATTTTGTGATTTCCGCGCTGCTTCTCGGGGCGGGATTGTTCTGGGCTTTTTCCGGAAAGGAGCTGGTTTGGGAAGAGGAAATGGGGCTTTCCCGGGAGGAGCATTTTGAGAGTGAAAAGGGGAAAGAGGGCACTGATCGGGAAAGAATGCTTCTCGGTGGGAGAAGAGGGGGAGCTTCGGAGCCCTTTGAGAGGAAGGCGGCGGAGTATCATTCCTCCAAAGAGGAGGCAGAGAGGAAAACGGAAGGAGAGGGGGGATCCTTTGAGGAGATAAAATCGGAGGAGAACCCGGACGGAAAAAGAGAGGATCCGCTTCCCAAGGGAGAATCGGGTGCGGAGAAGGAGACCGCCCGGCCTTCCGCGGAGAGCGCGGAGCCCCGCGGGGAGAGCGCGAAGGAGAAAGAAAGCGAGGACAGCCGAGTCAACATCAATACGGCGAGCCTTGAGGAGCTGGATACGCTTCCCGGGATCGGGAAGGTGACAGCCGGGCTCATCATCGCATACCGGGAGAAAAACGGAGGCTTTGCCGACCCGGAGGAGCTCAAAAATGTGAAGCGGATCGGAGACAAAACCTATGAGAAGCTGAAGGATCGGATCCGGATCCGATGAGCGCGCTGCTCCCGCAATCACTGCTTTCAATTAGCCTTCATCTATGGTAAACTCTAAAAAGTATTATTTTTCATGGTGGAGGATCAATGATGGAAGAAAGGGAAGAGAAAAGGATTCACGGCAGCTATGAGAAGAATCAGAACGGGGAGCTCATCATCGCGGACGATGTGATCGCCATCATTGCGGGCATCTCGGCGACGGAGGTCCCTGGCGTTGCGTCCATGGCGGGGGGCTGGTCGGGTGAGATCATCGCCCGTATGGGGATCCGCGACCTTTCGAAGGGCGTGAAGATCGAGGTGGACGGGGAACAGGTCTCCGTGCTCCTCAGCCTGAATGTGAAGTACGGCTACTCCATCCCGGAGGTTTCCGCCGATGTGCAGGAGAAGGTCGCGCAGGCGATCGAGAGCATGACGGGACTTCGTGTCCTGGATGTCAATATCCGGATCGCCGGGGTGGTGACGAGCGAAGATGAGTAGGATCGATAAACAGAAAAAGAGAGAGGAGAGGGAGCACAGGTTCAAGCTCCTCTTTTGTGCGCAGTTTTACCGGGAGGAGGAGATCCCGGAGCAACTGAGCCGCTATTTTGAGACGCTGGCTGACGGGGAGAGAGAGGCTCTCTCGGAGGAGGAAGAGGCATTTTCTCTGAAAGCTGCTTCCAATGCCGCGGGAGAGCAGCAAAATCCCCCGGTGGAGGAGGCAGGGCGCTCCTCTTTGAAAGCGGCTTCTGATATAGCGGGAGTTCCTGCGGGAGGGGAGGAGCGCTCCTCCTCGAAGGAGCTTTCGGGAGAAGGAGAGGCGAAAGAGAGCGGCGATGCGCCGCTTTTAAAGGCGGAGGAAGGCGGGGGCGATCCGGATCCCGTGGGAGAGAGCGGCCTTCGCCTTTCCGAGGAGCGGGAGATCCAAAAAGAGGTTTGTGGAATGGTCGGGCGGATAGAGGAGCTTGACCGGAGGATCAATGAGGCAGCGGAGGGCTGGACGACGAAGCGGATGTCCCGGACGGATCTCACGGTTCTTCGGCTCGCTCTCTATGAGATCCTCTTCCGGGATGAGATTCCGGACAAGGTCTCCATCAATGAGGCGGTCGATATCGCGAAAAAATACGGCGGAGCGGAGTCCGGTTCCTTTGTAAACGGGGTACTCGCGAGACTCCTGAACCCGAAGAGAAGCGCGGCCGCAAAGAGCGCGCCGCGGGAGAAGAAGCCGGAGCTTCAGTCTGCGGAGCGGGGCGGCAGGAGGGTTCAGGTCCTCGTGCATCGGAAATGAGGCCATGAAGGATAGAAGCTATTCCGTCTCGGAGCTCAGCCGTTATCTTTCAGGGCTCTTCTCGGAGGACTATCTTCTGAGAAATCTCACAGTGAGCGGCGAAATCTCAAATTTAAAATATCACAGCTCCGGAAATATCTTTTTCACATTGAAGGACTCAGCTTCGCAGCTCTCCGCCGTGCTCTTTGCCGGAGACCGTGCGGGGCTTCGCTTTCGTCTGGAGGATGGGATGAAGGTCCTCTGCAGCGGGAGGGTCTCCGTCTACGAGAAGGGCGGGAGCTATCAGCTCTATGTGAAGAGCGTCCGCTCCGATGGTCTGGGGGAGCTCTACCTTCTCTACGAGGAGCTGAAGAGGAAGCTCGCGGAGATGGGTTTTTTTGATCCTGCCTATAAGAGAGCTCTCCCCCGCTATGCGAGGCGGATCGGGATCGTGACGGCGAAGACCGGGGCCGCGGTCCGGGATATCATTCAGATCGCGAGGCGGCGAAATCCCTATGCAGAGCTCTGGCTTTATCCCGCGAAGGTGCAGGGAGAGGGCGCGGCAGAGTCCATATCGGAGGGGATTGAGACTTTAGATCGGCTGGGACTCGATGTTCTGATCGTCGGGAGGGGAGGGGGATCCATCGAGGATCTCTGGGCCTTCAACGAAGAGAGGGTCGCAGAGGCGATCTTCCACGCGGATACCCCGATCATCTCCGCTGTGGGACATGAGACGGATACGACGATAGCAGACTATGTCGCGGACAGGAGGGCGCCGACCCCATCCGCCGCCGCGGAGCTCGCGGTCTTCGAGCTCTCCTCCTTCTATGAGGATTTAAAGCAAAGGGAGAGCACCTTCCTCTCCCTTATGAGGGAGAAGCTCCTCAAGGAGAGGCAGAGTGCCGAGCGAAGGGAGTATCGGCTGAGGGCCCTGTCCCCGGAGACGAAGCTTCTTCGCCTCCGGCAGCGCCTCATGGGGGCGGAGGAGGAGCTCAGAAAGCAGATGAAGGAGAGGATCCGCGGGGAGAGAACGAGGCTTCAGGCCTATCGCGGACTTTCCGTCTGGATGGAGAAGAGGCTTTCCGGGGAAAGGCAGAGGCTCGAGCTTCTCGCGGAGCGCCTGGATGCGGCCTCTCCCGGCAGAAGGCTTGCGGGAGGATGGTCCTTTCTCTCGGAGGAAGGAGGGAGGAGAATTCGCTCGGTATCGGATATCCGCCCCGGGAGCCTGCTGGTGAACCAAATCGCGGATGGAAAAATCATAAGCCGGGTGGAGACGGTGGAGGGAAGAGAGGTACCGGAAAAGGACGATTCTGCCCCGGGACAGCATGGGGAAGGAGAGGGATTTTCCGCCGACGGGCCATAGAGCCTCGATGGGGATTCTCCCGCAGCGCCGGGGCTGTGTCCGGAAGGCATCCCTCCTATGTGCGGAAGATTTTTGATAAAATAAAAGAGGTTTGATCCGGAGGACAGGATGATAGAAGAAAAGGAGAAGATGATAGAAGAAAAGGAGAAAGAGGAGAAGGAGATCCCGAAAAAGCCGGGGACGAGGAGGAAGAGGACAGCGCAGGGGAAAAAGGAAGCGGATCAGAAGGAAGCGGAGAAGGGGAAGAAAGAGGAGGAAGGGCCGCTGGAGAAAGGGCCGGAGCTTTCCGAAATTTTCTCTGAGCTCGACTCGCTCCTGGAGCGCCTCGAGGGGGAGGAGAGTCTCGAGAAATCCTTCTCTCTCTATGAGCGCGGCGTCAGGCTGATCCGGGAAGCGGCCGGGAGCATTGATCGGATTGAGAAGGAGGTAAAGGTTCTGGATGAAGACGGAATTCTCCCTTAGACTGGAAGAGCGGCGGGAGCGCTGCGAGAGAATCCTGATGGAGCTCCTCCCAAAGGAGGAAGGGCTTGAGAGGGAGGTCACGGAGGCGATGAACTATTCGCTTTTGTCCGGGGGGAAGCGTCTCCGGCCGATCCTTATGCTGGAGAGCTATGAGCTCTTTTCTCCAAAAGAGGAGAGAGACCGCCTGCTTCGGCCGCTTCTTTATGCCTTTATGGCGGGGATGGAGATGATCCACAGCTTTTCCCTCTGCCACGATGATCTCCCCTGCATGGACGGGGACCGCTATCGCCGCGGCAGGAAGTCCACCTGGTACCGCTATGGAGAAGCGATGGGGACTCTCGCCGGGGACGGGCTTTCGCTGTATGCCTTTCAGCTTGTGTCGAAGACCGCGGCGGAGGGATTTTTAAAGCCGGGCTTCTCCCGCTATGCTTCGGATGTCAATGAAGCTGTCCGCCTTCTCTCCTCCTCCGCCGGCATTCACGGCATGCTGGGAGGGCAGGCTGTGGATGTTCGAAAGACGGGGCAGGAGATGGGAGAGGAGGAGCTTCTTCTGATTTACGAGAGGAAGACCGCCGCGCTCATCTCAGGGGCTCTTTCGATCGGCGCGATTCTCGCGGGAGCTTCCGCGGAGAGCATTGCCTTGCTCCGGGAGATTTCTAAGGCCCTGGGGCTCGCCTTCCAGATCCGGGACGATATCCTGGATGAAAGCGGGGCGGAGGCGGAGCTCGGAAAGCCGATTCACTCCGACAGGGGAAATCACAAGACGACCTATGTGAGCCTCCGCGGTCTCCCGGAGGCGGAGCGGGAGGTTTCCCGCCTCTCGGAGCGGGCGGAGCAGGGGCTCCTCTCGCTTTCCGGGGAGAGGATTTCGGAAGAACACCGCGATTTTTTGCGGGAGCTCTTCCAGGCGCTGGTTTCAAGGAGAAGCTAGCGGCCGGGCCCGGAGGGAGCCGGGCCTTCAGGAGACAGGAAGATGATGCTGCTTGACAGGATACACGGCCCGGAGGATCTTCGCGGGCTTTCACAGGGGGAGCTTGAGGAGCTTGCCGGAGAGATCCGGCGCTTCATCATTGAAAAGACATCCATCTATGGAGGACATCTGGCCTCCAATCTCGGCGTCGTGGAGCTCACGATCGGGCTCTACCTCGCATTGGACCTTCCGAGGGACAAGATCGTCTGGGATGTGGGGCATCAGTCCTATACCCACAAGATTCTCTCGGGGAGGAAGGACAACTTCGACGGACTTCGCCAGTACGGCGGGATGAGCGGCTTTCCGAAGCGCTCCGAGAGCGAGTTTGACTGCTTTGACACGGGGCACAGCTCGACCTCCATCTCCGCGGGACTTGGCATCGCAGAGGCACGGGACATCCGGGGGGAGGACTTCACGGTGGTCTCCGTGATCGGGGACGGGGCGCTCACCGGCGGCATGGCCTATGAGGCTTTGAACAATGCGGCGCAGATGCAAAAAAACTTCATCGTAGTGCTGAATGACAATAATATGTCGATCTCTCAGAACGTGGGAGGCATGTCCCGCTACCTGAACGGTATCCGGGTCGGAAAAGGCTATAATCAGATGAAGCGTTCCGTGGGGAAATTCCTCCTCTCGATCCCAAGCATCGGGAAGCCGCTGATCCGCCGCCTGCAAAAGACCAAAAATTCGATCAAGCAGCTCCTGATTCCGGGCATGCTCTTCGAAAATATGGGCGTCACCTATCTGGGGCCGGTGGACGGGCATGATATCCGGGCGGTGGAAAGGGTGATTTGCGAGGCGAAGAAGCTGAATCACACGGTGCTTGTGCATGTCATCACAAAAAAGGGAAAGGGCTACCGCCCCGCGGAGCTTTCGCCCTGCGACTACCACGGGGTAGGGCCCTTTGAGATCGCGAGCGGGAGACCGAAGGGGGAAAAGGGAGGAGAGAGCTATACCGATGTCTTTTCCCGGACGCTTTTGGGGCTCGGGGAGCGGGATCCCCGCATCGTAGCCGTGACAGCGGCCATGCCGGACGGGACGGGGCTCCGCCGCTTCGGAGAGCGCTTTCCGGAGCGCTTCTTCGATGTCGGAATCGCAGAGCAGCACGCCGTGACATTTGCCGCGGGGATGGCGAGTGAGGGGCTTCGGCCGGTGGTGGCGGTCTACTCCAGCTTTTTGCAGAGGGCCTACGATCAGATCGTCCACGATGTCTGCCTTCCGAAGCTCCCTGTGGTCCTTGCGGTTGACCGGGCGGGACTTGTGGGCTCCGACGGGGAGACGCACCAGGGCATCTTCGACTTCTCTTATCTTACGAGCATCCCGAATATGACGGTCATGGCGCCGAAAAATGCCCGGGAGCTGGAGGATATGCTCTCCTTTGCCCTGAAGCAGGAGGGGCCGGTCAGCATCCGCTATCCGAGGGGAAGGGCCTGGACCGGTCTTTCAGAGCTTCACTCCCCGCTGGTATTCGGAAAGGCGGAGCTTCTCTTCGAGGGGAGGGATATCGCGCTGATCGCCGCGGGCTCCATGGTCTCTACGGCGCTTCATATCCGGGAGAAGCTCATCCCCTCGGGACTGGAGCCGACTCTCGTAAACGCCCGCTTTATCAAGCCGATCGACACGGGGATGCTGGACAGGCTGATTTCATCCGGCTGCAGGACATTGATCACCCTGGAGGAGAATGTGAAGCAGGGGGGCTTCGGACTCGAGGTCCTGGACTATATCAACCGAAGGCATAGGGGGATCCTTGTCCATAATGTGACGCTCCCCGACTGCTATGTAGAGCATGGAGATGTGACGAAGCTCCGGGCGGGACTTCGGATCGACTCGGATTCCATCATTTTTGACCTTAGAAAAGAGGGAGTGATCCATTGAAGAGGGAAAGGCTCGATATCCTTTTGACAAAGCGAGGTCTCTCGGAGTCCCGGGAGAAGGCAAAGCGAAACATCATGGCGGGGCTCGTCTATGTGGACGGAGTGAGGGAGGATAAGCCCGGGGCGGGCTTTCCGGAGGATGCGAGGATCGAGCTCCGGGGAAGCGCCATGCCCTATGTCTCCCGGGGAGGACTGAAGCTGGAGAAGGCGATCCGGGTATTTTCCGTCGATCCCGCCGGGAGAGTCTGTGCGGATGTTGGGGCCTCCACCGGGGGCTTTACGGACTGCATGCTGCAAAACGGCGCGGCGAAGGTCTACGCCATTGATGTCGGAAGAGGGCAGCTCGACTGGAGGCTTCGAAAGGATGAGCGGGTCGTCTGTATGGAGAGGACAAATATCCGCTATGTGCGGCCGGAGGATCTCCCTTCTCCTCCCTCCCTGATCACAGTCGACGTCTCCTTCATCAGCTTAAGCCTCGTGCTCCCCGTGCTAAAGGAGATCCTTGCGCCCGGTGGGCAGCTTCTTTGCCTCATCAAGCCGCAGTTTGAAGCGGGGAGGGAGCAGGTCGGGAGGAAGGGGGTCGTTCGGGAGAGCTCTGTCCAAAGGGAGGTCATCGAGAGGATAGTCCGACTCTCCCTCTCCCTCGGCTTTTGCCTCGAGGGCCTGGACTATTCTCCGATCAAGGGGCCGGAGGGGAATATCGAATACCTCTGCCTGCTCCGGGAGGGGGGAGGAGACGCTCCGCTTCCTTCGGAGGAGGAGATCCGGGAGAGAGCAGAGAGAACAGTGAGAAATTCCCACGAGGCACTGGACCGGGGAAGATCGGGAGAGACGGATTCATAAAAGATGAATGCAGCAGTAATTATCAACAGAACCAAGGAAGAGGCGGAGAGCTACAGCGGGATTTTGATCCGGGAGCTGCAAAAAAGAGGAGCCGCGATCCGCATCTTTCAGAATAAAGACTATATGAGAGAGGATCTTCTCGGATCGGATTTCATCATTACGCTCGGCGGGGATGGGACGATCCTCCACACGGCGGGGATGCTCCGGGGAGGAGGGATTCCCATCCTCGGGATCAATACGGGGCACCTCGGATATCTCACGGAATTAAGCCGAAGGGAACAGATCCCGAAGGCGGTGAAGGCGCTTTTTTCCGGGAAATTCTACCGGGACCGGCGGGCCATGCTCTTCGGAGAGCTCAGCAGGGAGGACGGGGAAGGAATGGGGCGGCTCTCTCTGAATGAGATCCTTCTCTCCAGGAGCAGAGGTGTGGGGATGCTTCATTTTCGGATATACTGTGACGGGCAGATGATGTACCGCTATTCGGCGGACGGCATCATCATCGCGAGCCCCACCGGCTCCACAGCGTACAATCTCTCCGCGGGAGGACCCATCATCTCCCCCACCGCGCCCGTATATATCATGACGCCGATCTGCGCGCATTCCATGAACGCGAGGGCAGTCGTTATGGACGACCAGAGAGAGCTGGAGATTCTCGTGGAATCGGAGAATCAGCTCCTCTCCTTTGACGGGGAGGACACGACGGAGCTTCGGCCGGGAGATCGGATCCGGATCCGGAAGGCGCGGGAGGAAACGGTGCTTGTGAAGCTCCGGGAGGGAAGCTTCCTGGAGATACTCAGAGACAAGATGGCGGGGGTGTAGAAGATGAAAAAGGGAAGACAGGGCAGGATTCTCGAGCTGATCGCGGAGAGACCCATCGAGACGCAGGAGGAGCTCTCCGAGCTTCTCCGGAAGGAGGGCTATTCCGCGGCGCAGGCGACGATCTCCCGGGACATCAAGTCTCTTCGGCTTCTGAAGGCGACGGACGGGGAGGGAAGACAGCATTACATCGCCCCGCCGGAAAGGGCGGTGAAGGACAGGGAGAAGCTGCTCCGCGTCCTCAGGGAGGGGCTCAGCGGCATGGATACCGCGGGGCATCTTCTGGTGCTTCGGACCCTGCCCGGCATGGCCAATGCCGTCGCGATGGCGATCGATGAGCTCCCCTTTGAGAGACTTGTCGGTACGCTCGCCGGGGACGATACCATACTCTGCGCGATGAAAACGGAGGGGGACGCGGAGAAGCTTAAGCGGGAGCTTAGAAAGCTGAGCTCATAGAGCTCCGGGCCTTCTGCCATAAGAGCAGAGGGACAGGAGAGGACGGGAGGAGAAGCGCGAATGCTTTTGAGTCTTCATGTGCGCGACATGGCGCTGATCGATCGGGCGGATGTGGAGTTCGGAGAGGGGCTCAACATCCTGACAGGCGAGACCGGGGCGGGAAAGTCGATCCTGATCGACGCCGTGAATCTGGGGCTTGGCCAGAAGGCGAACCGGGATATGATCCGAAGCGGAAGGGAGTCCGCCTCCGTAGAGCTCCTCTTCTCCTTAAGCGAGGAGGAAGAGAGGAGGATCCGAGATCTGGAGATCGAGGTCGAGGACGGGGTGCTTCTGATCCGAAGGAAGATCTCCGAAAAGCGCTCCGAGATCCGGATCAATGATCAGGCGGTGACGCTCTCGAAGCTTCGGAAGCTGACAGAACAGCTGATCGATATCCACGGACAGCATGAGCACCAGAGTCTCCTCCGGGAGGGAGAGCATCTCCGCATCCTGGACAGCTTTTTGGAGAAGGAGACGGGGGAGCTTCGCCGCAGGGTCTCGGAGAGCTGCAGACGCTTTCGCGAGGCGGCAAAGCTTCGGAAGAGTCTGGATATGGATGAGGCCTCCCGGAAGAGGGAGCTGGACTTTCTCCAGTTTGAGATCCGAGAGATCGAGGAGGCGGAGATCCGGGAGGGGGAGGAGGAGAGTCTTCTCCGGGAGGTGAAGCGGGCGCAGAAGCGGGAGAGGATCGAGAGAGCGCTTCTGGAGGCGAAGGAGCTTTTGGAGAATGCGGAGCTCTCCCGGGCGGTCGGCGCCGTGGGGGAGGCGCTCTCCTATGATGAGAGCCTGAAGAATATCTCGGACTCCCTCTATGATCTTGAGAGCATCGCAGAAGACAGCATCCGGGAGCTGGATCACTACCTGGACAGAAATACCTTCGATGAGGAGGAGCTTCACCGCGCCGAGGAGAGACTCGACCTCATACGGAGGATCCTCATGAAGTACGGCGGCACGGAGGAGAAGCTCCGGGAAGCGCTTTCAGAGAAGAAGGAGAGGGAAGCGCTCCTTACGGATTATGAGGAGCGAAGGAGAGAGGCGGAAGAGATGGAGGAGCGGGAAAGGGCGGAGTTCCTCTCCGCCTGCGAAGCTCTGAGCCGGGCCCGGAAGGAGGGCGCTCTCCTCCTATCGGAACGGATGCGGCAGGAAATGCAGGAGCTCGGCTTTTTGGATCTGAGATTTGAGCTCTCCTTCTCCCTTCTCCCGGAGCCCGGGGAGAACGGCATGGACGAGGCACAGTTTGTCCTGAGCTTAAATCCCGGGGAACCGCTCCGGCCGCTCACGGAGGTCGCTTCCGGGGGAGAGCTGTCCCGCATCATGCTTTCCATCAAGACGGTCATGGCGGAGCGAGATGAGATTCCGACTCTCATCTTCGATGAGATCGACAGCGGGATCTCCGGGCGGACGGCGGAGAGGGTGTCGGAGAAGCTCAGGAAGATCGCGAGAAATCATCAGGTCATCCTCATCACCCATCTTCCTCAGATCGCGGCGAAGGAGGACCGACACTTCCTGATCGAAAAATCTGTCTCGGAGGGGAAGACCCGCACCGGGATTCGGCTTCTCACGGAGGAGGGATCTGTCCTCGAGCTCAGCCGTCTTCTCTCGGGGGGGAGTACCACGGAGGCGGCGCTTGCCAATGCGCGGGAGCTCAAAGCGCTTGCGAAGAGAAGGGAGAAAGGGTAAAATGAAAGAACTGCGCGGCCTGGGGGAAGGCAGCCATGAAGAAACAGCATCAAGAAAGAAACTGCGTCAATAGAGAAACTGCGTCAATAAAAGCTCTGCGCGAAGAAAAAGCGCAGAAGAGGAGAGAGGAAGCTTTTTGCAGTCGGGTATTTTGGAGGGCATGAGATGAAAAATATTCTGTTTTTAGCTTCGGAAGCAGTGCCGTTCATAAAGACCGGGGGACTGGCGGATGTCGTCGGCTCTCTTCCGAAAACTATCGATCATGAGTACTATGATTGCCGCGTAATGATACCGAAGTACCTGTGCATCCCCTGGGGCTGGCGGGAAAAGATGGAATATGTCACGCATTTCTACATGGATTACCTCGGGCAGTCCCGCTATGTCGGGGTCATGAGCTATCGCTATGAGGGGGTGCTGTACTACTTCATCGACAATGAGTCCTACTTCTCCGGGGACAGGCCCTATGGGGACTGGCTCTGGGACCTCGAGAAGTTCTGCTTTTTCTGCTACGCGGCGCTGTCCGCGCTTCCGCTTTTAAACTTTCATCCGGATCTGATCCACTGCCACGACTGGCAGACGAGTCTCGCGCCGGTGCTTCTGAAGGACCGCTTTGCGGGAGGAGAATTCTTCCGCTCGATTAAGTCCGTCCTCACGATCCACAATCTGAAATTCCAGGGGATCTGGGATATCAAGACCATAAAGCGCTTGAGTCAGCTCTCGGACTACTATTTCACGCCGGACAAGCTGGAGTATAAAAAGGACGCAAACCTCTTAAAGGGCGGGATCGTCTATGCCGATGCGATTACGACGGTGAGCGAGAGCTATGCGAAGGAGATCATGATGCCCTTCTACGGCGAGGGTCTGGACGGACTGCTTCGCGCGAGGGCCTGGGATACCAGAGGCATCGTGAACGGCATCGACTATGAGGAGTGGAATCCGGAGACGGATCCCTGCCTCTATCGAAATTATGTACAGCGGAACTTCCGGAAGGAAAAGCCGAGGAACAAGAGAGCTCTGCAGGAGGACTGGGGGCTTGCCGTGGACCCGGGATGCTTTATGATCGGCATGGTGAGCCGGCTCACCGACCAGAAGGGCCTCGATCTTGTGCAGTGCATCATGGATGAGCTCTGTCAGGATGCCATCCAGTTTGTCGTGCTCGGAAGCGGTGAGGAAAAGTATGAAAACATGTTCCGCTACTACGACTGGAAATACCACGACAAGGTTTCCGCGCAGATCTACTACTCCGAGGAGGCGAGTCACCGGATCTATGCCGCCTGCGATGCCTGTCTGATGCCCTCTCTCTTTGAGCCCTGCGGTCTCTCTCAGCTGATCGCCCTCCGCTACGGCACGGTGCCGATCGTCCGGGAGACGGGGGGGCTCCGAGACACGGTGGAGCCCTACAATGAGTATGAGGACAGGGGGACCGGCTTTTCCTTCCAGAACTATAATGCGCACGAGATGCTCGCCGCGATCCGCTATGCGGAACGGATTTATTATGACCATAAGAGGGACTGGAACAAGATCGTGGACCGGGGGATGCAGAAGGACTTTTCCTGGAGGAGCTCCGCGCTGAAGTATCAGGAGCTCTATGACTGGCTGATAGGATATTGAGGATGATATTTCTGAGACAAATGCTGCGGAATTATATCTTGATCTCCGCGATCTGGGGCTGGTTCACCGCCCAGGTTCTGAAGACCGGAATCGACGCCTATTTCAACAGGGGCATCAACTGGGAGAGGATGGCCGGCTCCGGAGGCATGCCCTCCAGCCACTCCAGCACGGTGGTCGCGCTCTCCACAGCCTCTGCGATCCAGTACGGCGTCGAGAGCCCGGTCTTCGCACTGAGCTGCATCTTCGCAATCGTCGTCATGTATGACGCGGCCGGAGTCCGGAGGGAGACCGGGAAGCAGGCCGTGATCCTGAACAAAATCCTCCTGGATAATCCCTTTCACTGGGGGGAGGAGGAATTCGAAAAGAAGCTGAAGGAATACGTCGGACACACACCGCTCCAGGTGCTGGCGGGGGCGATCCTCGGCATTCTCACGGCATTTTGCGCGGGGAAGGCCTATGGCATCGTTTAGGGAGAGTGAAATCGGTCCGAAGAGAGGAGAGGCGCGGAGAAGGCTTTCTCTGCTTCTCTCCCTGCTTTTTTCCGCCCTTTTGCTCTTTGGCTGCAAGGGGATTCAGATCACCGGGAAGACGGAGGATGTCCCGGGCTTTACGGAGGCGCAGGCGATGGTGCTTCTCGGCTCGGAGCGAAACCGCTATCAGAATGTCTTTGGACCGGAGCTTTGGTCTCTCCCGATCAGCGGACAGCAGGAGGAAAACTACGGGGAGTACTTCACGGCGAGGATGAAGGAGTTTTTGCAGGATGTCAAGACTCTGGATCTCCTCGCGGAGGAGAAGGGCATCGTTGTCACCTCCACGGAGATGGAATCGATCCGCAGGGCCTCGACGGAATTTTATAATGCTCTTTCCGAGGAAGACCGGAGCTTCATGGGAAACTGCACGGTAAAGGATGTCACGGACATTTACGTCAACTATTTTCTGGCATGCAAGACCGCGGAGTATCTTCTGAGCAATATCAATTCTGAGGTCAGCGACGCGGAGGCGAAGGTCATCTCGATTCAGCAGATCGTCGTGAGCGATGAGGAGAGCGCGAAGAAGCTCCATGAAAGCGTCACGGCCTCCGGAGCGAACTTCTCCTATTTCGCGAGACAGTTCTCGGAGGACCCGGAGATCGACCGCACACTGTACAGAAAAGAAGAGGAGGACGCCTATTATCAGGCGGCCTTCTCTCTGGAGGACGGGCAGATCTCGGATGTCATTTCACAGGACGGGAAATTTTATATCATAAAGTGCGTCGATTCCTATGATGAAAAGGCGACGGAGGAGCGGAAGAAGAGGCTCGAGGAGGCGATCCGGAGCGGCGCTTTCCGGAGGAGCTACGATGCCTATGCAGAGCAGCATATCGTCCGCTTCCGCGAGGACTTCTGGAAGAAAATCGATCTTCAAAAGTATCCGGAGAGCAAGGCCTCGAACTTTTTTTCGCTCTACGACAGATATATCCTGCCGCTCGTCAAGGGAAAGGGATAGAGAAGCGCTTCCGTTCCAAAACGATCAGAGCGCGACGACGATGCCTCTGTCATTGGCATAGACGGTGGCGACACCCTGCGCTTCCGTGATGACGATCTCCCGGAAGGATGCGAGCCGGAGGAATTCCTCCCGGACAAATTCCGCGCGCTCTCTGTCGTTGACATGGCTGATGACGAGACGGAGCTCTTTGCAGCTCTCGGGCCCTCCGGCCTTCTCCACGGCGATCTGCGCCATGCGCTTCAGTGCCTTCGTGCTGCCCCTCTGCTGATCGAGCTTTACGATGACGCCGTGCACCGCTCCCATGACCGGCTTTATATTGAGCGCGGAGGCGAGGAAGGACTTGACCATGGAGAGGCGGCCGTTCTTTCGGAGAGTTTCCAGGCTCTCCAGGACGAAGTAGGTCTTCATGCTCTGGATTTTCTCCTCGATCCTTTTTACTACGGTATCGAAGTCCGCATTCTCCTCCTTCAGCTCCTGAATATAGAGGCAGAGATTGCACTGCCCGGCGGAGGCGCTGTCGGAACCGAAGATATGGATCCTCTTCTTGTCCTCTCCCCGGCCCTCCTCATACATCTGAAGGCCCACGACGGCCGCCTGATAGCTCCCCGAGAGATGCTCGGAGAGAGTCACGATATAGACTTCATCAGCCTCCGCCTTTTCGATGGCATCCCGGTAGGCCTCCGGGGAAGGACAGGCCGTCTTCGGACCGATGGGGGAGGAGGCCACCCGCCGGAGGAAATCCTTCTGCTGGAAATTCTCATCATCCTGCACATAGTAGTCGCCGATCTCCAGAGTTAGAGGAATGGACTGGAAGAGGGGGCTTTTTTTCATTGCATCGGTAAAATCCGAGCAGCTGTCTCCGATAATTTTGTAGCTCATAATTTCAAGTATCTCCTAACGTGGTTTTGAATACTACTTATTATAGCAAAGGAGAAATCCTTGTCAAGAATCTCCCTTGCCTATCGGGGAATTTCGCGATAGACTGATACCGATGTCATGCGCTTTCTCCCTCCCCATATGCGTCTTCGGGAGAGCGGAGGGCAGGGAAGAGTGAAGTGGAGACGGAATGGATAAAGAGAAGAGCAGGAAAGAGATGAAGGAGAAGGAGCCGGAGAAGCGGAATCGGAAATCCGACGAGGAGCGCTTTTCGGAATACTCGGAGAAGCTCGAAAGGGAGTACCGCGAGAAGCTCCTCGAGCACCGAAAGAAGATGGAAGAGCGCCGGAAGCTGCGGCAGAAAAAGCTGAAGCTTCACTGCTTCCTCTTCCTTTTCTTCCTGGCGGCCGTCATCGCGGCCGCGGTCTTCGCCTTCCCGAGACTTCGCTCCCACCTCACATTCCCCGCCGCAGGGAGCAAAGCGGCAAAGACCACGGCGGCCCCGCAGACGGAAAAGAGCAGTGCGGTGCCGGAGGAGAGCAGTACAGAGGATAATAAGGCAGAAATCCTCGGGAAGGCAGAGCTCCTTGCAAAGCAGTATGACTACGACGGGGCAGAGGAGCTCCTGAAAAATTCGGCCTATGCGGAGGATGCGGAGTTTTCCGCGAAGCTCTCGGAGCTGGAAGCGGCGAAGGCCGCCCTCGTCCAGGCGGACAATACGAAGATCCCGCATGTCTTCTTCCACTCGCTCATCGTGGACACCACGAGGGCTCTCACGGAGGATAAGATGGGGAAGGCCTACAATGCCGCCATGACGACAATCCCGGAATTTGAGGCGATCCTGAAGGAAATGTATGAGAGAGGCTTCGTCATGGTGCACCTCCATGATATCGCGTCCCTTGAGACGCAGGAGGACGGCACGAAGAAGATGGTCCAGAAGAAGATCATGCTTCCGGAGGGGAAGAAGCCCTTTGTCATGTCGGAGGATGATGTCAACTACTACGAGTATATGACCGGACACGGTTTTGCGGATAAAATGGTGCTGGATGATGCGGGGAAGCCGACGCTCCAGTATACGGATTCCGAGGGGAAGGTCACGACCGGGGATTATGACATCGTTCCGATCCTCGATAAATTCGTGGCAGAGCATCCCGACTTCGCCTACCACGGGCACAAGGCCATCATTGCCCTCACGGGCTATAACGGCACGCTCGGCTATCGGACCGACGAGACCTACGATGCCAATTCCGGGAAGCTGGATCCGAAGAACCGGGCCAATCCGTCGATCGAAGAGGACCGGGAGACCGTGAAAAAGATCACGGCAGCGCTGAAGGAGGACGGCTACGAATTTGCCTCCCACTCCTGGGGGCATATCAACTTCACGAATCGCTCCCTCGAGGATCTGACGACGGATACGGAGAAATGGAAGCGGAATGTCGAGCCCCTGCTACCGGATCCCTGCGATATCCTGATCTACCCCTTCGGCGCGGACATCAAGGGCTGGCATGTCTATAACCACGCGGAGGATGCCAAGTTCAACATGCTGGAGGAGCATGGCTTCCACTATTTTTGCAATGTGGATTCCAGCCAGTACTGGGTGCAGTATGGGGACGATTTCATGCGCCAGGGCAGGAGAAATCTGGACGGCTACCGTCTCTACGAGGCCTTCTCCGGGCAGGCGGACCACGTCTCGGATCTGATGGATGTCAAGAAGGTCTTCGATCAGCGCCGCCCGACGCCGATCAGCTGGCAGTAAAAAAGGTAAAAAAGGGGCTGTCTCACGAAGAGATTCGTGCGGCAGCCCCTTTTACCGATTGGCAAGGGTCGTCATAATATCTATTATGAGAGCCCTGTTTTTTACAGGGATCCATCCTCCTGTTCTCCCGCTTCCAAATCATTCTCAGCCTTTCTCTCAGCGAGCGTTTTTTCGGAATTGCTTGAGGGAGCAGGAGGATCCTGGATTTGGATCGCATTTTCCTGATAGAATTTCCAAAGCCAGTAGAGGATGAGGCCGATGAGGATGAGATAAAATAAATACAGCTCATCCCCGATACAGAACATGCCTCCTGTGCTAAAAGGACAGAAAATTGTCGCGGCGTAATAAAGAAAGAGGAACACAAAAAGCCTGATAAAATCCCCGACTGAGCTTGGACCCGATGGGAGCTCGTGTGTCAGGATGCAAGGCAGGAGAAAATAGCCAAAGAGGATATAGAGGAAGAAAATGAGATAAGTGAAGAGGAACCTTTTCAGAAAGCAGAGGAGCAGCCTTCGCCTTCCCTCAGGAGACTGAAAGAGAGCTTTCCAGGGAAGCATAAGCCTGTGAAAGAAGCTCTGTGAGGATCCGGACTTCGAATTTTTTTCCATAGCATTGCCTCCTTAATCGTGGGCCAACATAGATCCATATAATAAAATGTTGACGATATTGTCCAAGATACTGACCCTATCCTTTCTTATGGAAGTTGGAGCAGCTGCAAAGTTCCACATGTCTTACCGGATAACTGCAAAAACGTTCTTTTGCCATACTAGGCAGAATACCTCCCATTGTTGAAGAGAAATAGGGAACGGTCCCATCTCCGCATTTTTCCTCGGATTCTATATAATTTGATCCTTTGGGCCAAGGAGTGCAAATCTCCCGTGATCCGCATAGACACCGTGATCGGCGTGCTCGATTTTTACAGGTTCACAGTTCCCGTTCGTCTCCTGACAGTATTTGCAGATAAAGGCCGCTCCGCTCACGAGGTAATCGGCACCTTCAGGCGGGTGCTCCAGAAAGTGTTCGTTGACAATCCGATAGACTTCCTTTTCTTCCTCTTCCGTATAAGGGGATGCTTCAGAAGTTCTCTTGCGAAAGGACGCGGGAAATGCTACAATACTTTTCGCTGCTAAAGCGTAAAAGTAAAGACGGGCTTTTCGGAAAGCCAAGTCTACGGAAGCGCCGGGCTCGCGAACAGAAATTTACCGGCGGAGAAGCCGGATGCGAAAGCTTATGATTTTGGAGGTTTTCAATGAATAATAAATTGAGGACGGGGGAGGTTGAGCATCTTTTTGATGCGATGCTCGTACTAAAAGAAAAAGAGGATTACTATAAGTTCTTTGAGGATGTCTGCACGATCAATGAGCTTCTCTCCATGGCGCAGCGCTATGAGGTCGCAAAGATGCTCCGGGAGGGGAAAACCTATCTGGATATCGCGAAGGCGACCGGAGCCTCTACGGCGACGATTTCCCGCGTAAACCGTTCCCTTCATTATGGGGCGGACGGCTATGAGCTGGTTTTTCAGCGCCTTGGCTTTGAGGATAAGAGCGAGCGGAGCTAAGGAATATGCTCCTCTCGGATCCGGTCGACGATCCGCTCCATGAGCTGTCGTTTCAGATAGACATCGAAGCCGAGTTCTCCGAGGAAGGCGAAGAGACGAAGCTCCTCCTTTTCCTTCGGAGAGAGCCTTTCCTCCTCCTCCGGGAACACAGTCTTTGCGCGTTCATATTTTCTCCGGATATCGGAGAGGAGAGTCGACATTTCGCTGTCCGCGAGGGAGAAAACCCGTTCATAGATTTCTTCCAGTGAGAGCGGGCCTCCCGCATCAAAGTATTTATCCTCGATCGGGCGGAGTATGGTCTCAATATCGGAGAGGCTCAGGATGCCCTTGTAATAATAGATGAAGAGGAGCACAAGGATGTGATTTTCCGAGTAGCGCTTCTTTTCCGGCGGGGGGAGAAGCTTGTTTTTGGTATAGTTATTGATCATCGTTTTCGTCAGGATCTTGTCTTCGGAATGACGCTTGATCGAAGAGAGATGCCGCTCCATGAAAGCCGTGACCTGATCCATATAGAGAGAAAGCGATGGAATCTCTGAGGCCGGGACGTGATGAAGCCCCTTTAAATATTCTATTAAGTCGTTTAGAATCGTATCGTCCATATTTTCAGTATAGCATAGAGAAAATACAGCGACAAGACATGGTTTCCGAAACGAGATTTGAGGGAAGAGCTCGGAGTCGGAGGGCGCAGGAGAGCTGCGGGCGATGCGCGGGAAAGGCACAGAAACGAAGAGATACATATAGGACGGGGATCCGTCCGCTCGGGAGCGAAGCAGGTGAAGTACAGAAGCAAAGCAGATGAAGTACAGAAGCAAAGCGGATGAAGTACAGAAGCAAAGCGGATGAGACCCGGAAGCGGAGCAGACGAGATATAGGGATAGAGCGGGCGAGGCGCAGGAGCAAAGCGAACGAGGCGCAGAAAAGGAAAAAGGAAAGAGGAGAGAAAGCATGAAGGATCTGGAAAAGATCTTGAATAAAGAGCAGCTGTCGGCGGTAAAGCAGACGGAGGGGCCGCTTTTGGTCTTGGCGGGGGCCGGGTCCGGAAAGACCAGGGTACTCACATACCGGATCGCATATCTTATCGAGAATTGCGGCGTGGCGCCCTGGCACATCCTCGCGATCACATTTACGAATAAGGCGGCGGAGGAGATGAGAAAGCGGGTCGATGAGCTGCTCTGTGCGGGAGGCGCGGCGGTCTGGGTCTCAACCTTTCACAGTATGTGTGTCAGAATCCTGCGGAGGCGGATCGAGGCCATCGGCTATGGACCGGACTTTTCCATCTATGACGCGGAGGACCAGCGCACGGTGATACGTCAGCTCTTCAAGGAGCTTCAGATCGATCCGAAGAGCTTTCGGGAGAGGGCGGTGCTCTCCGCTATCTCCGCCGCGAAAAATGCGGGAATCTCCGCGGAGGATTTTCAGAAGGAGCAGGGATCTGACCTTCGCGGGAAACGGATCGCGGACTGCTATACAGCCTATGAGAAGCGTCTTCGCCGGAATAATGCGCTTGACTTTGATGATCTTCTTTTGAAAACGGTGGAGCTCTTCCGAAAGGATCCCGAGATCCTCTCCTTTTATCAGGAGAGATTCCGCTATATCCTGGTGGACGAATACCAGGATACCAATGATATTCAGTTCGAGCTCGTCCATCTCCTCGCGGAGCGGAATCGAAACATCTGTGTGGTGGGGGATGACGACCAGAGCATCTATCGCTTTCGGGGCGCGAATCTTGAGAATATCCTGTCCTTTGAAAAGACCTGGCCGGACGCCAGGGTGGTGAAGCTTGAGCAGAATTACCGCTCCACGAAGCCGATCCTGGACACGGCGAATGCCGTCATCTCCCACAACAAGGGGAGAAAGGAAAAGAGGCTTTGGACGGAGAAGAAGGAGGGAAAGGAGGTCAGCTTCACGGAATATGAGAGCGCATCGGAGGAGGCCCTCGCCGTGCTAAGAGAAGTGGAGAGCTGCGGAAGAGCCTACCGGGATCAGGCGGTGCTCTACCGGACCAATGCGCAGTCGAGACTTTTCGAAGAACAGTGCATCCGAAGGAATATTCCCTATCAGATCGTGGGCGGAGTAAACTTCTATCAGCGCCGGGAGATCAAGGACATCCTGGCCTATATGAGGCTCATCGCAAACGAGGAGGATGATGTCGCCTTTGAGCGGATTATCAACGTGCCCCGGAGGGGGATTGGCGCGGCGAGTCTGGAGAAGCTCCGCCGCTGTGCCGAGAAAGAGGGCCTGAGTCTCTCCGAGGCCTCCGCGCAGGCGGAAGAGATCGGGATCAGCGGGAAGGCACTGAAGGCGCTCCGGAGCTTTCGGGAGATGCTTCAGGGCTGGAGAACTGCCCTTAAGGAGGCGGGACTTCTGGACGAAGCGGCTTCCCCGGGCAGAGAGGGGAGCTACAGCCTTCGCCTTTTGATCGAATCCATCCGGGATGACAGCGGCTACGCAGATGAGCTCCGCGCTGAGGGGGAGGTTGAGGCGCAGACGAGGCTTGAGAATATTGAGGAGATCATCTCGAAGGCCGTGAGCTTCCAGGAGGAGGCGGAGGAAGTAAAGCTTTCCGCCTTTTTGGAGGAGGTCTCCCTCATCTCGGATCTCGACCGGAGCGATAAAGAGCAGGACAGTCTGACGCTTATGACGCTTCACGGGGCCAAGGGTCTGGAATTTCCGAAGGTCTATCTCGTCGGCATGAGCGACGGGCTGTTTCCGGGCTTTCTCTCTATCAATGAGCCGGAGGAGCTGGAAGAGGAGCGGAGGCTATGCTATGTCGGGATCACGAGGGCGGAGGAGGAGCTTGTCATGAGCTCCGCCCGCTCCCGGATGATAAACGGAGAGTTCCAAAGGCTGCTGCCGAGCCGCTTTATCCGGGAAATGCCGGATCTCCTTGTGAAAAAGGAGCTGCTCTATCGTCCTGATCCGGAGAGCCGCTGGGAGGGGGATTCGGAAATCCGTTCGGGGAGCGTCGATCTCTCCGCTAACCCCTTTATGGGGACGGCCTGGAGGAGAAGGGGGGAGGAAAGAGGCGGGAGTGCCCTGCAAAAAGCTTTGAAAAAGGCGAGCGGCAGCCTTCCCTCCGGACCTGGCATCCCGCCTCTTATGAAGAGGGGGAGCGAGATCCAAAAGGCGGAGAAGCTGGATTACTGCGTCGGGGACCGGGTCTCCCATGTAAAATTCGGAAACGGCATCGTGAAGGCGATCGAGGATGGAAAGAGAGACTATACGGTCACGGTCCTTTTCGACCAGGCGGGGCAGAAGAAGATGCTCGCGGCCTTCGCAAAGCTGAAAAAAATCCATTAAAGATGTGGCAAAGCCTGTTTTCGGATGGTATGATGTACGGGGGTGGCGGTGCGTGAAGGAGAGCGCGGGGCCGCCGGAGAGGAGAATTTATGAATGGATTTGATATGGACAGCTGGAAAAGCAATGCAGCGGACTTTGCGCAGGATGCGAGATCCCGGGCGGAGGGGCTCATTAACAGCATAAAGCTGACGGATCTTTTAGAGAGAAAGAGGGAAGAGGATAAGATGAAGAAGACGATTACTACAGTGCTGGCTGTCCTTGGGATCGTGGCGGCAGTGGCGGCGATCGCCTATGCGGTCTATCGCTTTGTCGCTCCGGACTATCTGGAGGATTATGAGGACTACGAGGGAGATTCCGGGGAGGACGCGGAGGACGAGGAGGACGCCGACGAGGACGTCGTAGAGGAGAACTGAGGAAAAAAGAGGATGCAGCGGGGCTTTCCTCCGGAGCTTCCTTCCTCTGTCTTTTGAGGAGATCTCCGCGCCGCAGTTTTTGGCGCCGCCATGAATATAAGCTTGTCACACATTTATCCGGGAGCGGCATCGCCCCGGGAATGAAGGACAGGCTTTTTTCGCTGTAAAGCTTTCAGACAGCATCCTCTGCGGGCGCGGGGAAGAGGAAATCGCAAAGTGCCGGGGATGAATGCTCTGTTTTCGGATGGGGAAGATCGGGAAGGATGCCATGCCGGGGGGGAAAATCATGTGGTGTGAAAATGAAGGGAGATGCGGGGGCTGCTTCTATCAGGGGGTGCCTTACGAGGAGCAGCTTGCCATAAAGGAGAGGGAGATCCGGGAGCTCCTTCTCCCCGCCGCGCTCGGGGAGTATCGCTTCGAGAATATCCTCCCTTCGCCCAAAGAGAGCGCCTATCGAAATAAGATGGAATTTTCCTTTGGGGATCAGGAAAAGGGAGGCCCTCTTTGCCTCGGACTCCATCAGAAGAGGAGCTTTTTTAATATTCTCAATGCGGATGACTGCCGCCTGCCGGATCCCGATTTCGGCGTGCTGCTTCGCCTGACAAGGGAGTACTTTGCCTCGCTTTCCATCGATTATTATCATAAGAAGAGTCACAGGGGCTATCTTCGTCATCTTCTGATCCGTCGGGCAGTAAAGACCGGGGAAATCCTCATAGACCTCGTGAGCTCCTCTGATTTTCCAAAAGGGGCGAAGCCCGCTCTCCCCCCGGGGGCCGTTTCTTCCATAAGGGAGGAAGTTGGGGGAGCCCCTGAGAAAAAGGACGTGAAAGAGGACGGGAGCGGAATTTCCGATGCTGCTGAGAGGGAGATGCTCCTCGGCTGGAGTGCGCTTCTTCTCCGGGCGGCGGAGGAGGGGAAGCTCCGGGGGAGGATCCGCGGCATTTTGCACACGAGAAATGACGCTCTCTCCGATGCGGTCATCGATGAGGGGACGGAAATTCTCTGGGGGGAGGATTTCATCTGCGAGGAGCTCCTGGGACTTCGCTTTCGAATCAGTCCCTTTTCCTTTTTTCAGACGAATTCCCTCGGAGCGGAGAAGCTCTATTCGAAGATACGGGACTATGCCGCTCTCTTCCTTCCTGCGGGAAGGGGGGAGCAGAAGCCCGTGATCTATGATCTTTATTCCGGGACAGGGACCATCACCCAGCTTATGAGTCCGGCAGCGAGTCTTTCGATCGGCATAGAGCTTGTGCCGGAGGCCGTGAGAGCGGCGCGAGAGAACGCGAGGGACAACGGCATCACAAACTGCGCCTTTCTCGCCGGAGATGTTCTCAAGGTGATTTCGGAGGGGGGAGAGCTCATCCGGGAGGATGGGAGCCGCTATCCGGCCCCGCGCCCCGATCTCATCATCCTGGACCCGCCGCGGGACGGCATCCATCCGAAGGCGCTTCGAAAGATCATTGCCTATGCCTCTCCGGCGCTCATCTATGTGGCCTGTAAGCCAAAGAGCTTTGCGAGGGACCTGCTCCCCCTGCAGGAGGCGGGCTACCGGCTTCAAAGCTGCTGCCCCGTTGATATGTTCCCCCAGACCAATAACTGTGAGCTGGTCGCTCTTTTATCGAAAGACATGTCGTTGCTTAGCTAGTATGTTTACTGAGATAAGGGAGAGCCCGGCCGACACGGGAGACGCCGTCTCCCGCCGGCGCTCTCATCCGCCTCTATGGAAGAGCTGTCATGTCGGCGGGAATCGTAAAGGTCTCGTAAATTTCGAAGGAGCGGAAATGTGCTACACTGTTTCCGAAGAAACGAAGAGGAAGAAAGGCGGGCGCCGGAGGAGGCGCAGCTTTTCCCGGGATCAGAAAGAGGGTGACGATGAAGAATTTTGCGGCGAAAATGATCGGGATCATCATTGTGGTGATTTTCATTCTCGTGGGGGCCTCCGCTCTGCTCCTCGCTCTTTGGGAGACGCTGCCGTATTACTCCTATCCGAGGACGGAGGCGCGTGTCGTCAAGGTCCGGAATTATCAGAGGCGGGTCGAGGGATCGGACATAGAATACGGGAGCGAGCTTTATCTTGAGTACACCGTCAATGGGGAGAAGGTGGAGGGATTGCTTACCTATGATACGGATACCCTCATCGAGGAGGGGGAGATGATTACGATCGCCTACAATCCGGACAATCCCAAGGACTGCCGTGCGATGAACGAAAAGATCGATGTCTTTAGGTTCATCACTCTCTTCGCCGTTCTGGTCTTCATCGGCTGGCTGTGCCGGACGATCCTGGCTCCCCGCCCGCGGAGGGATTCCTGAGGGGCAGTCGAGAAAGGGCAGCCGATCGAAAGACGGATTGCCCCTGAATTGTAACAAAAAATTAGGGAATTGTAATTTGACAGCAGCGGGATCGGAAAAGTATCATGAAGGGTAGGACACAGAAAAGACACAAATCTTAAGAAGCTTTTAAGTTGGATTCAGAAGCTCCCTGGATTTAAGAGGCCTCCAGTGAGCTTCCGTGAGAAGGGTATGAGAAAGGTATGCTGCTATGAAGATCAGACTGGCACTTCTGGATAGCGACAGGGATTATCTGGAGAGGATCGTCACTGCCTTTGGCACGAGGTACTCCGAGAAATTTGAGATCTATGCGTTTACGGATCCGGAGCTTTGCATCGAGACGGTCCGGGAGTCCAAAATCGATGTCCTGGTCGCGGATGCGTCCTTTGAGATCAATACGATCCTTCTCCCGTCCAACTGCAGCTTCGCATATTTTGTGGCCTCGGCGGAGATCGAGAGCTTCCGGGATCAGCCGGCGATATGCAAGTACCGGAAGGCGGATCTGATCTATAAGCAGATTCTCAGCATCTACGCGGAGAAGATTCAGGGCATCACCGGCCTCAGGATGGAGGACGATCAGTGCAGAGTGATCGGCTTCGGCTCCGCTGCGGGGGGAGCGGGGGCTTCCACGATGGCGGCGTCCTGTGCTCTTCACTACGCGATGAACGGGAAGAAGGTTCTCTATCTGAACCTGGAGAGATTCGGATCCTCCGACCTTTTCTTCTCCGCAGACGGGCAGTTCGACATGAGCGATGTCGTATTCGCGCTGAAGGAGCAGAAGGCGAACTTTTCCCTGAAGCTGGAGAGCTGTGTGCGGCAGGATGCGAGAGGGGTTTATTTCTTCGAAAAGCCCAATGTCGCACTGGATATGATGGAGCTCTCCGCGGAGGAGAATCTCCGCCTTCTGAGGGAGCTCCGCCTGAGCGGCTCCTATGACTACATTATCGTCGACAGCGATTTCAATATCGACAAGGATCACATCGACATCTACCGGGGCATGCATGAGATCGTCATCACGGTGGATGGCTCGGAGATCGGAAATCAGAAGACCATCAGCATGTTGCAGGCTCTCCGGATCAAGGAGGAGAATGTAGAGGTGCCTCTTCTGAAGAGGATGTCCTACATCTACAACAGGTTCAGCAATAAGACGGGGCGGCCGCTCGGCGAGGTGGATATCCGAAACCTCGGAGGGATCCCCCGCTATGAACACGCCACGGTGCAGCAGATTCTCAGTCAGGTCGCGGAGAAGGAGATCTTCGATGAGATCCTGCGGGGGGATTTCTGATCGGAGACGATGCTCAGATTTCCGAGACGGCGAGAGGGACTGAAGAAGCGGGAGCGAAGACGGGGGAGAACAGATGACACATGAGCAGGAGCAGGGGCTGGTAGAGGAGATCAAGAAGCATATTTCCGGCAGCTTTATCCTGAGCCAGATCGATGACGATATCCTGGAGGATAAAATCAAGGAAGCGGTCAACGAGCGGACAGGGGGGCAGTACTGCTCCGTGGAGCAGAAGCTCTCCATCGTCCAGCAGGTCTACGGCTCGATCCGGGGCTTCGGTCTTCTGAATTCGATCCTGAATGATGACAGCATCACCGAGGTGATGATCAACGGCACAGACAATATCTTTATCGAGCAGAGTGGAAAGCTCTTCAAGCTGGATCGGAGCTTTGAGAGCCAGAAGAGGCTGGAGGACATCATCCAGAGGATCGTCGGTCTCGCGGGGCGAGAGGTAAATCAGGCGAATCCGATCTGCGATACGACGCTTCCGGACGGCTCCCGTGTCAATGTGGTGCTCCCGCCGGTCGCCCTCTGCGGGCCGACGATCACGATTCGAAAGTTCTCGAAGGAGCCCATGACCATGGAGAAGCTGATCCGCTTCGGCTCTCTCACGGAGGAGATCGCAGGGAAGCTCAAGCTCCTGGTGAAGGCTCGCTATAATATCTTTGTCTGCGGGGGCACGGGCTCGGGGAAGACAACCTTCCTGAATGCTCTGTCGAACTTCATCCCCCATGACGAGAGAGTCATTACCATCGAGGACACCGCGGAGCTGCAGATCGAGAATGTCGATAACCTCGTGCGGCTGGAGACGAGAAATGCGAACTCCACCGGAGCCGGTGAGATCTCCATGACGGACCTCATCAAGTCCTCCCTCCGTATGCGGCCGGACCGCATCGTTGTCGGAGAGGTCCGAGGAGGCGAGGCACTGGACATGCTGCAGGCAATGAACACGGGCCACGACGGTTCGCTCTCCACGGGCCACGCAAACTCCACGAGGGATATGCTGAGCCGTCTGGAGACGATGGTTCTGCAGGGGGCGGCAAACGTCCCGCTGGAGGCGATCCGGCAGCAGATCGCATCGGCCGTGGACATCATCGTGCATCTCTCGAGGCTCCGGGACCGCTCCCGAAAGACGATGGAGATCACGGAGGTCCTGGGATATGAGAATGACGAGATCATCTTAAATCCCCTCTATGTCTTTGAGGAGTCGCCGGAAAGCACGGTGGCGAAGGTCAGGGGTGTTCTCAAGAGAACGGAGAACCGGATGCAGAACGATTTCAAGCTCCGGCTTGCCGGAATACGGGAGACGATCTGAGGAAGCGCCCTTTAAAGGAGGAAGACTTGTTCGGGAAAAAGCAAAAAAAGAAGAAGGAGCCGAAGTACATCATCTCGCCTCTCGGCACTCCGCTCCTGAACTATAAGGTCTACTGCATGTCCTTTTCCGAGAGGCTCAGGACCTTTCTCGCCGCGCTTTTACTCGGAGGAGGAGTGAGCCTGGTCTTCTACGGAAATCAGTTTCTGGATTTCTCGGGGAGGCCCACGGGCGCGACCGCGACAGGGAATGTCGTGATCTTCCTTGTCGTAGGCTCCATCGCCGGGATCTTCGCCCAGTCGATCCGCAGCAAGATGCTCCAGAAGAAGCGGATCACGGAGCTCTCGATACAGTTTCGAGGCTTCCTGGAGGCCCTCGCGGTGGCGCTGTCCAGCGGCATGAACATGAATGACTCTTTACAGAGCGTCTATAAGGATCTGGTGCTGGAGTACACGAGGGACTCCTGGATTGTCAAGGAGACGGAGGAGATGATCTCCGGGATGCGGAACAATATCCCGATAGAGGATATGATCCGCTCCCTCGGGGAGAGGAGCGACAACAGGGACATCCGGAATTTCGCGACGGTCTTCAATGTGAGCTACCGCGCCGGAGGAAATATCCGGGACATTGTCCGCCGCACCGCGGACATCATCGGGGAGAAGATCGAGATCAGCGGGGAAATTGCGACGGCGATCTCCTCCAACAAGCTGCAGTTCAATGCGATGATGGTCATCCCGGTCTTTCTGATCCTGATGCTCCGGGCCATGGGGGGGAACTTCGCGAAGAGCTTCTCCACGCCGCTCGGTGTCATAGCGACGACCTTCGCACTCGGCATATTTGTTCTGGCGTTTTTGCTGGGGCAGAAGATCATGGATATCAAGGGATGAGAGTATGCAGACAGGACTTTTGATCATCGGGAGTATCCTCTCCCTGCTCTTCATCGCTCAGCTCTTCCGGGGGCAGGGCTATGAGGCGCTGGTGGAGGGGGTAGACGAGAAAAAATATCCCCTGAAGGAGCTCTATGTGGTCGGCTTCGCCTGGAGCCACGGTCCGCCCTTTTCGCTGAGAGGCGCCATGGGAGACCGCCTGAAGAAACAGGCGGCGCTGATCTATGGCCCTCAGTATGCGGATTACTACGCGAATCTGCAGTGGGCGATGGGGATTACACTGGTGCACCTCATCAGCGCTGTCACCTGCATCTATGCGGCCTGGCAGAACAGCGGCACGACCTTCCTGATCGGGATGTTCATCGCACTTCTCGCGGGCGTCTACGCCGTCGAGAATATGCATAATGAACTCTCGAAGCGGACGGCGGACTGCGAGCTGGAGCTCCCGGAGGTCGTCTCCACTATGGCGATCCTGGTCAACTCCGGGATGGTGCTCCGGGACGCCTGGAGGATGATCGGGGAGAGCTCGGAGGGCGCGATCTATAAGCTCATGCGGGAGGCGGGGGAGAACATGCAAAACGGCTACTCCGACGCGGACGCAATCCTGCTTTTCGGCAGGGCGACGGATTCGCCGGAGATCATCAAGTTCACCAGCGCCCTTTTGCAGAGCATGGAGAAGGGTGGCTCGGAGCTTCCGCTCTTTCTCGCGAAGGAGTCCTCGGAGCTTTGGAGCAGCAAGAGGCAGAAAACCCTGCAGCTTGGGGAGAAGGCCTCGGCGAAGCTTCTCGCTCCCATCATGCTGGTTTTTATCGGCATCATCATTATAATCATGGCAGCGGCCTTTGCGGGCTCACTGTTCTAAATATAGAAAGAGAAGGAAGGAGGAGAAAGAATGGACAGGTTAAATGATTTGCTGCTGGCCGGAAAGATCCGGGCGGAGCATGGTCTCGATGCATTCCTTTCTGAGGAGCGCGGAGATACCAACTTCATCTCGATGCTGATTATCATCGCTATCGCCGTTTTCCTCGGCGGGCTTTTCAAAACCATGGGCCAGAGTATTCTCACCACAGTGCAGAATAAGGTCTCCCAGTTCGTCAACGGCCTGTAAAGGGAAACCCGTTGATTGCAGGGATCAACAGCTAGACGGAGCCGGTCCGGAGGGGCGGGCGCTCAGGAGAGGGCGATACAAAACGCTGCCATGATGAACTTTAGCGGGTATTGTCCTCGATAGAGTACCGTACTCCGGGCCGCTCTGCAGGAAAGCGAGACGGAAGAGAGAACAGGGGAAATGATATCATACGGGAACCTGATTTGCGGTCTGGGATGGGCGGCGCTTACGCTGCTTGCGATATTCCTGACACAGAAATATTATATTCCGATGCTTGCCCAAAGGGCGGGGAGGGAGGAGACGGCTCCCAATCTTCCGAGGATCAGAGGCGGGCGCGATTACGGGCGGATTCTGGAAGCCGCGGCTCTCATCGGGATCGCCGTGTTTTCCTTTTTCTGCGGCTGTTTCACCCGGGCGGTGGCCGTCGATCCCGCGGCGTTTGCCAAGATCCTGCTTGCTTTTATGGTGCTCACGGTCTCCGCGGTGACGGATGCCCGGCTTCAGATCATACCGAATCCGTGTCCGGTCGTGATGCTCGTTGGCAAGCTTCTCATCGGTATCTGCGAGCTGATTTTTCTGAAGGCCGAACCACTCGCCCTTCTTATAAACAGCTTTTCCGCGCTTTTGATCGCGCTTATTTTTCTTTTGATCATGGCGAAGCTTTCCGGGGGCGGGATCGGAATGGGGGATGTCAAGCTTTTCAGCGCACTGGGTTTTCTGTGCGGACTCGCGGCATTCTGCATTACGCTTTTGTTTTCCTTTGTCCTCTGCGCCTTGTTTTCGATCCCCGCGCTTATCATGAAGAAGAAGGGACTGAAGGATGCGCTCCCGCTGGGGCCGTTTATCCTGATTGCCTTTGGTCTTTCCATACTCTTTTCCATGATCTAGGACGCGGCAGGACCGTATACCATGTAGAGAGGTAGCGATTTGAAGCTGAATAAAATTACAGTCACCATAGGCCTCCTGCTCCTCATCGTGATCGGCTGGAACAGGACGGTGGCGGAGCGGAACAAGACGAGAGCGGCATACGAAAACTACCTCGGGACAGCGGCGGATTATATGAAGCGCGGTCTTTACCAAAAGGCCGGGGAGGAGTATAAAAGCGCGGCGAAGCTGAAGCCGTCGGAGGAGGTCTACACCGGGCTCCTGAACGCCTGCAAGGCGGCCTATGAGGAGAATCAGAGGACCTATTCGACCTATCTGGATGCCGCGAGGGAGGCCGCGACCGCATACAGCGGGAATGCGGATTTCGCCATGCAGCTTGCGAAGCTGCTCGTCGTGAAGGAGGATTACAGCTCGGCCTGCTACTATCTGAAAAAGGCGAAGGAAAGAGGGGCCTCCGGGGAGGATTTCGAACAGCTTCTCCTGGAGATCCGCTATATCTTCGATACGGACTGGCGGAGCTATCGGGATTTTCGAAGTGCGGTGAACGGCTTCTACGAGGTCTATGATGAGGAGGGCTGGACCTACCTCTCCGACAACGGGGATGAGACAGACTTTAAGAAGCTCAGCTTCGCGGGGCCGGTGGGAGAGTCCGGAATCCGTCTGATCGGGGAGGACAATGCGCTCCGAATCTCGGACGGAAAGCATGTCACACAGGGGATCCTGGAGGGGGACGCACCCACAGAGGTCGGCGTCTACAGCGAAAAGCTCTTCCCCGCGAGGGTCGACGAGCGTGTCTCCTACTACGGAGTTATGGGGGACAAGGTTTTCGGGGACTATGAAAATGCCGGGAGCTTCACGGACGGCAAAGCGGCGGTATCGGACAGCGAGGGCTGGAGATTGATCGATACCACGGGGAAGACCGTTTCCGAGGGAAGCTATGAGGAGATCCGCTTAAACCTGGATGGGAGCTGGATCAAAAAGGGCGTCATGCTGGCGAAGCAGGACGGAAAGTATCATCTCTACAATCAGAAGGAGAAAATGATCGGCGATTTCTCGGCGGATGATGTGGATGTGATCACATCGGACGGCGTCTTTGCCTTTATGCAGGACGACAAGTGGGGCTTTGCGGACACAAAGGGGAATGTGCTCATCGCTCCGGAGTACGAGAGTGCGAAGAGCTTTTCCAATCAGATCGCGGCGGTCGCGAGTGATGGGAAGTGGGGCTTCATCGATATGGACAACAAGCTTGTGATTCGTTATCAGTTTTTGAGCGCGGACTATTTCTCCCCTTCCGGCTTATGCATGGTGGAGACCGGACAGAAGCTCTGGCAGTTCATCCGCCGGAAGGTGACGGAGTAGAGATAGATATAAAGATAAAAAAAGAGAAGTGTTGTAAGAGAACAGAACGCATACGCTTTGGCGGGGAGGAAAATCCATTGAAGAGAAGAGAGAAGAGGACCTTTTTGATCGCGGCTTTGCTGCTCCTTGCACTGGGACTTGGCGCCTGCGGAGGGAAGAAGCAGGATGATGGCGGAGGAAAGGAAGACGCGAAATCCGAGCAGGTGGCGAAGAGCAGCGACTCGTATTTTGAGTGGAGCGGGGACAAGATCTCAAGCCTAAGCGAGGAGGGTGCGAAGCAGAAGACGCTCACGATCCCGGCAAAGTGCAAGGGCTTCACAGACCATATCTTCCTTCTCCGGGAGAATTCCGTAGAGGAGGTCCGCTTTGAGAGCGACGAGGACATCCCGCTGGACGGCGCGTTCACGCAGTCCTCTGTGAAGAAGGTGCAGCTTCCCGCGAAGCTGACAAAGATCGGGGATGCGGATTTCCAGCACTGTGAATCGCTGGAGGAGATCGAGGTCCCCGCATCCGTGACGGAGATCGGAAAGTTCGCCTTCGCCTATGACGGCGCGCTGAAGACGGTCAAGTTCGCGGGGGAGGGCGTGCAGAAGCTCGGCGACAATGCCTTTCAGAACTGCAAGGCGCTCAAGGATATCACGCTTCCGGATACGGTGACGGAGATCGGGAAGAACTGCTTTTCGGACAATACGGCTCTTAGCACGGTGAGACTGCCGCAGGATATCAAGAAGATCGGGGGCTATGCCTTTGCGGGGAGCGGTGTGACATCCGTCTATGTTCCGGAGAAGGTCACGCTGGAGTCCATCGAGCACTCCTCCTTCGCTGTGCTGGACACTACGACAGCCTATGTCGTAGAGGGCTCCTGGTTCGATCAAAACTACGACAGCGGCATGCTGGAGGGAGTCTTCGACAAGAAAGAATATTACGACGGGAAGTAAAAGGCGAGAGGGCTTTCCGCGGCTATGCGGGGAAGGCCGCGAGACAAAAGCGCGCGGAATTGCCTTTCGCTTTGATTCGATAAATGAATTCCATGCCGGAATCAGCGGCCGGAAGAAGCATCGGGAGGGGGGATCTCATGAGACGGGAGGACGAGCGGGGAACCGTCATACTGGAATGGTCGATCGGGATAACGTTTTGTATCTTTATCCTGATGTTTTTCCTCAGCTTCAGCATTTTTCTCTATCAGAAGGTCATGGTCAAGGTCGCGGCGAATGAGGCCGCGGAAATTGTGGCGGAGACCTATAAGTTCGGGGAGCTTCCGGATCCGGAAAGTATCTCGAAGGAGGACATCACAAAGATCGGCCTCTACCGTTATCTCCTGCCGGGGAAGCTGTCCGACAGGCACAATGCGGGAGTCGCGAAGGCGACCCGCTTCTTCGATGACCGCCTGACGAAGGCGACGCTTGCGAAGGACAACGGCGGGCTTTCTGTGAAGGTGGAGCGAAAGGTCGATGATATCGGGCGCTGTCACTACATCGTCACGGTGAGCAAGGGCTATACCTTCCTCTTCGGGAAGCTGCTCCGGGCGGCGGGGCAGAAGGAGACGGAGCAGCTGAGTGCGCAGGCGGTGACCTCGGACTTTGATGCATCCTATTATATCAATACGATCAAATTCACAAAATATGCGCTGAAAAAAGCGCAGGGGCTGTCTACTATCGTGGGAGCGGTCAATTCTCTCATAGAGCTGATCAACAGCACGTTTAAGATCGGGGGAAGCCTGACGGGACACTAGGGCGGAAGGGGGAGCCGGGCCCTGCATGGTTCCCGATGGAGATATCAGTTCCCCGGAGGAAGGAAGAGAGGTACAGCGTGAATATCAGAAAAACTTTCAAAGCTCTGCGCGGGTTTCTACGCCGTTATGTCAACGGCGGGAAGGGGATGCTCTCCCTCTTTCTCGCCTTTACAGTCTCACCGCTTCTCATGTGCACTTTTGTCTTTGTGGAGTATGCGAGGTACCAGAGCGCAAATGAGATCATGCGGGAGCTGATGGGGAGCTCGGTCTTCTCCACGCTCGGAAACTACGACAGCTATCTGGAGGAGCGCTTCGGTCTTCTCTCTGTAGATCAGAAGACGGATATCGCTTCTACCAATAAGGGATACCTCTCGGAGAATTTGAAGTCCATGGGGCAGGGGCTGACGCTGTCCTCCTCCGATGCCTCGGGGACGCAGGCTCTCTACGATCCCGAGATCCTCTCCCAGCAGCTCTATGACTACAGTGAGCTCTCCGTTCCCGTGAATACCATCGTGGAGGGAGTCAATCTCAAGGAGCTGGTCCAGAATCTGGAGAAGGCGGAGTGGCTGGAGCCGCTGAAGAAGAATATCGATACGGCAAAGATCGCGGAGGACGCGGCAAAGGACGCCGAGAAGCTGGTTCAGGCGGTGATTGACGGCGTAAAGCACGCCCAGGACTTTTCAAAGAAGGGCAAGACCTATGGCGAGAAGTATCAGAGCTTTGAGACGGCTGTCGTGGATCTTGCGGAGGCGAAGAAGGACAAGGGCGAGGAAGGCGGAGACGACGGAACGGATCTGAAGTCGAAGGAGGATGCCGCGGAGTCTGCCGCAAGGGACTACAGCAGCGCGGCCTCCGACTTTAACGACAGCCTGAAAAAGGTCTCCGACGATATGACGTCGATCGTATCAGCCAACGCCGATCTGAAGAAGGATCTCGATAAGCTGCATGAGGAAATGGAGAAGAGAAAGGGCGAAGGGAGCGATGATTCGAAGGCTGCGGGCTCCATTGCGGAGGATTCCTGCACCTGGCTCCAGAAAATAAACGATCTCGTCTTAAACTTCTACTCCACGAATGTGAAGGATAATTATCAGGCTCTGGTGAACCAGGAGCAGGCGGCCTTACGGACGCAGATGCAGACGTTGAATCTCTTTAAAGCATCCGAGGTGGGGGAGGACTGGGATGCCTCGACCGTGCAGAGCAAATACGGAAAGGTCCCGATCACGAGCTTTGCGATCAGTATCGGGGAGACCATGGCGCTGCTGGAGACGGACCTTGCGGCGGCGGCGACCGCAGACACGGAATCCGTCCATGATATCCTGGATATCGCGGATCTTGGGAACCGGCTTTTACAGACCTCGGTGCTCTACGATATCTCTCTGGATTCCAAGATCAACGCATCTCTTCTCGTGCACCAGGATGTCAATGATACCAGCGCGATCGCTACGGTAGAGGGACTGACCGGGATGATCAGCTCGGCGAAAGACTTTGCGGACGGCGTCATGGGGCTCAACGTCCTGAAGGCAATCTCGAGCTTCGTGACCTTTATCGGAAATGTCATAAAGTTCTTTGCCTCGGTGGTCTACTGGATCGGAACCCGCTTTGTCAACCTGGCCACGCTCATTCTGGATCTCCCGAAGTTCTACCACCACCTTCTCATGTACGGCTATGCGGCCTATGATCTTCCAAACCGCACGCTCTATAAGGATGGAAAGACTTTGACCGGCTACGGCTACTCCAAGATTTTCAACCTGGCCGGAGGCTCAGCGGATAAGCTTTCGGCGGTGATCAACTCCGGAGGATCTCTGCTGGACTTCTCCGGTATGCACGATGAGTCGGGCTCGGATCCGATGTTCAAGGGAGCGGAGCTTGAGTACATGCTCACCGGGGCGAACTCAGAGTATGTCAGTCAGGCGGCGGCCTTCTTCGACTACTATATGTTCCGCTTTGTCGCGGATATCGTCGCGGTTTCGAAATCGGATATCCTGGAGGCGGTCTCCGCCCTGGGGCCGGTCCGTATCGCGCTGACCATCATTTTCATGATTATGGAGCCCTTCTTCGATGTCGTGATCCTCGCAAACGGAGGCAAGGAGTATCTCTTTAAGAAGACGGCCTATATGTCCTTTGAGGGGCTTCCGGCTCTGGTCAAGGATCTTGTGGATGTGTCCAGCCTCAAAGACGATATGAAGGGAGATATCAAGAAGACCTTCGGTGATGCCGGGAAGAAGGGAAAGGGCTCGAAGCCCTGGATGGAGGCCGGAGGACTTGCCACAAAGGACGGCATCCTGGAGATGGACTACACCGAGCACGGGCTTCTCTTGCTCTTGATCTGTGCCCCGGAGCAGATCTATCTGAAACGTCTTCAGAATCTGATCCAGCTGGAGGCGAAGGAAAACTACAAGGGGAAGGTGGACTTCTCCTTGACCAAGGCATATACCTGTATCTCGTCGAATGCGAGCTATAAGCTGAATCCCATGGTGAAGCTGGACAGCCGCATGACGAGCGGCGTTACGGTCAAGAAGAAAAAGGATCTTTCCTACTAGCAGCGGCATGCAGGCGGGTAAGAATGCGGCCTGGGAAAGGAATCCAAGGAGGAAATCATGAGAAATCAGGGACGGCAGAGCGGTTCCGTGACGCTGGAGGCGGCGATTATCCTTCCGATCTTCTGCGCGCTTTTCATGGCGCTGAACGGGATGTTCTTCATCTTCTCCGCTCAGAACCAGATCACGCACGCTCTGGTACAGTCTGCAAACAGCATGGGGATGGATGCCTACGCCAATGAGGCCATAGAATCCTTCTTTGACAAGGGCTGGAACTTCTGGGGGAGCCTCACCGACCTTTTCATGGATCTTGGGAGAAGGGCGATGACAAACGGCTATTATACCTCCCCGGATGACTGGTATAAGGATGGATCCGGGAGCAATGTGGCGAAGAAGCGCTTCGTCGCCTATCTCACCGGAACAGACGGATCCTCCGGGGAGGCGGACGCGCAGGAAAAGCTGAAGAGACTCGGCGTCGAGAACGGACTGAGCGGGATGGACTTTTCGGTGGAGAAGGAGGATAAGAACTTCAAGATCACGGTGAAGTATAAGCTGTCATTTTGGTTCGACCCCTTTAATACGGCAAAAATCCCCATGGAGCAGACCGTAAAGGCCAGGCTTTGGGGAGTGAAATAGGGAGAACGCTTTCCTGTATCGGCGTTTTCCAGCGAGCTAAGGGACAGGGATCCGGGCTTTCCGGAGGGGATGAGGGAGTGTAGAGGAATGAAAGAATTTAGCATTGAGAATCAGGGAGCGAACAGCTATCTTGTCTACGAGGTCGATGCGGAGGAGAAGCTGGACGCGATCAGCCTGGGGATGCTGACCGGGAACCGGATCAGAGGACTTGCTGCCACCAGCTTCATGCAGCTGGATGACAGGAAATTTATCCGCTTCAATATCACGGCGAAGATCACAGCGGACCAGTTTTTCAGCCGGCCCGTGACGAAGAAGAGTTTCCTCGGCGTCTTCTCCGGGATCGCGGACGCCCTGATCTCAGCGGAGGATTACATGCTGGATCCCCGCTCGCTCATCCTGGATTTAAACGAGATCTTCACGGATGTGTCGACGGGGGAGAGCGAGCTCATCTGCCTCCCGATCGAGGACAGAAAGTCCGACAGGGATCCGAAGCAGTTTTTAAAGGAGACCATGTTCGGTGCGCAGTTCGATCCCTCTGAGGATGGAAGCTATGTGACGAAGATCCTGAATTATCTGAACGGAAATACCGCCTTCTCCCCCATGGATTTCAAGGGTCTTCTCGAGGATATCAAGAAGGAGGAAAAGCTCCAGGAAAAGGCGGAACGGAGACAGGAGAGCGCGCTTTCCGGAGGAACGGAGGCCTCTCTCTTTCCGGAGAGCGCCGGAATCGGAAATGGAAACGGAAACGGGAGCGGCAGTATATCCGCAAGCTACAGCTCCTATCATCCCGCATCGGCTGCGCCGCTCTCCGCATCCCCCGCTCCCTCGGCAGAGCCCGAGGAGAGCACAGAGGAGAGTGTGGACATCCCGGAGGACATCCCGAAGGAGGAGCGGATCTCCCTCTTCTACCTTTTGCAGCATTACAATGGGGATCGGGCCAAGCAGTACATGGCGCAGCAAAAGCAGCTGAAGGCGCGAAAGGCCGCTCTGAAGCAGGCATCTCAGCCGGCATCGGGAAAGCAGAAGCAGAAACAAAAGCAGAAATCCTTCGGCTTCTCTGTGCCCGGTCTCGGGGGCGGGGAGCAGAACAAAGCGGCAGCCCCTCAGAAGGCAAACGGCGGAGCTCCGAAGGCAGACTTCGGCTTCCAGGTTCCCGGAAGAGCGCCGACCCCCGCCGCAGAAAACAGGAATCCGGCCCCGCAGAAGGAGACGGCCCCGCCGCCAAAGGCGGGAGCTCCGATCGCACAGAGCTCCACGCTCAATTTCGGAGAGACGACCGTCCTCGGAGGGGGAGCGGGCATCGGGGAGACGACGGTGCTCAGCCATACAGAGCGGCCGGACGCCCCAAAGTCCCCGTTTCTGATCCGCCTGAAAAATAATGAGCGCATCCCGATCAACAAGCCGGTCTTCCGCCTCGGAAAGGAAAAGAGCTTTGTGGACTACCTGATCAGCGACAACGGAGCGATCAGCCGGAGCCACGCCAACATCGTCGGGAGAAACGGGAGCTATTATGTGGTGGACAACAATTCCACAAACCACACCTTCCTGAACGGGAAGATGCTGGAGAGCAATGTGGAGACCGCCCTGGAGGACGGCTCGAGGATCCGCCTCGGGAACGAGGACTTCGAGTTTAAGCTTCTTTGAGCCTTTCGCCCCGTTCTGAGTCCGGGACGGGGGAAAGCCGGGACAGAGGAGATATGAATTATATCGCTATGGCATCCTCGGATGCCGGTATGGTTAAAGAAACGAATCAGGACAGCTATTTTGCGGAGATCAGCTCGACACCGATCGGGAAGGTGGCCTTTGCCATCGTCTGTGACGGGATGGGAGGGCTGGACAGAGGGGAGCTTGCCAGCGCATCCGTGACGGAGGCCTTCCGCCGCTGGACCAAGGAGAGGCTCCCCTCTCTTTGCGTACAGGAGATTCCGGATCAGGAGATCCGGCAGGACTGGACGGAGATCGCGCTTTCCTATAATGAGAAGCTCCAGCGCTACGGCAGAGAGCATCAGATCCGTCTCGGCACGACGGTGACATCCCTCCTCCTCACGGAGTCCCGCTACTATATCATGAATGTGGGGGACACGAGGGCCTACGAGATCACGAACCGCATCCTCCAGATCACGAGGGATCATACCGTGATCGAGAGGGAGATCGAGATGGGAAATCTGACGCCGGAGGAGGCGGAGACGGATCCGCGCCGCAGCGTCCTTTTGCAGTGCATCGGCGCTTCGGAGGAGATCTATCCGGATTTCTTCTTCGGGAGACCGAGGCTGAATTCCGTCTACCTCCTCTGCTCCGACGGCTTCCGCCATAAGATCAGCAATGCGGAGATTCACAGGCATCTGAATGCAGATGTCTGCGCGAGCCCGGAGGAGATCAAACGGAACATCGATCGCCTGATCGCCCTGGATATGAGGCGGATGGAACAGGACAATATCACGGCGATCGCGATCCGCACCTATTAATAAAGAGGGAGATCCCGCCCCGGTTTTAGCCTTTAGCATAGAAGGGTGATCTTCCGCCATAGCCGGAAGATCGGCGGATATTTCCCGGCTTTGGCATAGAGGGGGCGGAGCGGAGGGAGTCTGGCTGCTGTGAATGCAGCGAGGATTTTAAATCGGAAATATTGCCCGCCCTCCGGGGCGGGGATTTTTGGGAGGAAGCCATGCTCGAGATCGGCTCTGTGATAGATGGAAAATATAAAATCCTGAGCGTGATCGGGAGAGGCGGAATGAGCGTCGTCTACATGGCGATCAATGAGAAGGCCAACAAGACCTGGGCGGTCAAGGAGGTCCGAAAGAACGCGGTCATAGACTTTGAGGCGGTGAAGAGAAGCCTGGTCGTGGAGACCAATATGCTGAAGAAGCTGCATCACCCGAACCTCCCCAGCATCGTCGATGTGATCGAGAGCAGCGATGTTTTCCTCATCGTGATGGATTATGTGGAGGGAAACTCCCTCGGACAGGCACTCGAGGAGTACGGCGCCCTCCCGGAGGCCTATGTGATCGCCTGGGCCAGGCAGCTTTGTGATGTACTGGGCTATCTCCACACGCGGAAGCCTCCGATCATCTACCGGGATATGAAGCCGGGAAATATCATGCTGAGGCCGGACGGCAGGCTTTCTCTCATCGACTTCGGGACGGCGAGGGAGTTCAAGGCAGCGAAAAATGAGGACACCACCTGCCTCGGGACGGTCGGCTACGCCGCACCGGAGCAGTTTGGAAATGTGGGTCAGACCGACGCCAGGACGGATATCTATGGTCTGGGGGCGACCCTCTACCACCTCGTCACGGGAAAGAATCCCTCCGAGCCGCCCTATGAGATGAAGCCGATCCGGGAGATCGATCCGACCTTTTCACAGGGGCTTGAGAGGATCATCCTAAAGTGCACGGAGAAGAATCCGGAGGACCGCTATCAGTCGGCGGCGGAGATGATGTATGCTCTGGACCACATCGAGGAGATTGACGACAGCTTTCGGAGGAGACAGCGCTGGAAGCTGGGCCTCTTTCTCCTCGCGGCGAGCCTTGCGGCGGGCTTTTTCGCGACAGGCTTTCTCTCTGTTTATTCTGCGGACAGACAGGCGGCGGGCCGCTACGAGGATCTCCTGATGGACGCAAGGCAGATGTCCGACCTTAGGGAGAGGGAGGCCGCCTATGTGAGGGCGATCGCGATCCCGGATATGGGAGGAAACAAGGAAGCTTATCTCGCCCTGATCGAGGGTTATAAGGAGGACGGGAACTTCACGACGGAGGAGGCAGAGGAGCTGGAGTCTCTGATCCGGAAGCACCGGAATGAGCTCTTCCTGGATCTCCCCGGCTATATCGAGGTCTGCTACGAGACCGGAAAGCTTTTCTGGTACTATTACTCCTATGGGGACGGCGGAGAGAACCGCGTGACCCGCGCAAAGAGCGCCGCCGGCTGGTTTGAGACGGTGCTGAGTCTTGCGCCGAAGGAGGATCCGAAGAGAGGGATGGCGGAGGCCTATGCCACGATCGGGGCCTTTTACCGGGACATCGCGAGCAATATCGCGGAGGGAAAGGACAATGGGAGCTATGCGCCCCTCTTCCAGAGCATGGAGAGTCTGATCGACAGCGTGGCCTCCGATGAGAATGAGAGCGAGATGGTCCGCTTTGAGCTCATGAACTTTTCCGAGATGACATTGATGCAGTATGCGGATAAATTCCGGCGGGACGGGATCTCGGAGGAGAGGGCGGAAGCGCTGCTTTCGCTTCTATGGAAGCTCGGCGGGATGACGGAGGCCTCCAATGATACGACGGATGCTCTGAAAAAAGAGCTTCTGGGGCGGAAAAATGACGCGGAGGAGGCGATACGGACGGCATACGGGGCGGAGGCCGGCGCATGAATATAGAATCCTTAAATCAGTTTTCAGGGCTTTGCTTTATCCTGTCCGCGGTCTTTTTTCTCCTGGCCGTCGTATTGTTCATCGTCTTTCGCATCCCCCTGGTGATCGGCTATCTCAGCGGTCGGGCGGAGAGGAGGGCGATCGAGGCGATTCGGGAGAGGAATCAGGACACGGGAGGAGAAAGCGGCGCTCTGAACGGAGAGATCGATATGTCCCGCCTGAACCAGAAGAATCAAAAGAACTGGACAGAGAGGCTCCGGGAGCTTCGCTCTCCGGCATCGAGGCTCCGGGAGACGGCGGCATCCTTTATCGGCTCCGGAGAGATCGGAGGGAGACAGACCGGGAGCGGCTTCCCCCTTCCTCCCCTCTCCGTAGGAGAGAGCACGGGGAGAAGCGGGATAGAGGAGGGAAGCGGCTCCGCGGAGACAGAGCTTCTCTATGATCCCTCCCGCTCTTCTTCCGGGGAGACGGCCCTGCTTTCCGAATTAGCGGAGGAGCCCTCCGATTCCCGTTCTCTCCCGGAGGAGGAAAAGACAGAGCGGAAAGAGAGAGCGGAAGAAAAAGAGGAACGGGAAGAGAAGAAAGAAGAGAAACCGAAAGAGGAAGAGAAACGGGAAGAAAAACAGGAAGAAAAACAGGAAGAAAAGCGGGAAGAGAGCTATCGGGTGGATGTGGAGATGGGATCAAAGACCGCGAAGGACTTGATCCGCTGAAGGAATCTATGAAGGATATTCGAAGGAAGGCTTTTTTCAATATGCGTTCAGGGCATGGGAACTGGCAGAGGGCTTTGCTCTGCCTTTTTTTTGGAATCGTTTTCTTAAGCCGCTCCGGGGGCAGCTTTTCGGCCTATGCGGTCGGAACAGAGGGCGGCGCCCCGGCTTCGAATGAGGCAGCTGCCCCGGCGGAGGCTCCCGCTCCGGTGGAGACCGCTGCTCCTGCCTCCAATGTCGAGATCAGCTTCAGCCTTTCCCCGGAGAACGGAGAGCCCGTCAACAATATCTATAACGGGGATATCAAGGTCTCTGTCCACGCGCGGGCCGGTCTTCTCGATCCCGCGACAGGCCTTCGCTCCGTCGAATACACAGTCTACAACGCGGGGGTGCAGACGCAGTCGGGAACGCTCTTTTCCCTTCAGGAGGGGCAGGGGAGCTCGGACGGAGAGGCGGATCGCTATGAGATCGATGGGGAATTTCTGCTGAAGAGCGAGCTGAACGAGGGAAATGAGATCCTCATCACTGTTCTTGCGACGGACAAGGCGGGGAATCCCGCGGCGCAGTCGGGGCAGGTCGCGATCGATGCCACCGCTCCTCTCCTCCGCATGGAATATGACAATAATGAGGTTCAGAACGGAAAATATTTCAAGCAGGGAAGGGTGGCCTATATCGCCGTCACAGAGCGGAATTTCTCCCCGGACAGCACACTGATTCAGATCGAGTCCTCCGATGCCGCTCCCCCCTCTCCAAACGGCTGGACGAGGCAGGACCCGGAGGATGGGAGCGACCCCGTCTGGACGACAGCCATCCCCTTTACCGAGGACGGAGAATACCTTTTGAGGATCTACTGCATTGACAGCGCGGGGAATGCCGCACTGAAGACAGACTACGGGAAGGGCACGGAGGCTCCGCTCGACTTTTGCATCGACAAGACGGCGCCCAGGCTGGGGATCGACGGGCTCAGCGCAGAGTCCGTAAATCCCGGCAATGTGGGGCCCTCTGTCCACTGCGAGGATCGAAACCTGGATAAGGACAGCATCCGGATCCGGCTCAGCGGAGAGAAGCACGTGGAGGGGGAGCCGGACGGAGATATCTCGGAGGGGGAGGGGAGCTACCGCTTTTCCCTCCGCGATTTTCCGCATACGAAATCCGAGGACGATGTCTATCGTCTCTTTGCGGAGGCCTCGGATCTTGCGGGGAATACAGCCTCCGCCGAGCTTCGCTTTTCCGTGAACCGCTTTGGTCCGACCTTTATCCTGGGGGAGGGGACGAGGGCGCTGAATGGGAAATACGCGAGAGAGCCCTCCGATATAGAGCTTCGTGAGATCAGTCTCGGTCCGGTCAGAGAGAGCAGCATGACAATATTTCGAAATGCCGTCCCCCGGAAGCTCGAGGCGGGGAAGGACTACAGCGTGGAAAGCTCCGAGGGGAGCGGGGGCTGGGTGGAAACGAGCTATACGATAGCGAGAGAGAATTTCTCGGAGGACGCGCTCTACAGCGTGAATCTCCGCGCCGAGGATCAGGACGGAGCGGTGACGGGCAATACGCAGGAGGAGAAGGGCGCAGCGATTCGCTTCGGCATCGACAGGACCGCCCCGGAGCTCTTCCTTCCGAACCTCGAGACAGGAGGGACCTATCCCACGGACAAGCTGGAGACGGATATCGTCGCATCGGACAACCTGCGCCTGGAAAGTCTCGTCGTCTATTTTGACGGGGAGGAGGCCAGGAGGTGGAATGCAGAGGAGATCGCGGAGAGCGGGAAGGAGGGAGTTTTTCCCTTTTTGATCTCCGGAAACAGCACGGCGCCGCACACGCTCAGGGTGCTTGCGGTGGATGCCGCAGGGAACCAGTCGTCCGTGGACATCACGGATTTCATCGTGACGACAAATCCGATTGCCCGCTTTCTCCGAAACCGGATCCTTATGCAGAACGCGCTGATCGGGCTTTTGCTCGCCGTCATTGCGCTCTTCCTGGTCGTAAACCTGAAGGAAATCCGGAAAAAACTGAGGAAATAGGATTTTTAGTCCAGAAAGAGGCGGAGCACCCTGCTTTTATCGATCAGAAAGATCGCCATGATCATGAAAAGATGCGCGATCAGAGTGCTCACGATGACGCCGTTTGACTTCCAGAGAAAGCCGGAGTGAAAGCCGTAGTAGATCACCGCCCCCGAGTAGGCACTCATCAGGAGAAGGATGGGGAGGTTTGTGAGGATGCCCCGGAGATCGTTCAGGAAGTTTTCGAAGGTGACATCGAAGTAGACGAAGCGTCCGATGATCAGCGTCATGAAGTAGAGGATCAGATTCTCATAGTTCAGATCCTCGTAGATGAAGCGGATGTAGAGGAGGATCAGGACAACATAGAGGGCGCTCACAAGCCGGATGGAGGATTCCTGCTTTACATCAAGATGCCGAAGCGGCACGAGGAAGCAGTCCAGAAAGCGGTTCAGGAGCATGGAGATCAGGAGAAAGAGGATCAGCATCCAGTCCTTATAGCTCTTCCAAAGAGTGGAGAGCGGTCCGCCGATCCGGTCGTTTATGATGTAGTAGAGGGCCAGGATCAGGAGGACGGAGCAGCTCGCAAAGACCATCTCATAGAAGCTCTCGAGAATCTCCAGAGCCTTTAGGTCGCTCCGGGCGCGGGAGCGGGGGAATCCGCGCCCCTCCTCTTCCTCCTCCTCTCTTTCATCCCTTTTGTACTGAATCCGCGCCGCTGCGAGGATGAGGGCCAGAACGAGGAGGAGCCCCAGGAAGGAGATCAGGAAAAAGGGCAGGGCATTTTCGTAATTAAAATAGTGTTTGGCATAGCGGGACATGAAAAACTCCTTTTCGGGCTGCTTTATCGGCGCATCTCTTCCGAGGCGGAAGAGGGAATTTCTTTCAGGGCGGAGATCTCCGCCTCTTTTAATTTTCGGTACTCTCCCAGCTTTAGCGCTTCGTCCAGCCTAAGAGGTCCGAAGGCAATGCGCTTTAGGAAAAGGACCTCCTTTTTCTTTGGGAGCGCGAGGAACATTTTCTTGATCTGATGGAATTTTCCTTCCGTGATCCGGACGCATGCCTCGGATATTATGTCCTCTGCGGAAAGGATCGTGAGCTCTGCGGGAAGGGCGGTGAGGTCTTCATCGTAGCGAAGACCGCGTCGAAAGAGCTCGGCGTCGGACTCTGTGAGTCTTCCGCTTACGCGGACGAAATAGAGCTTAGGCACATGGCTTTTCGGGCGGAGGAGCCTGTGGGAGAGGGGGCCGTCGTTACTGATGAGGAGAAGGCCCTCGCAGTCCTTATCCAGACGCCCGACGGGGAAGAGGTCCCTTCTCCTGTTCTCCCGGATCAGGTCAAGAACCGTGCTCTGCTTTTTGTCTCTGGATGCGGATAGGACTCCGGCGGGTTTATTCATCATATAGTAGGAAAAAGCTTCATAGTGGAATTCCCTTCCGCGGTAGAGGACAACGGGGGGATTTTCCGGATCGACGAAGAGGGAGGGATCCCTTGCCTCCTCCCCATTCAGAAGGACCTGGCCCCTCCGGATTTCCTTCTTCAGCTCCGAGCGGGAGGAAATCCCCATCTCGGAGAGGAATCGGTCGAGTCTCATCGCACTAGTCCTCCGAGAGCTTTTGCCGGAGCCGGATGCCGTTTAACTCCAGATCATCCGAGATCGGAAGCAGGAGGTATTCCCGCCCATCTATGATCCGGCTCTCCAGAAGCTCCGAGAGCTCCGAGCTGATATTTAGCTTCAGAAGCTTGGATTTGAGCCGAAGCTCCTTTCCGGGGAGGATGTTCTCCGCGAGGAGAGGACTGTCGTCTCCCCCCGTTTTTTCCTCATAGCTTTTTTCGAAGCGGAGCAGCCGCTCCTCTTCGGCGCCGTTTTCGCGGAGCAGCTTTTTCATTCCCTCCCGGTCCAGGAGAGCGCTCTCTTCCCTCTCCTTTCCCTCCTCCACCAGCTGGGAGAGACTCTCAGAGATCCCCTTTACGGAGTCGAAGTCGCATTTTCTGCCCAGGACATCCTCCACGAGATCCCGGAAGAGGAGCTGCTCCTCCTTTTCCGCTCTCGGAAGCGGGGCGCCGAGAAGCTCCCCGGGGATCTCCTCATGCCGCTCCGCCGGTTTTTTGGCGTAGTAGAGCGCCTCATGGAGATCCGTGCTTCTCTCCCGGAAGGCGGGAAAGAGGAAGGCGCTGTCCGGCTTTTGCACAGCCCAGTCATCGCTCCGGCTCAGAAAGCTCCCCGCTGCCTTGTCATAGCAAAGTCCCTCCCGGAGCAGTGCCACGGGGCAGATGCAGCAGAGGAGAAAGGAGTAGACCTCCTCGGAGGCGTCTCCGAGCCCCAGGCCGTCCGATGTCCTCCCCGGGATATCGTAGACGCCGCGGACGAGGAGGATGAGATATTTCCCGGCTTCCTGATAGCTTTCGATCACTCGGTCGAAAAATTCCTGTACGAGCTCCTCGTCCTTTAGCTCCGAGTCCAGGAGGCGGAGGAGAAAATGCTGACGGCCTCCCTCCGCTTCCTCCGCGAGGGGGAAGGAGAGATTAAAGAGGTTTCTCCCGATTTTTCCGGAGAGAGCCTTTCGGAAGAGTTCACAGTAGCGGCTCATCTCCTCATCCTCCAGAGCGAGAAAAAGCTCGCGGATACTGCTGATTTTCTCCTTTTCTTCATTGACATAGCAGCCGCGCAGCCGGTCTATGCGGCAGTCATTTCTCTGAAAACACTTTCTGATTTCGTTGATTTCTTTCTTTTCCATCTGCGGGCTCCCTCCGATCGCCGCTCTGCCTCCTTTGGAGGCGCTGTCAAAACTGGAATTCCGCTCTCAAAAGCCTCTCTCCATGCCGGATAGGATATGCCTTTTAAGAGTAAAAAGCGGGATGAAATCCTGTGAAAATGCGGGCGGAGGGCAACTGCCCGGGAGCCGCCGGGCAGGAGCGCGCGGAATCATATTTCTGCTTCCAGGACAATATAAGCCTATGTTTTTAAAAATTCCAGTGATCTTAGGGGAATATTAAGAGAGTTTTATGGTATACTCTAAAAGTCATGGAAGACAAAAAGCATGCCGAAGGGCATTTCAATCATAGATTTAAAAAATGGGGCATAGGATGGACAGAGATGAGCTTCGCCGAAGGGCGAGAGAGAATAATAGAAAGCGTTTACAGGAGAGAAGAAACAGCGCGGGAAGGCAGAGCAGCCGCCGAGGGGGAGAGGAGGAAGGCGGGAAGAGCAGTCAGAGAAACGGGATAAAGCTTGGCCGCATCCCGCTCCGCAGCTCCCAGCGGACAGAGAGGAGCGCGGGGAACAGAGCGACGAAGCGGACGCCGGTCGGGGGCAGGGAACAGCAGAGAAGGAGGATAGAGCAGCAGAAGAGGCAGAGGGCGCAGCAGGTTAGGATGTACCGGATCTTTGCCGTCGTGTTTCTGCTATGCGTTCTCTTTCTCGGGATCAAGGGGATCGGCGCGGTGATCGGCTTTCTGGACCGGAGCCGGGCGGGACAGAGAGAGACAGAGTTCACACAGCCGGAGAGCCAAAATTCGACGGCGCTCTCGGAGAGCGCCTCCTCCGCCCCGCAGAGTGAATCCGCCTCCGCTGCATCCTCCGCCGGCAGCTCGGAGAGCGCCGACCCGACGAAGATCCTCTCCGGAGGGCGTTACATCGATTCCACAAAGCCGCTGGTCGCCCTGACCTTCGATGACGGGCCGGACCAGCAGATCGACCAGATCATCATGGATGAGCTCGAGAAGGTCAACGGAAGAGCGACCTTTTTTGTGGTGGGGCAGAGAGTGCAGCGCTATTCCGCGGATGTGAAGTCGATGGCGGAGAGGGGACATGAGATCGGGAATCACTCCTGGGATCATGATATCCGCTTGAGCCGAAAGGGGGAGTCCTATATCAGCTCCGAGTTTTCGAAGACGGACGATGCCGTGAGAGCGGTCACAGGTTCGGAGACGGCGCTCATCCGGCTTCCCGGCGGAACGATTTCGGACGATGTGAAAAAGGCCGTGAAGAAGCCGCTGATTTACTGGACCGTGGACACTGACGACTGGAAGTCCCGGAATGCGCAGTCCGTGGTCGATATCGTGATGAATCAGGTGAAGGACGGGGATATCATTTTGATGCATTCCCTTTACCTCTCAACGGCGGAGGCGTGCAGGACGATCATCCCGGAGCTCTCCGCGAGGGGATATCAGCTTGTGACAGTCTCGGAAATGATCGCGCTTAGGCATGCGGAGGTTCAGGGCGGAAACGGAAAACAATATGACTCCTTCCCGCCGAACGGACAGTCCCTTTCCTCCGCGCAGAGTCAGACGACGCAGACGCAGATGCAGACGACGACAGCGGCTGTCACAGGGCAGAGCCTGCCAAATGCCGCGGCCTTTGGCAGTATGCAGGAGAGCGGAGCCGGAGTACAGACGAGCTCTTCCGCGGGAGAGGGCTATGGGGCGTCGGTTCCGAGCAGCTCTGTCCCAATGGCCAGCATGCCCTATGAGAGCGCTTCCTCCGATCTTCGGGAGCTAGAGCGGGAGACGACAAAGAGCTCGGAGAACAGCTCGAAAAAGTCCGAAGGCAGCGGGAAAAAGAAGAGCTCCGAGAAATCCGAGACGAAGAGCAGCAGCAAGGAGAAGAAATCGGAAAGCTCAAAGAGCAGTAAGAGCACAAAGAGTGAAGAGACGAAAAAGAAGAAGGAGACCATAGAGACACAAAAGCAGGGCAGCTCAGGCAGTAAGGAGAATAATAACAACAGCAACAACAATGAGGGAGAGAGCGCGGGCAGGATGGAGGATGCCATCGAGGCCGGCGCGCCCGGCACACCGGAATAAGGAAAAGGGGCCGCAGCACGGAAAAGCTGCGGCCCCTTTTCCTTCATGTGGGCGCCCGGCTTTCCTCCGGGAGGCATCAGCCGAGTCCTTAAGCGCCGGGGCAAAAGACGGCCTGCTTTTTGGCAGACAAAGCATCAGATCGGCAGCAAAAATCAGAAGCGCTCCGACCCTGTGACTTATGCATATCGCTTGCGAAGTTTTCGGCAGGTGACTATAATAGTTTTCTGTAGGTTTTGGGACAGAGCTTTGGAGGGGGATGGGAAGCTTTCCGGGGCAGGGCAGAAGCCCGTTCTGTCCGTTCTTCATGGAAGGAGACAGTATGAAGAGATTGGCGTCAGTGCTTCTGGCCGCGGCGGTGGGAGCGTCGCTTCTCACGGCCTGCGGAGGCTCCGAGGCAAAGACCGGGACCGAGGCCCCGAAGAGCTCAGAGGCAGAGGCCTCGAAGGGAACGGAGGCAGCGGGGGAGAGCGGAGCGGAGAGCAAGGGAGAGACGAAGAAGCTCGACAGCTTAAAGATCGCATTCGTCCCGTCCCGCGAGCCGCAGGAGATTGTGACCGCGACTGAGCCGCTGAAGGGGCTTTTGCAGGAGGAGCTCTCGAAGCAGGGCTATGAAGTGAAGGATGTCGATATCACGGTCGGCACGAACTTTGAGGCAGTCGGCGAGGGACTGGAGGCCGGTACGATTGATGTCGGCTTTATCCCGGGGGGAACCTATGTGCTCTACTCCGACGGGGCGGAGGTACTGCTCACGGCGACAAGGGACGGACTTTCCATCGACTCCGATGATCCCAAGGTCTGGAATGAAAAGAAGCCGACAGAGGCCACGGATCAGCAGGTGACATCCTACCGCGCCCTGATGATCGCGGGTCCCTCCGAAAAGGGAAGGGCCGTCGCGGAGAAGGTAAATAAGGGGGAGAAGCTCAGCTTCGAGGATCTGGATGCGCTGAACTGGGGCGTGATGAGTCCGACCTCTCCGGCGGGCTATATCTATCCGGCTCTTTGGATCAAGGATAATTTCCAAAAGAACATCACGGATTTAAGCCATGCCGTGCAATGTGATTCCTATGGGACCGCCTTCGCGAGACTTGCACAGGGGCAGCTCGATGTGCTCTGCACCTATGCGGATGCCAGGAGAGACTTCGCGGAGAAGTGGCAGAGCGACTACGGCATGAAGGAGTCCATCTGGGATGATACCGACCTCATCGGTGTGACTCCGGCGATCTACAATGATACGATTTCCGTCTCGAAGAATTCAAAGATTATGGATGATGGTCTGAAGAAGGCACTGCAGGAGGCCTTCATCAACATCGGAAAGTCCGAGGAAGGTAAGAAGGTCATCGCCATCTACAGCCATAAGGGCTATGAGCCGGCGAAGGACTCCGACTATGACTCGGAGAGAGCGGCACAAAAGGCGGTGCAGGAGCTCGGCCAGAAGAACTAAGAGAAGAATGCGCCAAGGCAGCGGGGAGAAAAACTGCACCTCGCTGCCTATTCTTATGCCGTATGAGCTCTCGCCGTGCGACAGCGGCGGAGAGCGCGAAGCGGACGAAGGCGCTGTCATAGGGCGAGGCAAGGGACATGAGCAAAGAAGCGAAGCGAGGAAGGAGCGAAGCGCTTTGCGAATGCCCGGCAGGATTTCGGGAGGCGGAAGCCGGAGAAATCCTGGCTCAAACGGCAAAGATAGCCGGAGGAAGGACAGCGGCGAAGAGCGCGAAGCGGACGAAGGCGCTGTCATAGGGCTTATTCGGAAACAGGCGCTGCGGAGGAGGCAGCGCATTCAGCGGGAGAAAAATATGATCAAGTTCGAGGATGTCGGGAAGAAATACCCAAACGGCTATGAGGCATTGAAGCATATCAATCTGGAGATTTCGCAGGGAGAGTTTGTCGCGATCATAGGGCTGTCCGGAGCGGGGAAATCCACTCTGATCCGGACGGTAAACCGGATGCACGATGTGACGAGCGGCAGGCTGACCGTAGACGGCGTGGATGTCATGTCGCTCTCCGGAAAGGCGCTCCGCCGTTTTCGCCGGAAGATCGGCATGATCTTTCAGTCCTTTAACCTGATCACGCGGACCAGCGTCATTCGGAATGTGCTGACGGCCCTGGTTCCGGATATGCCGCCGCTCCGCTCCGCTTTTTCGATCTATACGAGGGAGGAGAAGCTCCGGGCGCTCGAGTGCCTGGACAAGGTCGGGATTTTGGACAAGGCCTTTGTGCGGGCGGATCAGCTCTCCGGAGGGCAACAGCAGAGAGTTGCGCTTGCGAGGACGCTCGCCCAGGACCCCCGCATCATCCTCGCGGACGAGCCGGTCGCGGCCCTCGATCCGGTCACGGCGAAGCAGGTCATGGATGATTTTAAGAGGATCAATCAAAAGATGAAGATCAGCATCCTTCTGAATATCCATCATGTGGATCTTGCGCTCCGCTACTGCGACAGGGTGATCGGGATCCGGGCGGGAGAAATCGTCTACGATGGTCCGGCATCTGAGGTCACGGAGCCGGTGCTGCATCAGATCTATGAGGGGGAGGAGGGATGATGTACGATAAGCTTTTTCCCCCGAGAATCTATCGTCTTCCGGACGGAAAGGAGGCGGCGGAGAAGCGCTCGAGAGCACCGCTTTATCTCCTCCTCTTCCTCGTTTTCTCTGCGCTTTCTGTGAAGATTACGGGCTTCCGTCTCTCTGTCCTTCTGTCCGGCGGAGGGAGATTCTTCTCCATCCTCGCTGCAATGTTTCCGCCGAATCCGGCCTATTTAAAGAGCGTCATCGGGCCGATCCTGGACACGATCAAGATGTCCTTTCTCGGCTCCTTCCTCGGCTCCCTTCTCGCCCTGCCCTTTGCGATGCTGGCCTCGACGAATGTCTGCAAAAGCCGCGCTCTGGTCATGCTGATGCGCCTCCTCTTCAGCCTTGTCCGTACCCTCCCGACGCTTGTGTCTGCGCTGATCGCGACCTTTATCTTCGGACTGGGGACGATCGCGGGGACGACGGCGATCGCGGTCTTTTCCTTCGCCTATATCGGAAAGATTCTCTATGAGGAGATCGAGACCGTGGATATGGGGGCGTTCGAGGCGATGGAGGCCATGGGCGCGACGAAGGCGCAGGCCTTTCGCCATGGGATCCTGCCGCAGGTTCTTCCCTCCTACCTCTCCAACAGCCTCTATAACTTTGAGGGAAATGTCCGTTACGCCGCGATCCTCGGCTATGTCGGAGCAGGCGGAATCGGCCTCATCCTGAATGAACAGCTCGGCTGGAGATCCTATGCCAATGTGGGGATGATTCTCCTCTCCCTCTTTGTCACAGTATTTTTCATTGAGACCATAAGCCGGGAGATCCGGAGAAGACTGGTGAGAGGAGAGGCGAGATGAACGAAAGAATCGAAAAAGCCTATGAAGAGAGACCGAGGGAGCTCATCTATATCCTGCTGCTCGTCTTTCTCCTCCTCGCTCTCCTTCTCTGGAGCCTGAGCGGGATGGAGAGCGCCGGGACCGGAGGCGCGAGCGGATGGAAGATGGCACTGAGCATCTTAAACGGCATCGCCCATCCGGATCTTAAGCTTCTCTTCTCTCTCACTAAGAACGGAGTTCCCTATCTCCTCTTAGAGACCGTGTGCATTGCCTTCCTCGGGACGCTCGTTGGGGCGATTCTCTCGATTCCTCTGGCCTTCCTCTCCGCCGGGAATCTCGCACCAAAGCCGATCGCCTTTCTGGGGCGGCTCTTTATCATGGCGGTCCGCACCGTTCCGGCCTTCGTATACGGACTTATGTTTATCCGAGTGACCGGTACGGGAGCCTTTGCCGGTCTTATGACGATGTCCCTCTGCTCAATCGGGATGGTTTCAAAGATGTATATCGAGGCGATCGAGGACCTGGATGAAAAGATCCTGGAATCGCTGGATGCGGCGGGTCTGAACAGCTGGCAGAAAATCCGCTATGGCATCCTCCCGCAGCTTATGCCGAACTTCGCCTCCACCGCGATTTATCGCTTCGACATCAATCTGAGAGATGCCACGGTCCTGGGACTGGTCGGAGCGGGCGGAATCGGAGCGCCGCTCATCTTTGCGATGAATGCCTACCGCTGGAGAGAGGCCGGGGCCATTCTGGTGGGGCTCACAGTCCTCGTTCTTTTCGTGGAGTGGATTTCGACAAAGATCCGCGTCCGTCTGACGAGAGGATAACGATAGAGAGGATAAGAATTAGAATCTGGTGCAAGATAATCATCAACTTCGAAAATACCGCTCGAACCGGATTCCTATACCCTTCATTATGTCTTTGACGTTCTTCCCTTGCATTCCTTGAAATATCCTTGTACAATCGACTCCCCATAAGTGCAAAAGGAGAGCCGGAACCGGTAAAGGAGAGCCGGCCGAAAAAGGAAAAGGCCGGGGAAAATCCGGAAAGGGAAGCAAAAAAGAGGGGCCGGAGAAGAGGAGTCAGAGAATAGGAATCAGAGAAGAGGAGCCGGAGGGGAAGAGACAGGGGAGGAGAGACTAAGATGAAGAGAGCGTTTCAGCTGATCTATACGTCGGATATCCATGGGAAGCTCTTTCCGCTGGACTACGGGACCGGAAAGAAAAAGGATTGCGGACTCTTGTCCATGGCAAGCCGGATCAAAAGAGACGGGAATACCCTGGTTTTGGACGGAGGAGATAATTTGCAGGGAAGTCCCCTCCTTCAGTACTTTCTGGAGCACCGAAAGGATTTCTCCTTTCATCCGCTCGCAGAGGCCTTCGGGGCGATGGGGCTTCAGTATTTCACGATCGGAAACCACGACTTTAACTTCGGCTACGAAGTACTCCGGGACTATCTTCAATCGATGCGGGCCCGGTGCCTCTGCGCGAATCTGTCGGATCTCCGGGGAGAGCTTCCGCTCCGAAGGACCGCTGTCCACAGGCTGGAGAACGGGCTTACGATCGGGCTTTGCGGGATTGTGACAGACTATGTCAATGTCTGGGAGAGCCCGGAGCATCTCTCGGGGCTTAAGATCACGGACGCCCTTACTGCGGCAAAGCGCTGCCATGAGGAGCTCCGGGGGAACTGCGATATTTCGATCTGCATCTACCACGGGGGATATGAGGAGGAGCTTTCGAGCGGGAGGAAACTCACGGATTCCCGGGAAAATATTGCCTGCGAGATCGCGAGGGAATGCGGCTTTGACATCCTCCTCACAGGGCATCAGCATATGGCGGTGGAGGGGAGGCGGCTCTTCCGGAGCTTTACGGCACAGCCCCCCGCCAATGCGGAGCGCTACCTCCTCTTTGAGGGGGAGCTTGAGACAGGGAGGGGGGAGAGGCATCTCTCTCTCTCCGGGAAGCTGCTTCCCTCCGGAAATGTCCCTGCGGAAGCAGCCGCGAAGAAGCTTTCCGCACTGGAGGAAAGGACGGAGCGCTGGCTGGAGCAGCCGATCGGAAGGCTTTCTGCGCGGCTTGGACCGGAGGAAAAGCTGAAAACGGCGAGATACGGAAGCAGGATCGCCGCGCTGATCAATGCGGTGCAGCTTGCGGAGAGCGGAGCGGATTTCTCCTGTACGGGACTTTCCAATGAGGAGGCCTTTCTCGGGCCTGAGATCAGTATCCGGGACATCTATCGGATCTATCCCTTTTCGAACAGCATGGTAGTGAAGGAGGTGGACAGGAAGAGCCTTAAGGAGGCGCTGGAACGCTGCGCGTCTTATTTCACACTGGACGAAGAAGGGCAGCCCGCGATCTCCGGGGAATTTCTGGAGCCGAAGATCGAGCATTACAACTATGATTTCTATGCAGGGCTGGACTATGCCTTTGACCTAAGGCGTCCGATCGGGGAGAGGGTGGCATGGCTTCGGAGGCTCAGCGGAGAGGAGCTCTCGAAGGACAGGAGCTACCGCCTCGTAATGAGCAATTACCGGGCGAGCGGAACCGGCGGCTATGGGATGCTCGCAGCCTGCAGAACGCTCTCCGAATCACAGGACAACACGCAGGATCTCCTCATCGCTTCGATCCGGGGAAGGGAAGAGCTTTCACCTCCGGATAACTTCCGCTTCCGCCTTCTTTTCTAAGCAAATGGAAGCTCTGGCTTATCCTTTTGGCGGCCTCGAATCATCACAGAGGAGCAGGCCCCGGAAATCGCGCAGGGCTTTAGGAGCAATATAACATCCATCCATCGAAGCCGGGCCCCGGGAAGCGTGCAGGGCTTAGGAACACCGCAATACCGAGAAATTCAGAATAGACAGAGGCTTATTCAAAGGATGTACTCCTGCTGGATTTGTACCGCAATGCCAAAAAATCCGGCAGGAGAGTATCTCATCGGAAATGATAGGGCAGGGCAGAGAAAGCGATATCCCTGAAGGGGACAGAAATGGGATCTGTTTCCTAAAGTATGGGGCAGAGGCCGCAGAGACCGGAAGGAAATGACTGTGGACGGAAAGGAAGAGAAGCGGTGAGCGGAATGGGAAAGAAGGCGCTTGTTGCCATGAGCGGCGGGGTGGATAGCTCTGTCGCGGCGGCCCTTATGAAGGAGCGGGGTTATGACTGCATCGGAGTGACCATGAAGCTCTATGAGAAGGAGGGAGGAGGGACTTGCCGGGTCGGGAGCTGCTGTACGGCAGAGGACGCGGAGGATGCGAGGCAGGCCGCCTCCGTGCTCGGCATCCCCTACTATGTCTTTAACTTTACGGGGGACTTCGAGAGAGAGGTGATCCGGCGCTTTGCGGAGACCTATCTCAAGGGAGGGACACCGAATCCCTGCATCGACTGCAACCGCTATATGAAGCACCGCCGCCTCTATCAAAGGGCCAGGGAGCTGGGCTTTGACTCGATTGCGACGGGGCATTACGCCAGGGTTTCCTTCGACGCCGGAAGAGGACGCTGGCTTCTCAAAAAGGCGAGGAATGCCGCGAAGGACCAAAGCTATGTTCTCTACTTCCTCTCTCAGGAGCAGCTCTCGCATTCCGTCTTCCCATTGGGGGATTTCGAGACGAAGGAGGAGGTTCGGGAGCTCGCGGAGAAGCTTCATTTTTTGAATGCGAGAAAGCGCGACTCCCAGGACATCTGCTTCGTGACGGAGGGAGATTACGGAGATTTCCTCGAGTCCTACTTCGGGAGAAGCTTTCCGTCCGGGAACTTTGTGGATGAGGAGGGAAGGATCCTCGGGCATCACCGCGGGATCGTTCGTTATACGATCGGACAGAGGAAGGGACTCGGTCTCTCCTTGGAGGCTCCGATGTATGTCTATGGGAAGGATCTCCTGAAGAATGAAGTTTATCTGACGAGAGGGGAGAAGCTCTATCAGAAGGAGCTGATCGCGGACGATTTTAACTGGGTTCTCTATGATCCCTCAGAGATCAAGGGGGCAATCCCGGTCACGGCGAAGAGCCGCTACCGGGCGAAGGAGGTCCCGGCCGAGGCGGAGCTCCTCCCGGATGGGAGAGTCCGTGTTCGCTTTCAGGAGCCGGAGCGCGCGCCGGCTATAGGGCAGGCGATTGTTCTCTATGAGGGAGAAAATGTCGTTGGGGGAGGTACGATCCAATCGATTTCCTGACTGAGGAAGGGATAAAAGAGGAGAGAAAGCGATAGAGGTAATAGAAGTAATAAAAGCAATAGGAGCAATAAAAGCAATGGATCAATAAAGGTAATAACGGTAATAATAGAGATAACGGTAATCAATGGAATAGAATAGATAAAGGGAATGGAAGGAATGAATGTGCTGAATCCGATGAGAGAAGCGCAGACCATCGAATATATATAAATTGAAACTATAGACAGCTCATGCTTATAAGTATTATGCGGGAGAGCCGGAAGGGAATAAGATGGAAGCATCAAAAGCCATGGGTAGATCGAGCTGATCCAAGCCGCGCGAGGAGGAGAATAATACGATGAGCAAGCTGAGAACGCCGTTTCGCTATGATTTTGTGGGGAGCTTTCTGAGACCGGAGAGATTGAAGGAGGCGAGAGCCGCGCGGGCGCGGGGGGAGATCTCGGATCAGGCGCTCGAAAAGGTCGAAGAGGAGTGCATCGCCGATCTCGTGAGGAAGCAAAAGGAACTCGGCTATCACGGGATCACCGACGGGGAGTTTCGGCGGAGCTACTGGCATCTGGACTTTATGTGGGGGCTGCAGGGACTAGAGCATATCGAGCTTGACCACGGCTATTTCTTTCATGGTGAGGAGACGACGCACGGCTCCTGCCGGGTGAGAGGAAAGATCAGCGGAGAGGATCATCCCTTCGTCCGCTGCTTCCGCTTTCTGAAGCAGTTTGAGGATGAGAATACCGTCGCGCGGCAGACGATCCCGGCACCGGCGCAGACCCTGGCCGAGCTCTTCCGGGCGGACAATGCGGAGGAGACAGCGAGGATCTACCCGGATACGGAAGAACTGATCCAGGACCTGGCGGCTGCCTACCGCAGAGTGATCCTGGACCTCTACGGAGCGGGATGCCGGAATATTCAGTTTGACGACTGTACCTGGGGAATGATCGTAGATGATGTCTACTGGAAAGCCCGGGTGGGAAACGGCAGCACGCAGGATGAGGAGGCATCGAGATATCTCAGGATCAATAATCTCTCGCTCCGGGATCTGCCGGAAGATCTTACGGTAAATACCCATATCTGCCGCGGTAACTACCATTCCGCCTATGCGAGCAGCGGCCCCTATGACAGAGTCGCTCCCTATGTCTTTGCCGGCGAAAATGTCCATGCCTTTTATCTGGAGTTTGACGATGAGAGATCCGGAAGCTTTGACTGCCTCTCTCAGATTCCGGAGGGAAAGAAGGTCGTGCTCGGACTTGTCACGACGAAGCGGCCGCAGCTTGAGGACAAGGAGATCCTGAAAAAACGGATTCACGATGCATCGAGATTCGTGCCTCTGGAGAGGCTGTGCCTCGGTCCGCAATGCGGATTCGCGTCCTGCGAGATCGGGAATAAGCTCACGGAAGAAGAGCAGTGGAACAAGCTTCGACTCGTGAAGGAGGTCGCGGAGGAGGTCTGGGGAAAGTAAGCAGTTATCTCCGCTGGAATGCTTATGATACTCCCTCACCGAGGAAGGGAAGCTTTCCTCGGTGAGGCAGGGCTTATGCCGGAAGCCGGAGATAGACCTATAGAGCGTTTTGCAAGGAGCAGAATCTCGCAGCGCTGATAGGCTCCGATAGAAAAACATTTCCAAGCAGGAATCTATTTTGCCTTTTTAGAATACTTATTGTGCTTTCTCTCCAAGAAGGAGGGATAGAATTCTCTATTTCCATTTTCAGGAAAGTCCTTTTGGACCTTTTATTTTTCTCTTTGCGGCCTTATACTTTATCTTAAAGAAGATAAGAGTTTCGCATTCGATTCTTATCGGGGGGATTCCCCTTTTCCGGAAAAGCTATCTCTTTTATCGCCACAGGCCTTTAATACCGGTTTTTTCTCTCAGGCATATGTCCCCGGTGTTTGGCCCTTGTCTCATTTTTCAGATCGTCGGCTATTGCCGACTTGAGGTCCATCGATTGGATCCTATTGTTCCGGTGCTGTCGATGATATCTGATGCTTTTTTATTCCGGAATTTCTGTGTATTTTTCATTATGGTTTAACATCTTCCCCCGACTGGAGCTTTTCTCCGGCGGAAGCCCCTTTTATGGAGACAGCCATGCTCGACGAATTCAGCAGAAAAAAGAAAGCGGCCGCCGATTCACAGCCTTCCTCCCAAAACGCGAAATCCCCTTCTCATTCCGCGGATTCCGCCTCTGTACCTCCGCGCTTTGAGGCGCCAAAGCTCGGCGTCTCCCGCATCGCGCAGCTCGAAAAGGCGAAGAGGGAGGGAGCAGACTATCGAAAGCAAAGAGAAAAAGAAGAGAAAAAAGAAGGAAAAAGGGAAGGAGAGCAGGAAAAGCGAAAGACAAGTCAGAGTGGGGCTGTTGAAAATGGGGCCGTTGAAAAGCAGTCGGAAGCAAAATCCCGGGGCCAATCCCAGGCCTCAGATTCCATTCCTCCGGAGATGCAGTTCTCTCAGACCTTCATCGACAGCTTTTTTGAGGAGAGAGAACCCATCCCTCCCCTTACGGAGGAGGAAGAGAGGGAAGTCTATCGGATTGTCAATGAATACTTTCTGGAGCACCCGCCTGAAGGTGCCGATTACCTCGTGACCGGAGCGGCTTTCATCTGTAAATACTGCCAGGAGACGAATGGGAGCTGTGAACCCGTGAGAATTCTGCGTGCCGATCACGGCGTCTACGCGGACCACGGGAGGTTTGCGCTCCTTAGCTCAAGGGATCAGATTGACGATGACCATCCCTGCGGAAGATGTAAATATCTGAAGTACGTGATTCCAGAACCACGGGGTGCCGATTCGGAAAATATCCGTGGTCTTTGCATCAATATCCCTCACTGGGAGAACACTCCTTCCGTTTACTTTCGGGATGGCAGTAGTGCGCTCACCATGGATTCCTACACGGTTTGCAGCCATAACCCGGAAGCGATCATAAGACCTATTTCCTCTGGTCAGGAATATATGAGGAAAGTTCTTCGCGATGATCGCAATGGAAATCCAATTATTATTGTTCCGGGAATCATGGGTAGCCGTCTCTACCAGGATACTTCACAAAATGCATGGGGAGAATGTCAAAGATACAACGCCAGAACGAGGATATGGGATCCCGACCCGTTCAGTATTCTTAAGGTCGATGATTATCTCGCACCCGAATCCAGTCATTCCGTTTTAGTCCGTCCCTGTGAGAATCAGAACTATGCCAGACCTTGTTATGCGCAGGGAAGTGTAAAGCTGGACGGAAGGGAATACGGCACTCAGAATTTAGCAAAAGCCTTGGTCGACGGTCTTTGTGAATGTGAGAAGCTGGGTCATCGACGGGTCTATATGTTCAGCTATGACTGGAGGCAAAGCAACTTCATAAGTGCGACGAAGCTACGGAGATTTATCGAAAAGCTTTGCAAAGAGGAGGGTTTCGAGAAGGTCGATCTTATCGGCCATTCCATGGGTGGCCTGCTGATCTCTTCCCTCTATGCCGGATATATTGTAGTTGATGGTATAGCAGATCCCCTCTTTACGATAAGGGACCTCTCGATCCGATCTAAGATTGATAAGATCATAACTCTGGGGACGCCCTATGAGGGAGCACCGAAACTGATTGATGCGGTAATAAATGAGCATGTGCTCAGTTCGGATGCCGAACTCAATCTTAAAGGCAGACTGTCAGATTTTTGTCTGGCCGTTCTGGGTGGACTTTCAAAGAGGATAAAATCCTCCTTCCGGGGGGTCGCCGAGTTAATCCCAACAAAGAGTTATGTTGATACCGGGCGTATTCATGTCAATCTACCATTTAGCGGTTCTCCAGAAAGGCAGGGGATTGACTACAGTTCTGAGTATGAGGACTATCTGAACTGCTGTAAGAAAATCTTCAATGAGGAGATCATAGAAAAAGCGGTTCGCTTTCAGAATGCCATCCGGGAAAACGGGAAGAATATTTTGCTAGGCTACTCGAAGGCTTTCTTTATCATTGGAACAGGCTACCCCACTCTATACAATATTTTCCTTGAAAACAGCGGTGAGGAATTTGCTCCTTATTATGATAAAGCTATCTATACCTTTACGAGGAGAACCGGAGAAAAATACGGTGATGGAACCGTTCCCTATTTTTCTTCAACGATGGGAACTACTCTCCCTAATATGGCGAAGGAACGTTTTTGCAGCTATCGAGGAAAGCATGTGGAGCTTTGCAGCCGCTCCACTTCCCTTTACACAAAAAGGGAAAGAGTCAGTGTCCTGGATAATATTGTCCATATTCTATTGCACGGCTCTATGTTGGCCCATGAATAAGGAGGCAGCGATATGAGAGAAAATTCGTTGTTGAAGGCTTTTACG